>TARA_R110002073_G_scaffold55697_2_pt1 | contig 39220 bp, 22 predicted proteins | sample TARA_R110002073 | Tara Oceans TARA_R110002073 (sample SAMEA4397174) | marine metagenome | biome: Polar Biome; feature: [DCM] deep chlorophyll maximum layer (ENVO:01000326); material: water (ENVO:00002006), including particulate matter (ENVO:01000060) such as... | depth 40 m
CAATAATCTCCCAGAATACCAGCCAGAAGCCAATTCTATTCCAATCGTATTTTGACCAGATTCTATCAAATCCGTAACATCATAAGTCAACGTTTCAATACGTTTATCGTATGTTGTAAATCCTGGTGTCATGGCATCATCGCTTACATCTTCACCATTAATAGACACATCAAAAACACCCTTTGCAGTAATGTACAATCTTGCTGAAGCCACATCGTTAGAGAGCTCAAATCCATTTCTTAAATACTGAGGCTTATGAATCAATACTTTTTCTTTACCCCTGACACTATCTTTTGCAGTATCTAAGCCAACCCATTTTGCTTTCCAGTCGCTGTTATTTAATAAACCTAATTCAAAATGATTGATATCACTCCATGTTGATGCTTCGCCATCTTGATTCCAATATTTCACCTGCCAATATACTTTTTGACGAGATTGTAACTGATTACCATCATATCTCACCCAAACGGATTGGTCTGTTTCTTGTTTTTTGGAATCCCATAAATCAGCATTATTAGGAAGTAAATCTCGACTACTCGCTACTACAATTCTAAAAGCAGATTGACTTTTATTTTTTTCTAATACAGGTAGTTTCCAAGAAAAGGTTGGTTCTGCATCGTAAAACCCTAAAGGGTTTTTAAAACCTTCGGAAATAGTTAAATCTGTGGCTTTTTCTAGTGAAACTTGCTCCACACAAGATGTTAAACCTAAACTGAACAGGCTTAAAAAGATTACAGAACAAATTTTGAAAATTGATTTTTTATTCATCAGAATTTAATTTAGTTTGAAATTGATAAGTACCAGAATGAACGGCCAGTACAATGGATTTATCGTTTTTTTCTATTAATTTAAATGGTGAGGATTCATCTAAAATTTTACCATTTACAAGTACATCCTGTTTTGATGTCTTGGGTAGATGAATTTCAGCACTTGTATTTGGTGGAATTACAACATCCAAATTAAAAATTTTATTCTTAAGCTGCCACGAAGATGTTGCTTTTCCATAAGGCGTATTAACACTAGCTTCGGCCGATGTTAAAGGCTCATTAGGTTTTGGTGCAATTCTAATGCTTTTGTAACCCGGTTCTAAAGCTGAAAGTCCTGCTATACGCTCGTACATCCATTGCCCCACAGCTCCGTAAGCATAATGATTTAAACTGTTCATACTTTGTGGATTATAACCACCTTCTATACTATAACTATTCCAACGTTCCCACATGGTAGTTGCTCCTTGATTTATCGAATAAAACCAAGATGGATAGGTTTCTTTAAATAGAATTTTATACATTAAATCAATCTCACCCATATCATCTAAAACCTTTGGTAATATTGGCGTTCCTAAAAAGCCTGTTCCTAAGTGGTAATTGGCGTTTTTAATTTCTTCTAATAAATGTTTTTCAGCTTTTACCTTGGTTTCTGGTTGTAGTAAATCAAAATATATAGCCAACAAGTAACTGGTTTGGGTTTGTTTTTTGTTTTTAAATTTACCGTTTGCATCAAAAAACCTAGCTTCAAAAGCAGTGGCAATGTCTTTATATAACGCCTTGTATTTCTGTTCATCTTCAGTTTTACCCAAAACACCTGAAATTTTAGATACTAAATGTGCTGAGTGTGCAAAATAGGCTGTGTTTACAAACAATCTTGGTGTATCACCTCTATTACCTGTTTTTCCACCTTTATCTGGATAAGGTTGTAACCAATCTGCAAAAGAATGTATATTGGGAATATGATCTTTAGCTTTAGATTGGTAATAACCAATCCATTTTTTAGCCATGTCAAAATTCTCTTCCAACACCCTTTTATCTCCCGTGATATTATAAATATCCCACGGAATAATAACACAGGCATCTCCCCAACCTGAACTAACGTTATTTCTTTGCAAAACGTCTGGAATAATAACCGGAATTAAACCATTGTCATGTTCCGATTGTGTTTCTCGCATACTTTGTAACCAAGCTGACCAAAAGGCATGAGTATCATAATTAAACATGGCTGTTGGTGAAATAACCTGAGCATCGCCTGTCCACCCTAAACGTTCATCACGTTGGGGACAGTCGGTTGGTATATCTAAAAGGTTATCGCGTAAGCCCCAAGTAATGTTGCTTTGCAATTGATTTAACTTTTCATGCGATGACGTAAATGTGCCATTCTGTTTAAATTTAGAATGCTGTACTAAACCTTTTATCCAGTTAGCATTTGGAATTGCTGAAGGATCAAACCCTGATAATTCTATATATTGAAAACCATGAAACGTGAACTTTGGAGTGTATTCGATAATCCCATCCCCAGAAGCAATATAGTAATCCGTTGATTTAGCAGAACGGTAATTTTTCGTGTAAAACGTACCATCTGATAATAACATTTCAGAAAACCGAATAATAAGTGTATCCCCTTTTTTCATGGGCACAGCTACTTTTGGAACGCCTAACATATTCTGTTTCATATTGAAAATTGCAGAATTTTTCGTAGTTGATACAATTTCAACATCTTCCAAAACCGCCATTTGCTTAACGGTATTATGACGTTTTGGTTCAAGTTTTACGCTATCTACGATTGCTTGAACTTCTGTACTTTTCCATGAGGCATCATCAAAAGTTTTTGTTGCCCAATTTGGCATTTCTAAGTTGGCATCAAATACTTCACCATCATATAGACTTGCTAATCGTATTGGTCCATTTGTAGTACCTTTCCATGATTCATCAGAAACAATAATTGTTTTAGAACCATCATTCAAGGTAACTTCTAACTGACATAATATTTTTGGTGAAGCAAAATTTTCGTAAACCGCTTTTCCTCTGCTAATTCTTCCTGAATGCCAGCCTGAAGCCAATTCAACTCCTATGACGTTTTCTCCAGAAGACAATAACTCACTCACATCGTAAGTTAAGGTCTCTATACGTTTATTGTAAGGCGTCCAACCCGGAGTTAACACATCATCACTTACGTCTTTACCATTTATATGCACATCAAAAACACCCTTTGAAGTAATATATAATCTTGCAGATTCAATATCTGAAGACAGTTCAAATCCTTTTCTTAAGTATTGTGGTCTGTGCATTAAAAAGTTACGCACACCTTTAATGCTATCTTTTGCAGTATCTAATCCAGTCCATTTGGCTTGCCAATCAGAGTTTTTTAATAATCCTAATTCAAAACTATTAACTTCACTCCATGCGGACTCTTCATCGTCTTGATTCCAAAAGCGCACTTGCCAATATACTTTTTGCCTTGATGTTAAATTTTCTCCTTGATACTTTACAAAAGTAGATTGATTACTAATTTGCTTTTCAGAATCCCACAAATCGGCATCATCAGGAAGAAGCTCTGGTTTACTTGCTACAACTAAATTATAGGCAGACTGAAATTTTATTTCTTCTGAAACAGGTAATTTCCAAGAAAAGGTTGGTTTGCTATTATAAAATCCAATTGGATTTTTAAAGCCTTCTGAAATGGTTAAACCATTAGGTTTTTGTATATTATCCTTAGAACATGAGGTAATTCCTAAAAAAAAGAATAAACAAAAAACTTGATAAAAAATCGTTTTGAAATGCATTCGAAATTTGTTTTTATTTTTCAACTAGCAATTTCTTTATTTTTTAAAATAAAACTATCCTGATGTGTCTTGATATTAACAAATATTTTAGCTTACTGTTATTGTGCAGTTCCCCTCGATTAAGTCTTTGGAAAAAACCAAAACCAAAGACAACACGTCTGTACCTAAAACTTGATTGAAATTCGTTCTTTATCCACCTCTTTAATTATTTTGGTAACCTTTGAGGTCACTTTTCTAACAGCCATACTTATTTTTCAGTTCTGTTGTAATACTATTGATCCTGTAAAAAAACTTTAGAAGTATCTTTAAACTTAGTTTTTGATTCTCTAAAACTGAATTATTTTAAATTATAGTTTTTGAAAATTTTCATAATGTTCTACCCAAGCAGTAAAGTACAGGAGAGTTAATAGGTATTTATACTTTAAATTTGATTTGAAAATTTAAAGAGTTGTATAAAACACAATCAAAAAATTAATTAATTATGAGCAAAAATTACAACATTGCTGTTGTACCAGGTGATGGCATTGGAAACGAAATTGTACCAGAAAGTTACAGAGTTTTAGAAGCTGTAGCTAAAAAACATAACTTTACTATAAGTTCTAAGAATTTTGATTGGGGTGCCGGATATTATTTAAAAAACGGTAAATTCCTACCTGAAGACGGATTAGAAACACTTAAGAAATTTGATGCTATTTATTTTGGCTCAGTCGGATTACCAGCTGTTGATGACACATTACCAGCTAAAGATTACACGTTTAAAGTGCGTGCAAATTTTAACCAATATGTTAACCATAGACCTGTGAGAACATATCCTGGTGTTACCCGACCACTTAGAACCGAAAAACATATTGATTTTGTTATAGTTAGAGAGAATGTAGAAGGTGAGTTTGTTCAAATGGGAGGACAGTATTTACCAGATTCTGCCGATGGTATGGGTATTGACACCAGTGTTTTTACTAGAAAAGGTATTGAGCGTGTTGCACATTATGCATTTAAACTAGCGAGAAAAAGGCGTAACAAAGTAACACATATTACCAAATCTAATACTTTAATTAACAGTTTGAGCTATTGGGATCGTGTAATAAAAGAAGTAGCAGCGCAATATCCAGATGTAGCACACGACCAAATGTATATTGATAACTGTACTGCAAGTTTTGTTTTAAAACCAGAAGTTTTTGATGTAGTTTTAACTACGAATCTTTTTGGAGATATTTTAAGTGATTTAGGCGGCGCAATTATGGGTAGTTTAGGACTTGGAGGTAGCGGAAATATTAATCCTGAAAAAGAATTCCCATCTATGTTTGAGCCAATACATGGGTCTGCACCAGATATTGCTGGTAATAATATAGCAAACCCTTATGGGCAAATTTGGTCAGCAGCAATTATGTTAGAGCATTTAGGAGAGGTTGAAGCTGCTAATAACATTATGCAGGCTATTGATAAAAGTACAGAGCAAGGCGTTCTTACAAAAGATTTAGGAGGTCTTGCTGGAACTAAAGAAGTTGCAGATGCAGTGATTAATAACTTATAATTTTAAATGAGTAAAATAGTAGATCTTACTTTAACTTACACCAAAGGTATTGCTGGCTATTCAAAAGAAACTAGCAAAACCATAGGTAAAGATGGATGGAATGCGAGTACTTTAACTTTTTACTCGCATTGCGGCACCCATATGGATGCACCCATTCATTTTAATGTAAGCAATCAAACTATTGATGAAATTTCAGTTTCCGACTTTGTTGGTAAAGCGTGGGTTATTGATGTTCGACATATAGAAGCAAAAGGATTAATAACTCCAGAACATATTCCTCAGAATATTCAAGAAAAATTTATAAAAGGAGATAGTTTAATTTTTTGGACTGACTGGTCTAAATATGTAAACACACCCAAATACAGGGATGAATTACCAAGAATTAGTGAATCCTTAGCTTTTTGGTGTTTAGATAAGAAGGTTAAAATGATTGGTGTAGAACCACCATCAGTCGCCGATGTTAATAATTTAACCGAAGTTACTAAGATTCATGAGATTTTATTGAAAGGTGTCGTTATTATTGAGGGCCTTACAAACCTTGAAAACTTACAATCAAATTGTGTTGAATTAATAGCGCTACCTTTAAAAATCCAAAATGGAGATGGTGCTCCAGCTCGTGTTATTGCCATTGAAAAATATTAATGAGCATCTCTTTAAAACACATATCAGAACAATTACCTTTAGAAGACAATTCTGATTATAGACGTTTGAATAAAATATTGTTTGATAACTCAAATAAAACATGTGTAGTTATAGATGATGACCCAACTGGAAACCAGACCGTTTATGATATTCCGCTTTTAACTCAGTGGGAGTTAGACACATTGGTAGATGAGTTTGAAAAAGAAACGCCAGTATTCTTCTTATTAACTAATTCAAGAAGTTTAACTAAAGAAAAATCAACAGAAATATATCAGCAAATATCAAAAAACATTCTAAAAGCATCAGAAATTACTAAACGTAATTTTACTATTATCAGTCGAAGCGATTCTACTTTAAGAGGTCATTTTTCAGAAATAAAAGCTATCAAACATTCTGGACATTTTAAAGAAGCTATTACAGTTTTTATTCCAGTTATGTTTGAAGGCGGGCGAGTTACTGTTAACGATATTCATTATATCTGTGAAAACGAACAATTAATTCCTGTAAATAAGACAGCGTTTTCCAAAGACCATACGTTTGCATATAAACATGCCAATTTAAAATCTTACATTGAAGAAAAAACTAACGGAAACGTAAAAACATCCGATGTAATTTCTCTAGATATTGAGTCCGTCAGAACATTGAATACCAAAGCCTTAAGCTCTAAAATAAATTCAATTGAATCTGGAAAATTTTGTGTTGTAAATGCTTTAAATTATAATGATTTAAACAAAGTAGCACAAGCATTACTGCTTGCTGAAAATACAGGAAAACAAATTCTATACCGGACTTCAAGTTCGTTTGTACCTTCATACATTGGCTTAAAACCAAAACCATTTTTAACTTCAGAAACATTTATTGATTCTAAAAGTAAAAATGGAGGCTTAACCATTGTCGGATCTTATGTAGCTAAATCATCGTCACAACTTAAATATGTTATAGAAAACACCACCAACAAAGAACTCATTGAAATAGATGTAGAAGTTATTTTGAGTGATCAATCAAAAGCTTACTTAACATCAATAATTTCAAAAATTGATAAAACCATTATACGTGGTAAAGACGTTATTGTATATACAAGTAGAAAATTAATTACGGGAAAAGATGTAAATTCAAATATTGATATTGCATCTAAAGTATCACAGGCTTTAGTTGACATTGTAAATAGCATAAAAATAAAACCAAAATACTTGTTAGCTAAAGGCGGCATAACATCACATGATTTGGCAACAAAAGGACTAAACATGTATCGCTCTAAAGTATTAGGGCAAATACTTTCTGGTGTTCCGGTTTGGGAAATGGGTAAAGAAACTCGATTCCCAGGATTACTATATATTGTTTTCCCAGGCAATGTAGGCAATGACAAATCACTATCAGAAATAATACAAAAACTAGCTTAATATGAACACGGACACACACATTCCAAAAAAAAGATATGGATTCTTTGCAGGATCTTTTCTAATAACATTACTGTTATATATTGACCGTGTGTGTATTTCTTCTGCTAAGGATTCTATTAGCGGCGATTTAAATTTGAATGATATAGAAATGGGTTGGGTTTTAAGCGCTTTTGCTTTAGGTTACGCCTTATTTCAAGTCCCTGGAGGTGCACTTGGAGATAAATATGGCGTTAGGAAAGTGATGACATCTATCATGGTAATATGGTCTATTTTTACAGCTGCAACCGGATTCGCATGGAATTATGTATCCATGCTTTTAGCAAGGTTTATTTTTGGTGCAGGCGAAGCTGGAGCATTTCCCAACATTTCAAGAGCAGCATATTCTTGGGTACCACTAAAAGAGCGCGGGATTTTTCAGGGGATTAATTTCTCAGGATCAAGATTAGGAGCTGCATTTGCGCTTCCCCTTGTAGCTTATCTAATTGATGCTTGGGGTTGGCGCACGATTTTCTATTTTTTTGGTGCCATAGGTATTCTATGCTCTATATTATTTTATTTGCTTTTTAGAAACACACCCGAAGAACATAGCGCTATTTCGGAAACGGAAAAGGATTTCATCATTAAAAACCGCCAACAAAAAAAGGAAACAACAATTGAAAGTTTACCCATTAGAAAAATTTTAAGTTCGAAAAATGTAATTCTAGCTATGATTCAATACATTGGCAGTAATTTTATTTTCTTCTTTATGTTAACTTGGTTGTTTCCATACATTAAAGCGAAGTATAATTTAAATCTAGTAACTACTGGATTCTATGCTATGATGCCACTACTGGCTGGTGCATTAGGAAATTGGGTGTCTGGCTATACTGTTGATGCTATTTACAAAACAGGAAAGTGGAAAGCATCAAGGCAAATACCAGCCATTATAGGTTTTATATTGGTTATTTCGGGGATAATCTCAAGCTTGTATATGGACACAGCTCTAGGTGCGGTTTTATGTCTATCAGTTGCTATTTTTGGTGCTGATATGACTTTAAGTCCATCGTGGTCATTTTGTATGGATATAGGAAAAGAACACTCGGGTAAAGTATCAGGTATGATGAATATGGCTGGCAATATAGGTGCTTTTACAACTGCATTAGCCTTCCCTTATTTACAATCATGGACAGGTTCTAACGATCCGTTCTTTTTCTTAGCAGCTATTCTAGGTTTAGTTGCTATTGTTTGTTGGATATTTATGGATTCTACTAAACCAATAATTGATGAAAACTAAATTAAAAGGTGTAGCTATAGGTGCAGGCTATTTTAGTAAGTTTCAATACGAAGCTTGGACGCGTATTCCAGAAGTAGAAATTACAGCCTTATGCAATTCAAACAAAGAACGCGCAATAAATATTATGGAGCCTTATGGTGTGAAAAATCATTACACCGATTATAAGGAAATGATTCTTAAAGAAAAACCAGATTTTGTGGATATTATTACCCCTCCAGAAACGCATTTTGAAATGTGCAAATTTGCTGCAGACAATGGGGTCCATATTATTTGCCAGAAGCCACTAGCACCAACTTTTGAAGAATCTAAAAGAATAGTGGATTATGTATCAAGTAAAAATGTGCGTTTTGTAGTTCATGAAAATTTCAGATTTCAACCTTGGCATAGAGAAATAAAAAAAATTATTAATGAAGGTGAAATTGGTGATTTATTCAGTCTTAATTTTAGAAGCCGTATGGGTGATGGCTGGGGTGAAGATGCCTATTTATCTAGACAACCTTATTTTAGAGATTACAAAAAACTACTTATTTACGAAACTGGTGTTCATTTTATAGATACATTTAGATATCATGCTGGTGAAATAAAAAGCGTTTATGCCTTACTTAAAAGATTAAACCCTGTAATTAAAGGTGAAGATTCGGCATTGATGATTCTTAATTTTGAAAATGAATCGCATGCTGTTTGGGATGCCAACCGTTACAATGAAAATAATTTTAGAAAACTACGATACACATTTGGCGAATATTTAATTGATGGCTCCAAAGGATCTATTAGATTATATTCTGATGGGAAAATAACCATTCAAAAATTAGGTGAGGTTGAAGAAATTCATGACTACATCCATAACGATATTGGTTTTGCTGGAGATTGTTGCTATATTTTCCAAAGGGATTTTATAAATAAAATGATATCTGGTGAATCTTTTGAAACTAGTGGTAACAGTTATTTAAAAACATTGCAAGCCCAAGAAGCGGTTTATAAATCTGCACAGAGTAATGTTCCTGTTTTTTTATAAGTTAATTATAATTTCAAATTTAAACTTTCTCGTTCAACAATATACTCTGCCCTATTCTGTAGTTAATATTTGTAATAAAAAAACCAGAAAAGGTTAACTTTTTTGGTTTTTTAAATTTAGAATCAAATCTATAGTTTTTACACAATCTATTTAATCACAAGTTTTGAATGATAAGTTCTTTGATACTCATCCACTACCTTTACTAGGTAAATACCAGATGTAAACCTACCATCATTTTCTATTAATAAACTGTTTCTATTGGTCGAATTTGTATAAACTGGTTTACCTAAAATATCGTAAATAGCTACCATAGCATTATTAAAACCTGTAAATGCTAAGGTAAATTTATTATTAGCTGGATTTGGGTACACCTTAACCGAAGAAGAGATTAACATCTCATCTTCAATGCTTAGCGGGGCATTACTAGCCAACTCTAACTTCCATTTGCTTCGAGCGTCAGTTACATCGGCAGATTGATTATAATAGGCATTAACATCTTGATATAAGAAATTATTACCATCTTTAACAGCAAACCTATATGATTCTTCAGCGCCTATATAATACGCCGTCCAAATTTTATCGACATCACTTGTAGGAGGAGCTTTACTTGTACTTATTATCGCATTACCTGCTCCAGACCCAGCGCCTCTAAGAACACCATTAACTTGACTATCTATATTATAATAGTCTTTTCCACCAACATTGCTAACCACAAAAGACCAATTTAATGCATCATCGCCTTCAATATAATCGCTCGCAACAACGTTTGACCCAGATGATTTTAAATATTTTTGAGTTTCCACATTTTTTAATCGGTATAGCTGTCCTGTTAAATCGTAAGGGTCAAATGTTTGCACATTAATTGTAATTTCATTTGAGGATACAGTTTCATTACTAGCATTGTAAGCCACCGCTTGGATGGTGTAAGCGCCATCTGAAGTAGGCGTCCAATCTACAACGTATGGCTCGATGGCATCTTCATTAAAATATGTACCATTAACTCTAAATTCTACTTTTGAGATACTACCGTTTTCATCAACAGCATCAGCAGAAATTTGCACTGTGTCATCTACATTATAGGTCTCACCATCAAATGGAGACGATAGAGATACTCTGAACGGTTCTTGAACAATATCTAAATCGATAATTTGAAGATACAAAGGTTGTGCACTTCCTGTTTTTTTCTCCATTAAATAATAATAGAGTTTACCGTTATTGATATGTACTCTACCATGGTCAAACGATCGTCCGGTAGTGGCTTGATAAACCGTTGTAAAACTATTCGTTCCGCCTTGCGCCTTTTGAATAAATACTCTATTATTTTTTAGTCCTATAATGAAAACACTATCTCCAGATGTGTAAATGGAAGTTCCGCCAGCAAAATCTTCTGAAGTTATAAAATTGGTTGCTCCAGCTGGCTTGTATGTGTGCAAATATTTGGTAACGTTATATTGATTATCCTTTACCTTACTTATTATATGTACATCGCCATTATCAGTAACTGTCCAATCAAAATCGCCTACAATATAAACTTTATCTTCCTGCGTAGTCTGCACATAATCACCTGGTTCCATTACTTTAATATCATCGGCATCATAAAGCGGTAAAGAAAAAGGTGTTCCTGAATGGGTTTTCCAACCATTTGTTCCGTCCTGATTATCAGAATAGGCATAATACACACCATTTTGATATAGGTATTTATCGCTATTATTTGATGATCGTCGTTGGAAACCTATTCTAATTTTTCCATTAACGTATTTCATATTACCATAAAGCCCCCAGTTATATGTAATTCCGGGTTGATTTTTGGCGTTCAATACATTAAAATGTGTAAAACTAGACCAGGTAGATGTACTTGCGGTATATTTTGAAAATTTATAAGCTCCATTATTATTCCCGCCCTCACGCATATACATAAAAATATCACCTGCATCATTCAAGAAAAATTGCGGATACGTTAATGCGGCAAAATTATTATAGTCTACGCCCCCGTTTAGACTTATATGTTTATAACCTCCAGAACTATTTTGTACAAATCTATCTAAGGTGAAATTTGCGTCTGATACCGATGCAGCGTTGGTTTCAGAATAAGAATATCTAAAATAATCATTAGCTAAACTTCCATCAGAAGGTCTTGATGCACTATAAGCATGCATGTCATATAACATATGAATGGTGCCATTTATGGGACTTACTGCTACGGCAATGGTATTATGCGACTCGCCTATCCACCATTTATTCTGGTAGCCAGTATGTCTGTGAGGAAACTCAATAGTTGCAGAGGTACCAGTAATGGTATTAAATCGTGTTAACATAACATGACGATCTGTTTTACCACCTTTATACCATGTCATAAAAACATAATCACCGTAAGTTTTAATGCAATCTCCGTGAGCTGATATGTTGCGGCCAAAAAAGTAATCGTACGAGTTATTGTTTCCATTATCTGGCTCACCGCTACCAACCTTACTTCCATTAAAATGCAAACCTAAATCGGTTATTTTAATTTCGTTTTCTAGAACAACTTGAGCGGTTAAAATACTTGAAGACAGCAATAAAACAAACACCAAAATGTAATTATAGTATATCCTTTGACCTAGGGCATATTTTTTTTCCATAACCTGTCTTTTATGAGATAATCTTTTTAAAAGAGTTTAACTCGTACAAATTACCACAGCTTTGAAATATAAGCATCCTGTACTATTATGGTAGCCCAAATTTGAAAGTGTATTATTCCATATAAAATACTTCTTCAAGAGGCATTGAAACTGGGGAGTTATCTGGATTAACCTTCATAATATCTGCCATGAAATCCCACCATTTTTTAACTATTTCATTATTTGCTAAATCTTGAGAACCACCTTCACCTGAAACTTTTTGAAATGCAAATAACGTACTGGTTTCTTCATCTAAAAAAATGGAGTATTCACTAACCCCATTATCTTTAAGCAGCTGTTTTAATTCTGGCCAGAGTTGATCATGACGATTTTTATACGCCTCTTTTTGGCCTTTGTTTAGTTTCATTTTAAATGCTAATCTCTGCATAATGTAATAACGCTTTATTTCTAGTTTAAAATCCTTTTAAAGATACCTTAGATTTTTGTTTATTGGTTAAAAAAAAAACATTCTATCTTTTAAAAGATAGAATGTTTTAGGATAATTTATTTTAAGTAAAGTCTATTTTATTGCTTTACAATTTTTTTAGTATAAGAACCTCTATCACTTCTCATTTCAACAAGATACATACCGCTTGCTAAAGTAGTCACACCCATATTAAGATCTGATCGCCCATCTACCTCTTGAGTTAGCACCTCTCTACCAAGTAAAGAATAAACAGATACTTGTTTAACCTCAGCAGGTAGCCCTTTAATGCTTAACTCATTGTTAACTGGGTTAGAAATGAAAATTGAAGTTGTATCAAAGTCTGCAGTACTTAATGCAGCAATAAGAACAAATCGAAGTCCATCAATTCCTCCGCCATCAAACAGGACATCCTCTCCTGCTGCAGTTGGCGTTATACCATATCTTGAACCACCTGACGCTCCTAATGGTTTAACAAACAATGCATCGTTTCCAGGACCACCAAAACCAGCGGTTCTTCTTCTTTGAAACTGGTCAAAACCGTAGTTTGGATCACCGGCATCAGCTATTGGAACACCTGTTCTTACAGAAATCCTAAAATCTTTATCATTTGCATCCATCGGATCTATGGTTGATTGATCTACAATCATGGTAAAGTCCCCTGGACCTGGAACATTTGCTGTAATTTGAACGAAACCAGTACCACTTGGATTAACATGATCCTGTATAGTCCAAACTTGTGTTGGATCATTGCTCCCTATTTCTGCAGCCCATACTAAATCGCCAGTAGAACCATCAATGGTAAGATAAAGTTCTGGAGTCTCACCACATGTTGAAATCAAATAAGAACCATCTACGGTATATATTTCAGGACATGCTTGACCCTGTAATTGAAGCGCAAACATGGTTAGCAATAAAAATGTACTGATTTTAAATGTAATTTTTTTCATAATTTTTTAGTTTAAATTTTTTAGTTTTCATTAATTAATAGCTCAATTTGCAAAAAAAAATTCTATTAAGTATCATGTACTATCCTGTAAATCATCATTTTTTTATAATTTTAACAAAAAAAATCAATATTTCTCTGTTCAAGACAGCATGTTTTTAATAAAATACCTTACTAAATTATAAATTTATTTTGAGTTATATAATTTAAACCCTAAAGGTTATCTTCTGAAAGGTGAAAAACTTTTGGGGTACCCTTGCCAAATATTATGTATTGAAAACTTTTTGGCTGTGAAAAACGCATTAATTGAGTTCAGGTTTTAATGATGGGATTGCAGTTGAAACATGCAACTAATAGGCAGATTAACCCGCGTTAGTGATTGTAGTGGTAGGTTTTGGCGAGGCGCGCCTCGCCAAAACTATTAACCCTTCGACTACGCTCCGGATAAACTCAAGCTCGACCCTCCCGACAGCTATCGGGAAGGGTAACGCCCAAAGAACAATTAATCGAACTTAGTCCGTGTTATTTTTAAAGCAAAAAAAAAGAGATGAATATCCTCATCTCTTTATATAAGATAGTTATGATATTTATTTTACCATAAGTATTACCTTTTTTAAGTCCTTTTCTAAAGAAGATGTTCCAACTGAAATGGTAAAAGTTCCTGGTTCAACTACCTTTTTCATGTCTTGATTAAGCACATTGAGTTCATCAAAACCTAAATTAAAACTTACTGTTTTAGTTTCGCCAGGTTTAAGTGTAACACGCTTAAAACCTTTTAGCAATTTCAAGTAACGTCCGACAGATGCAAAATCATCCCTTACGTACATTTGTACCACTTCATCTCCCTCTCTATCACCGGTATTAGTAACTTCTACTGAAACAGTTGTTGTTCCATCTGAAGATATACTACTGTTTTCAAGCGTAGGTTGGCTGTATTTAAAGGTTGTATAACTTAAGCCGTAACCAAATGGAAATAGTGGTGATTTATCTGCATCTTTAAACAAGCCTTTACCCGAACCTATAAAATCTGGACGCTCTAAATACGTTATAGGAACCTGCCCTACAGATCTCGGAAAAGATACTGTAAGCTTACCTCCTGGATTCACATCACCAAAAATAGCATCTGCAATAACATCTCCAGAACGCATACCTAAATACCACGTTTCTAAAATTGATGGAATATTTTCTGCAACATAATTAATTGATAATGGTCTACCATTAATTAATACTGCAACAACAGGTTTACCGGTTTTATGAATTGCTTTTACCAATTCTTTTTGCACACCATATAAATCTAAGTCGGCTCTGTCTACACCTTCACCACCAGTTTTTCTAGAACCTCCAATTACCAAAATAACAGCATCAGACTTTTTTGCTGCTGCAATTGCTGCTGGAAAACCTGTTTTAGAATTACTTAATAAATCACAACCTTTTGCATAATTAATTTTTACTTTATCGCCAACTTTAGCTTTTATTCCATCTAAAGCAGAAACATAAAATGGTGGTAAACCAGAATATCCTCCTAATAAAGAATAGGTTCCTTTTGCAGGTCTTTCTTCATGAGCATTTGGACCAATTACAGCTAACGATTTTATGTTAGACATGTCTAATGGCAATATATTGTTATCATTCTTTAATAAAATGATTGCTTTTTTTGCCATCTCATAAGAAAACTCTTGGTGTTCTTTTTTACCAGCGTATACAGTTTCCGTATCAATCTCTTTTGGTTTTGTATCAAATAAACCCAATTGATATTTTGCAGTTAAAATACGAGATGTTGCTTTATCAATATACTTTACCAATTCAGGATTCTGTGTTATCGTATCTTTCAATACTTTGGTATTATATGCTGCTAACTTCTCATTCTTTCCAATAACTAAGTCCATATCAACACCGGCTTTTAACCCTAAAATAGCTGACTTAGTTCTGGTTTCAGCAATAAAATGCATGGTTCCTAAACGTGCAATATCATTATTATCAGAAACAATAAACCCATCAAAACCTAATTCATCCCTTAAAATATCCTTTAGTAACCAGGTATTCATATGGTTTGGAACTCCATTATAATCTTGATGCCCTGGCATAACAGAACCTATCTTTGCTTCTTTTATAGCAGCCTCAAAAGGTGGTAAATAAACCTCACGTAAACGACGTTCTGACATATCACTAAAACCACCATTAATACCACGTCTGTTTTCTGGATAACCAATAAAATGCTTCGCTGTTGCAATAACATGATTCTCATCAAATCGCTCGTCTCCAGTTCCTTGTAAACCTTCTATAAATGCAACACCCATTCTAGACACCAAATAAGGGTCTTCGCCATAAGATTCTTCTACTCTACCATATCTTGGGTCTCCAGAAATTACATCTAAATTAGGCGAATAACAATGTGTAACACCCAAAGCACGTGCTTCTAGTGCTGTTTGAGAAGCCATTTTTTTAACTAACTCAGGTTGCCAAGTAGAAGCTGCAGCAATAGCTTGAGGATAAACCGTAGTATTACCATAATAATCCAAAACAAGCCATAACCCATGTAATGCTTCTCCATACTTCATATATGGAATTCCTAAACGGTCATTGACTGGTGCATCTTGGGTCATTTCGGCAATCTTTTCGTCCAAGGTCATTTCGCTGATAAGACTTTCTACTTTTTTTGCTATTTCTAAGTCTTCTTGACTTACTTCCTGATTGTCATTTTTTGAATTACAGCTAAACAACAGTACTGCAACGAAACACGTTAAAACTATTTTTTTCATTAATATTGGTTTTATGGTATATTGATTTAATTAGTTAAAATTACGTATGCCTGGAACAATTTTCATATTCAAATCTGTTCTATTATTTGGCCATTTTAAAACAATTAGTTTTTGGCTTTGTGTGTCCCAGATAAAGTTTGATGGATTGACACTTTTCGGGCACTTATAAGTTTCAAGTCCTACATTTTTTAAAGGATTGTAATACATGACAATATCATCATCAATCAAAATTGAAAAACCATCTGGATAATGCCTATTTGCGCCAATAAATATTTTTGATGCCCCTTTATTGTTGTCTGGTTTTATTTTAAGACCTAAAGTTCTGGTGGCATGATTAAATAAAAAGGAATCAATATCTCCTGCTATGGTTTGTGGAAAAGGTCTTGATATTACATCTGTAATATACTTTCGTTCAACGGTACCTGCATCTGTACTATCGCTAAAAATTGACCACGTAGATGGCCCTCCAGATAGAAAATGCTGCATCGTTCTATTTCCTAAAAACCAAGCCTTTATAGAACCTACTCCCATTTTATCAAAAACCTCGGCAGTTCTTATATAAAGTTCTCTATATTTTAATTGCCCCAGCTTTCCTTGAATGATTGTATCTGTGGTAGCAAAGGTTGGGAACCCCCATTCTCCAATTAAAATTGGAGCTTTTAACATATCGGATTCTTTATCAAACCGATCCATATTTCGTTTAATATAATCAGTATCATTTTGGTATATGTGAGGTGCAAAAATGATATTTTTTCTATTTATTGGGGCTGTTATTTCAGAATATTGATTCTTATCTATTTTTTCTCCTTTATTCATGAAAATAGACTGAAACAGTATCATTTTATCCGCATTTATTTTTTGACTCTCATCTATAATTTTTTGATAAAGCGGGATTAAGTATTTATTTGTAAGATTTTCATAAGAAATACCCATGGTTAACTTTCTTGGTTCGTTAACTACATCGTATCCAAAAACAGCAACATTATCGTCATATCTATTCCATATTACTTTCCAAGCATCTATGTACGTTTTGTATTCGTGCTTTTTATTCAGCCAGAATTCTTCCCAAACAAATTCATCTACACCATAAACAGTCATTTTAAAAACAGTTTTAATGCCCTGATTTTTACCTAAAGCTACTAAGGTATCTAATTTTGCTAAGTAATTTGGTTCTAGCTTACCTCCTGGAAAATTACTAAGTTTACCTAACTCTAAACGAATAACCTGAGTGTTAGCTCCCATTCTAACCATACGCGCATAGTCGTCGCTATCAAAAAACACTTCACCTGCATGATCATTAGTGTTTACAACAAAGCCTCTAGGTATAATATGGCGGCCTTGTTTGTCTCGTAAACCATGTTTAATTTGAGAAAATGTACTTAAGGTACTTAATACACATATAAAAATAACCAAGATATTTTTCATATCAATTCAATTTAAGATTATAAAAATAGTATTGATAATCAAATATTGTGTCCTGCACTGTGATGTATGATTCTATAAATACATAAAGCCGAAAGACATGTCTTTCGGCTTTATTAACTAAAACAACTTTACTTAAAATTAACTACTTACTATCTATATCCGTTATTTGTTGGATCTGACTCCAATAACGCCGGATTGTTTTCTAATTCTTGTAATGGAATTGGTAATTTAACATGATATGGCTTAATATTATCTGCTGGGTTCCAAAATCTAAATTCAAGATTCTGAACCACATCTAATAAAATACCCCATCGTATCAAATCATATCGTCTATGCATTTCTGCGGCTAACTCCCATTTACGTTCGTCATAAATGGCTTCTCTAAACTGCTGTTGATTTAGACCTAAAATAGCCTCAGCTTCAACCTGAGTTGCAAAAGCGCGCTCTCTTACTTCTCTTATATATTCAAAAGCAGCATTAGGATTTCCACCTGGACGCTCATTTTCACACTCTGCAGCCATTAAAGCAACATCAGCTAAACGAAATACCATTCTGTTATCTGAGTGGTTAAAACGTGGTGATCTATCCAACTCTAGATTCCAAAATTTAGCCATGTATGGAAAAACTAAATCAAAACCTAAGTAATTATCCACAATGTTTAACTCTCTTCTTAAATCATTCATTGGGAATTTCTCAGCAAAATCTTTTGAAGCTACTTGCAAACCAGTTCCATTGAACGCTTCTCCTCTAGCTGCTAAAGCATCTCCTAAAGCACCTCTTTCATCTGTATTAAGTGGTTCATCTCTTAAACGTGGATTAAACATACTTGGTCTCCAGTTATTATTACCTGCAAATGATCTACCTGGAAATGCAGGATCAAATTGACTATTGATATCTCTAGCAAAATCTAAAGACCAAATAATTTCAGGATTATATTCGTTAAACTGATCGAAAACTTCATTGTAGGTAGGCAATAGACTATGAGGCGATTGATTTAAAATTTCCAAACACTTATCTAGACCTAATTGCCATTGTTGTTGCTTCATATAGATCTTTGCCATAACAATGGCTGCAGCCCATTTTGAAGCTCTACCGCTTTGATCGCCGGTATACGCATCCTCCAAATTATCTTGAGCAAACTGTAAATCTTCTAACACTCCAGTAATTATAGTAGCCACATCAGTTCTTCCTAATGAACTAATTTCTTCAAGCGTAAGAGCTTCAGTATAATAAGGTGCATCTCCCCAAAGGTTAGTTATATGCCAATAGCATAAACCTCTGATAAATCTGGCATCAGCAATGATATCAGCTCGTATATCTGCATCCCCTACAGCTTCGTTATCTGTTACTCTTGCTATGATAACATTTGCATTCAAGATTGTTCTGTAAAGATCTTTCCATGTGTCGGAAACACTCATTTTTTGAACAGATATATCGGCAATAGCTTCATTCAATGAGTAATTACCTATAGGCTCTACAAAATTTGCAGCACGATTAGGCTCAATAATATCACACCCATTATCATAAAAATGATCTAGACCTACCTGCCCATATAAAGAATTGTTCTTTAAAATGGCATACATACCTTGAACTGCTTGTCTTGCGTCATTCTCTGATGCAAAAAAGGTTTCAGGCGAAATAAGTGCTTTTGGGTCTTCTTCTAAAAAACTTTCACAACTAAAACATGCAAAAGCAATAAAGACGTATAAAATTATATTTTTTGTTTTCATATTATTTTTTTTAAAAAGTTACATTTAGACCAAGTGTTATAACTCTTGGGTTAGGATATTGGGCACTAATATATCCTTGTAAAATATTATTACGACCAAAATTACTTGCCTCCGGATCTATCAATCTCGTTTTAGAAGATAACCATAAATTAGTTCCTGAAAAATAAACGGTTGCATTTTTAATGCCATCTAATCCCATTTTATCCACATCAAAATTATAAGCTAATCGTATAGTTTTCAAACGAATGTGCGATCCATCTTCAACATACTCAGAGTTAGGTATTGTATTAGTAACCGAGTCTGCTCCTGCTCTTGGAATATCTGAAGATTCATTAACCCCTTCTATCCAACGATCACGTAAATCTCCAAATTTTACGGTTTCACCACGATTAAAGTAGTTATTACGCATTGACAAATTATACACCTCGTTTCCTTGAGTTCCTTGAAAGTAGAAAGAAAAATCCCAATTCTTGTATGACAAATTGTTTTCAATTCCAAAGATTAAATCTGGAAACGGACTACCTAACACAACGGCATCTTCAGTTGATGCAATACCATCTCCATTAAAGTCTTCAAAATGCGAACCTCCCACAACCTGTGGGTCAGTTCTACCTGATGCATCAATCTCTGCTTGACTTTTCCAGGTCCCTAGGTATCTAACTCCCGTAAAAGCAGGAACAGATTCGCCCACAATTAAACGTGTATTACCTGAACCTAAAATAGGATCTGCAACAATATCAATAAAATCTACACCACCTAGGTCTAAAATTTCATTCTTGTTGGCTGATAATGTTACGGTAGAATTCCAATTAAAGTTAGCTGTACTCACGTTTGTTGAATTCACTAAAAGCTCCCATCCCGTGTTTTTTAAAGATCCAATATTTTGTAATTGGCTATTAAAACCAGTTTGTCTTGGAATTGTGACATCTAATAATAAATCTTCGGTTTCCTTATAGTAGTAGTTAAATTCTGTAAATACCTTTCCTCCAAATAAAGAAGCTTCTAAGGCAATATCAAATGAACTAGTAGTCTCCCACTGTAAATTTGGGTTTGACGGCCTACCTAAAGTTAAACCAGGTACTTCCACTCCGTTAAGCGTTGTATTCGCCTCTGTTAACAGTCCAAAAGTACTGTATGGATCAATGGCTTGATTTCCTGATTTACCCCAACTCGCTCTTAATTTTAAATCTTGAAATATATCTTGATCTTGCATGAAATCTTCTTCAGATATTTTCCAAGCACCTGCTATAGACGGGAAAAACGCATATTTATTACCCTCTGAAAAACGAGAACTACCATCTGTTCTGCCTACTAAAGTTAATAAATATTTATCTTTATATGAATAGTTTAATCTTCCAAAAAAAGATGCGATTTGAAATCCAGAAAAATCACTAGTTACAACTGATCTGGTAGGGTCTGAATTATTTAAATTATTAAAACCTGTAGCATCACTGGTAATTCCGAAAGCTTCGGCCTGTGCTATTTCCGTAGATACTTTCTGAAAAGAAGCACCTGCAAGGGCTGTAATACTATGATCTTCTCCAAAATCTGATTGGTATTGTATGGTATTTTCATTGTTCCACCCATTAGTATTAACGGTACGCACACTTGCATTTCCTTGTCCCGTATCCCCTATTGCCAGTAAACCAGGTAGTTGACTTGAACTAAATCTATTTTGCTTTGTATTGTTAAATTCTGGACTAAATGTTGAACGAATAGTCCAATTTGGCGCAGGACTATACTCCAAATAAACTGTAGCTAATAAGTTATTAGTAAACGTTTCATTAGTATTTAAGTCTCTAGCAGCTAAAGGATTGTTGAAAGGTGACCCAACTATCTCATCAAAACCATTATAAGAACCATCGTCATTAAAAACAGGTTGTGTACGAACAATACCAAAAGCAGCCTGACTAAAACTCGCCAGTGCATTATCTTGTTCTAGTCTTGAATAATTTAATCTAAATCCTGCTTTTACTTTATCGCTTATTTTAAGATCTAAATTTGTTCTGAAAATATATTTTTCAATACCAGAACTCTTCACAATACCTTCTTGATTAAAATAATTTAACGACGTGTAGTAATTAACATTATCTGATGCTCCAGATACTGAGATATCTGCATTATAAATAGGAGCAGTTCCTAATACTAAATCTACCCAATCGTTATCAGGATATGTAGATGGATCATTTGGAAATGGTTCTGCCGCTGATCTAAAACGTGCACTTTCGTTGTTGAATTCTATTTGCTCCCTCTGAGAAAGCCTATCCGGTAATTCTGGCAACATTTGTGAACTGGTGTAAAGGTTTACACTTATTTGTGGCTTTCCTGCACCAACACTTTTACCGCTTTTAGTAGTTACTAATACTACTCCATTCGCTCCTCTAGACCCATAAATGGCGATAGAAGATGCATCTTTTAAGATTTCAATGGATTGAATATCATTACTATTAATATTGTTTAAGTTAAAATTGGTTCCAACAACAATACCATCAATAACCCAAAGCGGTTCGTTACTACCTGTAATGGAATTACCACCCCTAACTCTAATAACTGTACCTGCACCTGGCGCACCATTAACCTGTGTAACTTGCACACCGGAAGCTCTACCTTGCAGCGCTTGGTCTACCCTTGCTACGGGTATAGCTGTTAAATCTTCAGCGCTTACTGAAGATACTGATCCTGTTAAATCAGACTTTCGCTGAGTACCATAACCAATAACAACTACTTCATCAAGTTTGTTATCTTGTTCAAGAGTCACGTTAATTTGAGATTGGTTACCTACTAGCACTTCTTTCGTGCCATAGCCAATGTAAGAAATGGATAGTGTACTAGCAGCATCTGCATTAATAGTAAAGTTACCATCAAAATCTGTAGTTGTACCTGTAGTTGTTCCTTTAACAATAACAGTCGCCCCAGGTAGTGGTTGACCGTCTGCTGTAACGGTTCCCGAGACCGTTTGTGCGTTTGTCATTGCCAGACAAGACAATGCCAAAATAGCACACATCCAGGCTTTCCTATAATCTGAAAGCTTTTTTAATGTTGTTTTTAGTTTCATAAAATTTTAGTTGATTTATTATTAGATTCCTAAAATATTTCTTAAAATTTTATCAAGTATCCTGCAGTACCCGTTATGCTCTGTGCTGTGATTTCTCTGCTTTTATCAGGTTTTATCTTAAAAACTGTTAATAAATTTATGCTTTTGGGAGATTAAATTTTTAACTTTTATGTCAAAAAAAACATACACAATTTTCTTGAGAATAAATAAAAAGCCACACGTGTTTTAGGTCTATTTCTATTCTACAGGACAGTACGGGTTACTTTACTAAGCTCTAGATATTACTTTTAAAAAGAATAAATATGTTCAATAATTCAAAAATTAAAACTCATACGCTGTAAATTTAAACTGATGGAAAAAAGCAATCTATTTTTTAAAATTTTAATCGTTCTGCTATTTAACTGTACTATCTTGGTGGCGCAGGAAAAAAATCTAAGTTTACCAATAGTTGACGATACTATAACTTTTGAAGAAGAAAACGGACTAGTTGCTATTGAAGCAGAATTCTTCCACAAACAGACTTCAACTGATATAAGACAGTGGTATAGAACATCAAAAAATGAATTGGCTAACGTAGGGAGAGATGATGACCACCCCCATTGCTTTGATGCTAGTAATAATGCCTATATAGAAATTTTACCAGATACTCGAGTTACGCATTCAGACAAATTAATACGAGGTGAAAACTTTACTAATGAAGCAGGTAAAATGGCTATTGTACATTACTCAGTAAAATTTAATTCACCTGGTCGGTATTTTGTTTGGGTAAGGGCTTTTAGTACTGGCGGTGAAGACAATGGACTGCATGTTGGGCTAAATGGTTCATGGCCAGAACATGGACAAAGAATGCAATGGTGTGAAGGAAAAAACCAATGGACATGGGCAAGTAAACAACGAACAAAAGACATTCATTGCGGAGTGCCTAACCAAATATATTTGGATATAGATAAGGCTGGTATCCATGATATTCAATTTAGCATGCGGGAAGATGGATTTGAATTTGATAAGTTTCTATTAACTAACGATATCAAATATACTCCCATAGAAAAAGGCTCGGAAGTATTATTAGCGCATGGTACTTTACCTTCGCCATTTCCTGAAGTTAAAGTACCGTCATATTTTAGAGTTATAAGTACGTCCCTAACAACTAATAAATTTATTGCTGCACAAGAATTTCCGATTAGTGGAACAAATTTCTATAAAAACGGAAAAAACTGGTTAGCTATAAATCCGAAAAAATATAAGGAAGCAAGCACAAGTACTACTTTTAATTTTCAAAACGGGAAATACGACATTGTATTTGTTGGTGTTGCTGAGAACGATGGAAGTTCTACATTTAAAGTCTTGATTAATGATAAAGAAATAGGCGTTTATAATCCGCCTTTAACAAAAAGAATGTTTGAAGAAGGCAAAAATTTTAATGCCGTTTGGGAGAATATCCAGCTTAACAAAAATGATAAAATCACTGTTTGGGCCAAAGTAGGTACCGATGGCAATGAATGGACTAGAGGACGTTGGGCAGGAATTATTTTTGCTCCAGTTGGAAAAGGAAAAGAAATTCTAGATGCCCCATCTTCCTTTTCTGAAAACTAAAAAACATAGGCAAAATAATTAGGCTTAATTTATTTTACAACCAAAAAAATAAAATAGAAAATGAATAAAACAATCAGATTAATTCTATTATCCTTATCATTTATTTCGATAACGGCAGTAGCACAAGACATTAACCCGCCAGTTGGTCGTATTGCCATAGTGGCTGACGGAAACTCTCCAGACCCCGATGATCTTGGTGGTACCGCCATATCTATTGCACTACTAAAAGCTTCTGGATTAGAAGATAGATTAGTACACTACTCTCATAGCTGCGATTTGGTAAGAGATGACCGAATTTCTGAAAAAGCTGAAAAAGAGCGTCACCATTTAATGCAAGTGGCTTGCGATATGACGGCAAGACGCTGGGGAGGTTTTGGCAATTTAACCTTTTATGATGCCATATGGCAAAAAGATGAAACCATTAATGACTTGTGTTGGGCTATTAACGCATCTACAGCTAATGACCCGTTATGGATTATTGAAGCTGGCGAACCTGATATTATTGGGATGGCATTAAAAAAGACCCCTAAAGAAAAACACCAATATGTTAAAGTGGTGACCCACCATCCTGCCAATGATAATGCCGGTGATTTTTATACTTGGCAGCAAATATTAGATTTTGGAATTGAAGAAGTTCGTATTCCTGACCAAAACATTAATTTAAAACTAGATCATGAACAATGGGATTGGGCAAAAAATCACGCTGACCCAAGAATAAGATTAATTTGGACCATTGGAAATATTGCGGAATTGGATAACATTGTCAATTTTCAGAAAGGAAAATGGGACTGTTCAGATGCTGGAATGGTTTTATACTGGATTACTGGTGCAAATGTTAACGACGGTTTAGAAGCGGGAAGTATGTCCGTTGTAAAAACGCTTTTAGAGGATTATGTAAAAAATAACCCTGCTAAAAAATATAAAAAGTAGATTAAACAAAACCAATAAAAAAGGATGGTAAAAAATAGTTTTATCATCCTTTTTTTTTAAAACTCTAATAACATCTTAGTTATTTAGCACCACTATTAATACTTCTTACCGATTACAGTATACATTCTGCAACTTTCTGGTGCATCACCATCACTATTACCTGCCATAATAATACTTTCTCCAGCTTCGGCAACACGATGAAAAACCGACATTACAACATCTCCAACTTTTATATCATCACCATTATCTTTGTAATCAGCCAATAAAAACTCTGGTCTTGGCACCGTATCATCATGCAATACATAAATATGCATTTTTAGGCCTGCAATGAATTGCAATTGGTCTCTGGCCCAATAGCGGTTATCGGAATTTGGTGTTCTAATATATTCTGCGCTATTAACATACCTCGGAAGATGGGTATAATTAACCTCCATATCGGTATGCGCCTTTTTACCCCAGTGCATATTGGTTCTTAATAAGGCTTTACCGTCTCCTGTATAACTAAACTTTTTAAATAGTTCACTTCGGTTTTTTATCCCAGGTACATATTCTGGAATTTCTGGAGTATACACTGGCATTGGCTCTTCGGTCAACACATTTTCATACACTTGTGGTAGCTGGGTTGCTAATCCGTTTTCTATTTTAACAGGGTTAGAAGTAAGTTCTATATTTGCTGATTTTAAACCTGACTGGGTCGCCGTGATTTTTACAGTTCCTGCTTTCAATAACGATTTTACTGCCACACGATTAATACCTGCTTCAATATCTAAATATAAGTTATTGGTTGATTTTGGTTTTCCGCTGTTATAACCGCCGCGCCAAATGGCAGGACCTTCTATAGTGAAATCTACACGACCTTTAGCTAATGGACATCTTCTCCCTTCTGCATTGACAACCTCAACATCGATTAATGCAATATCAGAACCATCAGCTTGCCAACCTTCTGGCCCTGTAATTGATGTTAATTTTAATGCAACAGGTTCTCCAGCTGTTTCTTTGGTTTGGGTGACTCTAACTTCTTCATTAATATATCCTTCAGCTTTAATTTCTCCCGCTTCCCAGTTTACGTTTTTAAATTGATAGACATAACCATCTTTTGGTGTGTTATTTTCTCCTATAGTTTTTCCGTTAACATATAGTTTTACTGCATCCGTATTTGATATAACAAAGATGTCTTTTTTAGTGCCTTGTTCGTAATTCCAGTGGCCAATAATATGCACTTGTGGTTCTGGTCGCCACATGGCTTTTAAGGCATAAAAGGCTTCTTTTCTTAAACGCACCGCATCAACTTCGCCACTGGCTCTGGTAACTTCGGTAGGACAGCGGCCACCGTGTGGCCCATCAGAGAAAACCCAGTTTGCGCCACCAACATGAAATGCTTTTTTGCCCATTTTTTCCCACCAATGGAATGCTTGCTTTACGGCAAATTGCTCAGAATTTAGCTTATATGTATTTTTCTTAATATTGGGGTGACTATAAAAGTTATCATCAGGCGAGTATTTATCCCAAATACGTCTTGGTCCTTCCTCACGATTGTACTCGCTTTCAACTACTGGTAAGTCTGGATATTCACGTTCCCAACCTTCAGTACCTATTTCAATAGACACATAGCCCTCAGAGTCGTTTTTAACATCGGCTCTACGGTTACCCATCAGGCGTTTTCCGTTGGGATCGAATGTATTTATAACCTCTAAAATTTCTTTGTAATGCGCTTGGGTTTCTGCCCAATTTCCGCCTTCCCAAATAAAAATAGATGGGTGGTTTCGATAATACACAATCATATCCTTAAAAGCTTTAATACGAATATCCCAAGTTTCACCTTCATCTTGAGATTCACCACTTACACCAGGCATAAGGGTTACAAATCCATATTTATCGCCCATGTCTATTTCGGCAGGCGAACCTGCACAGTGTCCCCAACGAATAAAGTTACCACCAGCTTCATCCATTAACTGATAAGTATAATCACGTAACCAATCTGGTAAAGCCGAACCTAATCCTGCCCATGAATTGGTTGGCTTTTGTCCCCAACCATGTAATTTGGCGTACTCGCCATTATTTGAAAAACCTGTATCTTTATTAAAATCAAAGCTTCTGATGCCCAATGGCGTATCATATGAATCAATTGCTGTTCCATCAACTTTTAAAATAGTTTCTACTTTATACATATACGGATGGCGCGTATACCAACGGTTTGGATTTAAAACGCTTGTTGTGGCAGAAAAGATAAATTTCTCTCCAGCAGCCATACTTTTTTCTGAGCATGCAACTGCTACAACTTTACCGTCATTGTCAATAACTTTAGCTTCATATACCACATTTTTAGCTTCAGGAAATTCGTTTTGAACTTCGGCATTTATAGTGACATCAGCGTTTTCTGCACTAATATTTTCAGCATAAACATAGGTGCCGAGTGTTTCTAAATTATCATAAAGCGGGAGTGTGATATGAAGTGGTTCCATAACATGAAGAAATACATTTCTGTAGATACCACCATGGTTAGGATGCCAGTGCTCGTGATGCCATACTAAAGGAAAATTGTCTCTAAAATGATCACCACGATCGTTATTAACTTTTACGGCTATAACATTATTTTCTCCAAATTTAAGATACGGCGTTAAATCAAAACCAAAAGGAATAAACCCCGTTTGATTTTTCCCTATATGTTTTCCATTGATAAACACATCTGCTATTTGGCGCACAGATTCAAACTCGATATACACTTTTTTACCAGTATCTTCTTCTGGCAATTTAAAATGTTTACGGTACCAAACTGTACCTCTCCAATGGTTATCTTCACCATCATGATGCCCGTGACTTAAATCGTCAAACGTGTCAATATCATTAAAGGTATGCGGGCAACTAATGGTTTCCCAAGAGGCATCATCAAAACTTAATTCCTGGGCATTTTCTGGGTTTTCCTTAATAAACTTCCAGTCTAAGTTAAAATTATACTTCGTTCGTGTTTCTTCTGGAACATGTACTACATCTTGCTTGGGGTTATTACAAGAAAAAACGCCTGCTCCTATTAAACATAAAAACATGGCGTTTAAAAATTTTACTCTAATCATTTTATTTATTCAGGTATTAATTCTATAAGTTTAACACTATGAGGTTCTAAATCTACTTTTAATGTCAATTTTCCTTCATGCTTTTTTACTATGGAGTCTGTAACAGTTTTTGGCAACTTAGCCAATTGGGTGTACTTCGATAAATTAGCATTTAAAACATCTTTCCATCCGTCTTCAAAACGGTCTGAAGGCCTGTTACCATAAATACGGCCATTTGTTTTTTCACCAACTCCCGCTGCTCTTACATCTTTATAAAGTTCGTGCATCATAATACCATGAGTTTTATCAACGGTCCACTCGTTCATTTTCCAATTGGTTCCACCAGCTATTTGCCCGCCTTCCAATACAGGAAACAAAGTTCTTGCCGCTGAACTATTTCGTGTTGTGTTATGATTGTAAACCAATAGATAAATAATATCGCCTTTAACCACTGGTATCACACCTACGTGACCACTAATATTATGAATAGCTTCTAATCTATTACCGCCTTCCATCTTCAAAAACATTTCGGTAACATTCCGTCTGCCTTGAGGTAAATTACTCGCCTCAATTTCCTGTCCCCAATCATAAATCTCGGTTATTCTACTATCATAGGCTAAATCGGCAATTCTTGCGTACCAACTTGCTCCAAACTCGGTACCATCGGTTAAACTAATACCTCTTATACCGTTCTCATCGCGCAAAATTCCAAATTCTTGAATATCAAAAGGAATATCGCTAAACTGGGAGTAACTATTCAGTTTAGCTCTATAAGATTGAACTGTTTCTGGAAATTTAATAGTATTTTGATCAATTTTCTCATAGTAAGAAATACCGAAAAAATCCATTTTGGTTCCTGTTGCACCTGTAGCATAGTTTGTACCGTTTGCACAATGGTCTATTATTTCAGTGGTATATGTAGCAGCACCTTCGGTTAAATTGTTACCAGGTCCGATAATAGCATCTGGAATCACTTTTAACACTTCGTCTACGGTAATATCATAATGTTTGAAAAATTCTTCTTTAGTGCCATTCCAGTGTTGCGGCGTAAAATTAGGCTCTGTAGCTACTCTAAAACGCCAAGTTTTAACTTCATTTACACCAAACTCATCAATCAATGTTTGCAAGAAAGCATTGATATATTGTCTCCAAATATCGTAATCATCTGGTGGATTGGTATTGCCATAAGTATTTACTTCTTTTATGGCATTCATTTCCCAAGGCACGTTATCTAAGACAATACGTGGTTTAAAACCTGTTTGCATAAAATTACGCATGTCTGTAATTAAACCACTAAAATCCGTTATTATATTTCCTGAGCCATCAACACCTTTATAAAAATCATTTTTGTTATCCGTTCTACCTCCGAGAATACGCACCAAATTATAGCTTTTAACGTAAGGTTTAATTAAATTTAATCCAGATGTAAAACCAGAACTGCTAAATCGGGTTTGGTTTATCATTGGTCTTGTTGACCAAAAATTGTACATCTCACCAACTACTGCTCCTGTATTTATTGCTACAACTTTATCTGGGTCTGCAACTATTGGAGTAAAAGGTTCCTCTGGCTCTTCTGGCTCTTCTGGTTCAGGGTTTTCAATAATTACTTCTTCTATATCTTCGGACTTTGAACAAGTAAAAAAGATAGTGCATAGTAAAAGAAAAAAAACAATGCTAAACAGTCTATTTAAATTCAGTGATTTCATGGGCTTTTTTTTATAAACCAAAACTAATAAAAACAACTCCTAAATGCGTCCTGCACTGTCATGACTAATAAATATATTATAACACCAAAGTATGTGCGCTATGAGTGATGTAATCAAGATTATAATTGCTTTAATCTTAAATTCTTATACTCAATCTTCATCGGTGGACCAACATGCACTTGAACACCAATATATCCCTTGTTGGACCTATTTTTTGAATCTAAATCGGTTACCTCACTAAATAACACGCCATTTACATAATGTTGCATTTTATTATCTTTTACTTTAAGGTGCACTTCATTCCAATCGTTGGATATGATATTTGATTTTAGCTGTGATTTAGTTTTAATATCTGTAATAGTTCTTGTTTGCCAACAGTTCTTTTTTACATTTTTACGTAGATTACTTTTAAGTATGCTATCAGGCATTTTTGGGATGGTTACTACTTCGCCCATATACGCCAATGTGGTTCGTTTTTTCTCTTCGTAATTTTGACCTGTATATTTATTTTTACCATCAATATCACATTGATAACCTCGTAATGCGAACGGTACATTTTTAATAATTTCGCTTCTATAATTTATACCGCTATTTCCAGAATTGGTTATTCTATATTCCAATTTTAATTCGAAATTTTCAGGCTGCTCTTTTTCATAAATGATGAAAGAATTACGTTTCAGAATAGTTTCTGGTATTACCTCTCCTGTTAAAATACCATTTTCAACACGCCAGTAAGTTGGATCGCCACGCCATCCTTCTAAATCCTTTCCATTAAAAATAGACCTGAATCCGATTTCACCTTGATTAACTTTTTGATCTCGATTGTTTCTACATGAAACACATAAAACTAATACTATTATAAATAATGACTGGTATTTTATACTTTTTAATTTCATACAATATTAATCAATGGTTACTTTACTCTTCCACCAGTTATCGTTAGGTTGAAAGACTTTTGATAGGACTTCTAAACGCTGCTTTTCCAGCGAAGGCCATTTTTTATTTACAATACTAAGATGTCTTTTTTCTGCCTTTACTTTATCATATTCACTATCTTTTTGAGGGTATTTTGCACCAACTTCTTTTAACCAAGTCATCAATTTACCACTCAATGCTTTTGCTGTTTCGGGGTATTTCGATATCACGTTTAAATCGTCTTCTTCTGTAGATGGTAATTTATATAACTCTTCATGCTCATCTTCCCAGTAATGAATTAATTTCCACCCCTCATACATTACAATTGAAGCTGGTTCTCCACCTTGATTTCCATAATGCGGATAGTGCCAATACAAAGGTCTGTTAACATTTATTTCTTTACCTGCTAGCAGCGGTTTTAAACTAATACCATCAATATGCTGCTTTTTATTTAATGGAATGTTTGTTAAATCTAATAGCGTTGGGTAGAAATCTGTATTAATTGCCGGAAACTCTGTTTTTGAATTTACCGTATTTAACCAAGGTACTTTTATAAAATAAGGTTCTCTAATCCCACCTTCCCATTGGTAGCCTTTACCTCCTCGCAGAGGTAAATTACTTGTGGCGTAGTGATCTCCCGAGGCAACACCGCCATTATCGGAAGTAAAAATAACAATAGTGTTATCATCTAAACCATTATCTTTTAATGCCTTTAAAACTACACCTACGGCATCATCCATAGTTTCTACCAAACCTCCATAAATGGGATTGTCTTGAACTTGTCGTATTGGCAATACGCGCTCCATTATATAGCCTGATTCTTCTATTCCTAAGCTATCGGCTTTATTTCGATACTTCTTCCATTTTGATTCTGTAGTTTGGATAGGCGCGTGTACTGCGTAAAACGATAAAAAAGCAAAGAAAGTAGAGTCCTTCTGTTGTTTGATAAAATTAGCTGTTTCTTCAGCTAATCTCATTGTTAAATTTTCTCCTTTCTTCTTGTTCTGTAATTTGGGATTATTCCATGGTGAAAAAAAGCCTCCTCTTGGAGAACCTGCATCAATTCCCGCTTTATTAATATCAAAACCGTGATTTTCTGGATATGAACCTTCTCCTCCTAAATGCCATTTTCCTGCAAAAAAGGTTTTGTAACCATTGGCTTTGAAAGCTTCAGCAATTGAAATATCATCTTTTGGTAAGGCGTGAATATAATCTGCAGGTAATAATTTATCGTGTCGGTTTCTAGCGCGCCAGTCTTCTCCTGTTTTCGCCCCAATCCAGTCTGTAATACCATGACGTGCGGTAAATTTACCTGTCATGATACTGGCTCTAGAAGGGCTACAAACGCGACTTGCAGCATAACCTTGTGTAAACATCATACTTTGGCTTGCTAGTTTATCTACATGTGGTGTTTCGTAAAATGTACTTCCTGTAACACCTAAATCATGATAGCCTAAATCGTCAACTAGAATGAAAAGAATATTGGGTTTAATTTGTTTACTTATATCCTCCTTTTTACAATTAAAAAAAAGAATTACATTTAATACTAGTAAACTTTTTAGAACCTTAATCAACTTATAATTTTGGAATGTTATATTTTAATAATTTTTTTTACGAAATAATTATTTTTATCAGAATTAGATATAAAATAGAGACCACTTTCTAAATCACTAATATCAATAATTTCTGAAGATGATTTTGTATTTATTGTTCTAATAATAGCTCCAGAAATATTAGAAATAGTCAATCTGGAATTAATAGGAATGTTGCTAATTTCTATTTTCCCCATTGTTGGGTTAGGGTAAATTTTTGTTTCACGTTTATTTACATCATTTACAGATAAAGCGCTAGAGCAGGAAGATTCTGGATTACTTAAATTAAAAGCTGTACTATCAGAAACATCTGTTCTACGCAACACCATTTTATCCATAAAAAAGAAACTTGACCTTGCATCGACAATTACAGAGTAATTACCAGCAGTATTAAAAGTTGCCCAAATAAATCTAAAAGAATTACCATCGTTGGTGTTTGTTACAAAACCCCAACGTTGCTCAGGAGGCAAATTTATAGGATGTCTATTCATAAAAGCCTTGAAATAACCACCAACACTAGAACCTACTGGACAATCTCTATTTGGATTACTATTGCAATCAGGTTTTGGCTCAACCGCTTGAGTAGAAGTTGAACTACTCTGTTTTGTAGCATAAAAGTCATCAGCTACTATACGAAGCCAAGCATCATTGTGTTCTCCTCCAGAATTACCTGTACCAATACGTCCACGCCATGCAAGTCTGTAGGTGCCAGGATTATTAATTTTTATATTGTAAGTTATTGGAGCTCCAGTTAATGCATTAAAGGACTCATTTCCATCCCAATATATATAATTTATAGTAGATCCAGACAAGTTAGGATCAGGCTCATTACCAGTTTGCCAATTAGTTCCAGAAGGTAAGTTGCCAGATTCCATTTCAATAGTTAAAAGCCCATTTTGCTCTTCAAAAGGCAGTGTACCATCGCATGTAGCAGTTTGGGAAAATAACGGGATTGAAATTATTGCAAAAATTAAAACAAGTATCTTTTTTATCATAGCTATAAATTTTAGAATGTAAAAATAAACAAGTTCATTTTTTAAAGCATCCTGTACTATTCCGTATAATAGTCGTGATTTTAAAAGTATTTAATCAAGCTTGTTTAGAGCACTTTCGTTTATACTGATTTATGATTTAGTGTATTCTATTTTGTAATTACCCGAACCGATAATAACGTTAGATATTTCTAAATATTCCACAGCGTTTTCATTTTTAAATTCCTCTAAAGATTTGTTATTAACTTTTAGAGATTCTAACTCTGCTTTAGTTAAAACTAATTTAGCTTTGGTATTAAAAGGGACCTCAAGACTCATAGTTAGCACACCTTCTTTAGCTGTCCAATCATTCTTTATTGCACCATAAGGCGTGGGAACTGATACAGAAGTACTTGTTATTTTACTCGGGAATTCTGGGTTTACCGTAAATACTTTATATCCCGGATTTGATTCTGAAGATTTTATACCTCCTAAAGACTCGAAAAAATATGCTGCAAATCCACTATGCATTGGGTGGTTTAAGGAGTTGGTAGGCCCTTCCATTTTTTCCCATTCAAACTGGCGCTCAGGCCATGTGGTGAATCCTTTACTCATAACATAAGCTTGACTTGGGAAATCTGGTGTGGTTAGAATTTGGTGCGCTAAATCTGCTTTTCCGTATTTGGTTAACACAGTGTAAATATATCGGTTACCATGTATTCCGGTTGAATGATGCCCAACTTTTACTTCAACAATATCATAAGTTAAACCATTTACCACTGTTTCTATTTCAACTTCTGGTACCATATCAAATTGCAAAGCTTGTACGGTTGCTGTTTGACTACCGTACCATTTGTGTTTAGTCTCAGGGATTTCAATTAAAAACTCCTTGTTAAAAGCTGTTTTTAAAGATTCTTTTTCATTTTTCATTTTTATTGCAAAGGCAGCATCATTATTCATTTCAGCAAATCGCTCCATAACCTTTAAAACATCATAGAAATAAGCGTTCGCAGAAATTATAGGGTCGCATTCCATAGCACTTGGATTTTTTCTCCGATCCCATCGTGGTGGACACCAATCACCCATACCATCTTGCATGATTCCGTTTTCACCTTTATAGTCCAAATAAAAGTTGGTTAAACCTCTCATATCTTCATAATAATCTTTCACAATGGTCTCGTCTCCGTAGTACAAGTAATTATACCAAGGTAAATACATGGTTGCCACACCCCAATCAATTTTTGCATAAGTTGATGTGCGCTTACCTGGAGCAATCATTGTTGGCACTTGAAACTTTATATCTGGGTTATTATACCCCTTTGTTGGACGCATTTGAGTACGGATGTCTTCCATGTATTTTTTATAGAAATCGTACATATCATAATTATATAAGGCGTATTCACAGAAGGCATGAGCATCGCCCAACCAGCCACATTTTTCTCTATGTGGACAATCTTCTGGAATTCCATGTAAATTATCAACAATGGTCCATTTACTAATACTGTGCATTTTATTTAGCAATTCATCAGAAGATGAAAAACTTCCTGTTTCTTGAATATCTGTAGCTACCAAAACAGCTTTAATCATGTCTGCATCTGGTTTTCTAGAAATTCCTTTTATTTTTGCAAATTGAAACCCATGGTAACTAAATTTTGGCTCCCAAGATTCTAATCCATCGCCTTTACATATGTATTTGTAAACTTGAGTCATGCCATTTGCACCACCTCCTGTTGAACCTAGAAAAATGTCTTTTTTATTTGTTAGCAGCGCCTCTGTAGTTATTACTTCAACAAGTTGCCCTTCCTTTTCTTGAACATTCAGTTTTACCCAACCTGCAATGTTTTGTCCAAAATCTACAATCCACTCGCCATCGGGTCCTTTGAATACATTTTGAGGTTCAAACTCCTGTAATCTTTTAATAGGCGGTATTTGTTGCGCACTTATTTCTTTTAGTTTAGGCGATGCAATTTTTGCGTTACCCCAAGATGCATCTTTATACCCTACAGTATTCCAACCATTTATTTCATAACGTGCATCGTAAGTGTCACCTCCATAAATATTATTAAATACTATTGGTCCTGTAGCCTCTTTCCAAGTTTCATCAGTATAAAAATCAGCTTCAGTGCCATCTTCATACTTAATTTTCACTAAGAGTTTTACTGTTGGTGGACCGTAAGCTAAATCCTTTTCAGATTCTGGATCGCGTTTCCAAGAAATATTTTGACCATAGAAGCCATTTCCTAAGATAATTCCGAAGGCATTCTGCCCTGCTTTTACTTGCTCTGTAATATCATAATTTACATAGTACGCTTGCTTATCATAATTTGATGGTGCTGGATCTAAAACATGGTCTCCTACTTTTTCACCATTTAAATACAACTCATAGTATCCTAAACCACAGATGTAAGCTTGAGCGTTTTTAATACCTTTAATAATATCAACTTCATTTCTAAAGTAACTCGCAGCAAAACCATTAACCTTTTGCGGCGTTTTCATTCTTCCTGTTTTATAATCTCTGAATTGATAAGGCGATGTTCTGGTATCTTTATTTAAGGTAATCCATTTTGAATCCCCCCAATTGTCTTTATTCATAAGTCCCATTTCAAACTTCTGAGCATCTGACCATTTTGAAGTATCTCCTCTTTCATCCCAAATTTTAACTTTCCAAAAATAGGTTTGCATCGCTTTTAAAGCTTTGCCTTTGTACTTTACAAAAGTTGATTTGTCACTAGTGACTTTACCTGAGTTCCATAAATCTGCATCATCTTCATTTAATTTATCTTCTGAAGATGCCACCAAAACGTGATAAGCTGATTGAGTTTTATTAGTACCTGTAACATCTAGCAACCAAGAAAAAAGCGGTTGCTGGCTTTCTAAAGTCAACGGAGTTTCTTTTGAATTAATAGTTAACTTCTCAAAAATCATTGATGTTCGTGAAGTAGAAACTTGATTACATGACACACAGAAAATGGTCGAAAATACTAGTAAAAACAGTGCTTGTTTATTTATCATTATGATACTATTATTTGAATTTTGATTTTACGCTTCTATTAAAGATGAAAGGTATTAGAATGCCTTATAAAAATTGTCCTGCTCTATCATGTATAAATACGTGCTAGTAACTTAATAATTTCACGGGCCCTTGCAAACCTGTGGGTACTTTGTCTTTATATGCTCTTGTCCAACGGTTTGTTAAGGGGTTATCTATTGATTTACAATAATTAGCCAGAACTGTTGTATAATGAATTTCTATATTGTTATTTCCTTCTTTCAAGTAACCATCTACTGAATAGATAGCCTTACCATACCAGCGTTTACCAACTTTTTCACCGTTCACATAAAGTTCTGTTATACCTTCATTTACATCCCCTAAATCGATATGTGTAAAATCTTCTGTGTTGTTTATTATTGTTTTATAGATAATTTCTCCACCAAATGAATTTTGTGTAACATCTGCTGATTTACTAAAATCAACAAGCTCAGTCATAACCCAAGTATAGGTTTTATTGTCTACGCAATGCCCTATTACAGCCCAATCCCCATCAATTTCCTTTGAACTTTTAACTTGAACATCTACTTTTTCTGCTTTTTTGGTTGGCTTTTCGTCCTCAAAAACAATTAATAAAGACTCCAAAGGATTTAAAGCAATAGCCAACTCATTAGAATTTGAGTTATAATAAAATGGCTTTTTTTCACCAGTTTCTGGATTCCATACATAAGGATATTTTCCTTCCACAGGGAATGTCGCATTAAACGACATCTCATCAAATCGATGAATATTTGTGAAAAAATAAATGGCTTTATCATCGGTATATTGATGAATTTGATATACTTGTTTTGTTGGATTACTTATAATAACGTCGGCATCAATCTCGGACTTATTTAGCATATTTTGTGTCCATGAGAATAATGTATCTAAAGATCTCGGTCCATCAAATTTCATTACTGTATTTGGGTGTTTTACCAATAAATCTTCCATTGTACTTTTCACTAATGCATCATTCTCTTTATAGTCTATATATTCCAATGACTTTACTGGTAACTCATCTATTACAACAATGCGCCCTCCAGACTCCACAAATCTTTTTATTGCTGACGCTGCTTTAAAATGAATAGACTTTAAACTGGCCAAAACCAACAATTTATAGGTCATATTCCCAAAGGAGATTTGACCATTTTCTATTTCAGCTTTAACTAAAACATTTTGATTAATATACTCGCATGAATACCCTAATTGGCTAATAGGCTCCCACAGTTTGTATAAATATTCAGGTTCCGTATGAAAAGGTTCTCTGGCTAAACCTTTATCTCCCCACAAATCGGATGTGGGCCCGATGATGGCAATAGATTTATCTGCTTGTGAATTTTGAAATACCGATGATAAGCGCGCATTATAATCTACCCAATGGTTTAGGTGCTTCCACCATGTATTTTGTTCGCTAAAATAAGCTCCATAACGTATCCAACCCGGAAAAGGCGCTTCTTTTGGGGAGTAATTGTAACCATGTAAAACAGAATGATTAATGCCAGTAATGAAATTCATATCATCATGTTGTTTCATTTCTTCAAGAGTCATTTTAAAAACACCGCGTGTATTGGTCATGGTTTCACCACTTGTTATTTTTTTTCCTGTTAAATGTGCGCCTGCTGAAGCATACATATTCCATGTCATGTATCCATGAGCTTGATTCCATTGCCATATGGAATCTTTCATTTCGGCTGAATAAATCCAGTTGTTACTTTCTGGAATATCTGGTATCATATAGCCATCTAGCATACCCATTAAAAACGGCGTACCATAGGCTTGATACCTACAAAGCACACCATTCTCTTCACAAAAATCTTTATAGGTTTTGGTGAAATTCTCTAAAAACACCTCTACTAACAGTTTGTTGTAATCGTATCTAACACGTTTTAATTCATCTTTAAATTGAGATGAAAAATTTTCGGAATACTTATCATTTGAATAATTGCCACGCGCAGAATAAAACACAAAAGGCATCCATTTATCCAGTTTGTAACCGTAGGTATTTGAAAAAACAGTTTCAAAATCATCAGTCCAGTTAGCTCCTGACACCTCAATACTATCGCAAAAAATGGCTCTTATTAATTGATATAATGGAATACCTGATCGTTCTGAAATTTTCTTTAACCTATTTAAATACGCCGAGGTCATTTCTTTTTTGTAATGATCCATTACAGGCCCCGCACCTCCAGGAGCACCTAAGGTAACATCTCTAAAATTTTGTTGAATTAAGCCATAACTCAATAAATAATTCCCTGGCTCTTTTATGACATAAGAAAGTTTGCCTTTTTCATCAACATATCTATCTAGATTAATTATTTGGCTAACATCCGAACAGTTTTCTGGCACAAGATTTACACTGGCCAATTTATATGTTGTACGTTTACTTATGTGCTTCTGTTCACGTTTGTTTTTGTTTTTTTTCTTAAAAAGGGCTATCAATGAAGATTCGCTTACATCAATTACATCCCCGCTTTTATAGGTTATCTGGTCTGTTACCATGCGCTGACAAGTCTCTTCATCTTTCAAAAACTCTCCGCCAAATGGCCAGCCTGTACCAGCAATTATATCGGTAATCATGCCTAAATCTTTAGACTTTTTAGCAGCATGAACCACCATATCAATCCACTCATCACTCATCCACACCAAAGATTCTGTGCTTTCATCGAACGATGGCGGCATGCCTATGGGATTAATTTCAACACCACCAAAACCAACTTTTTTAAGTGATTCTAACTGTCTATCTAGCTCTTCTGTTTTTACTTTATTACCATTCCACCACCAACGTACAAAAGGGCGAGCTTCAGCTGGTGGGTTTTGAAATTTGCCAAATAAGTCATCACTAGAATTGCTTTGACTTTCTTGATTACAACTATTTAAAGTACAAATTATTAATAGTAGAATATACTTTAAAATGAATAAACGTTTTGCTTTAAAGTGAATAAATGATAATGCCACGTTTTTCATTTCTGCCGTTTATATGATGATTTTAGAGCAATTACTTTAGTACAATAATTTAGCAAAGGAA
>TARA_R110002073_G_scaffold148335_3_pt1 | contig 38894 bp, 34 predicted proteins | sample TARA_R110002073 | Tara Oceans TARA_R110002073 (sample SAMEA4397174) | marine metagenome | biome: Polar Biome; feature: [DCM] deep chlorophyll maximum layer (ENVO:01000326); material: water (ENVO:00002006), including particulate matter (ENVO:01000060) such as... | depth 40 m
AAAAACAAGTAAATAGTGATTTTTAATCCATATCGAATCTCACGCCTAGTGAAATATTGTTTTGCTTTACTACTTGGTCTTTAAAAATTGGCGATAAATCGTATTTTACATACAAAGCTGTGTCATCAAAAGCTATATAACCACTCAAGCCATACACTAAACTTGTGGCATTAAAGCTTTTCTTCATTTTATCTTTAATTTTTTCACCATCAACAGAATATTTTAGCTTTTGCCTAGTGCCTATATTAAATCCTGCGTAACCTCCAATTCCTATTTTAAATTGGTTACGAGTGGAATACCTAAAATAATTTTCCCTGTCGATGCGTTTTGATGGTCCAAACTCAAAATGTACTGGAAATACCAAGTTTGTAATGGATAGTTTTGATTTTTTTAATTCTGAAGGAAACTCTTCTAACATTGTTTCATCTCCATTTTGAGTGAAGTACATATTGTCTTTGGGTTTTAATCCATTAATTTGAAATGAATATCCGTATTTTATTCTTAAAAAGTTTGAGTTTTGAAACACACGTGTTTTCCATGCCCAACCTATTTCAAAGAAACGTGAGCCTCCAATTTTATAAGGTGTATCGTTAAAGTTTTCACCTTCAATAATTGCGTTGTTCAAACCAAAGGCTAAAACAAAATCACTAGTGGTTCGTTTGTCATAACGATACGGTTTGTCATCCCTTTGCTTACCAATGAAAATAAAGCTCTCACTCGTTTCATCTCCACGCCCTATTCTTATCAATCCTCTTTCATCTCTGGTTTTATCTTCAAAAACATAACCATTGCGTTTTAATAATTCAATTTTATTGTCGATAATGGCTATTCTATTTTCAATGTTCAAGGCATGTTTCTCGGCAGCTTCTTTTTTTAATAGATTGGCTTCATTTTGTGAAATTTCGCCTTTATCTAAGCGTTGATTAATCGCTTCAACTTTAGTTTTTAATGCCTCTCGTTCTTCTTGTTCAATTGTTTTTTTAAGTTTTATAAGCATGTCAATGCTTTCGCTTTTTGTTGCTGGCTCTTGAGCATTCATTAGTTGCACACTAAAGCTTAGTATAAAAACCATAAGGTACTTTGTAATTGTTTGCATAACTGTTCGTTTTTTATTGATTTTTGATTTGATGAATTTTAATTATTTCTTTGGGCTACTACTGTTTTTACCTCGTTATATCCTGTTTTCAACATTTCGAAAACACGTGTTCTAAATGACTGCTTCTCTATGTCGTTTTCCACACTTAGCAATAAGGCGTTTGCATCAATTGTTTTGGTGTTTTCATTATAGAGCTTTTTAAAGGAAATTTCTCGTTGTGCCGCATTTAATAAAGCATCTATTTCGGCATTAGTCACTTCTCTGGTTTGTTGCATAGTTTGTATTTGAACAACGACTTCTTTTACTTTTTGCTCTTGAAAGCTTAAAGGTTTTATTATTGTTTCTTTAGAGGTTTCTTTTAAATTTTTGGCAACAACCATTTCATTAGTTTTATTTGGAATTAACTTATGCTGCTCTTTGTTGAGTTTTTGTTTTAACGCAGATTTATTGTTTGATTGCTTTTTAGGTGGTTCTATCGTGTTATTTTCAGAAGCTACCTCTTCAGTTTCATTAAAAGGTGTTTCTTTATCCACAGTAACAATTTTATCTTTTGTATTGATATTAATTGGTTCTAAATCTGTTTTATTAGTATCAACAATTATTGGTTCAGTAATATCTGTATTGCCATTATTAATCATTGTTGTTATTAATAATACTCCAACAATGCTTGCTGCAATGCCTAAATACCAAAAACCTTTGTTGTTCTTTTTTGATTCATTGGCATCAAGTTTATCACTTAACTTTTGCCAAGCATTGGAGCTTGGCTCTATGGTACGTTGCTCCAATTTATCTTTTAATTGTTCTTCATATTTCATTGGTGCCATGGGTAACTGTATTAAGTTTTTTTAGTTGTTGTTGCAAAAGCTGTCGTGCTTTAAATAACTGCGATTTAGAAGTGCCTTCGTTTATACTTAGCATTGTTGCTATCTCGCTATGTTTATATCCTTCAATGGCATACATTACAAATACCATTCGGTAACCTTCTGGAAGATAATCTATGAGTTGCTGGATTTGGGCAACATCGATTTCTTCATTAATATTATTTGTTGCTATGTCTTGATATATGATTTCGTCTGAGCTAAACTCCAATTGCTTTTTTGCGCGTAAAAACGAAATGGCTTCGTTAACCATGATGCGTCTTATCCAACCTTCAAAACTTCCATTACTGTTAAAACTTTTCAGCTTTGTAAACACTTTAAAAAATCCGTTAAGCATGACTTCTTCAGCATGGTGCACATCGTTGATGTAATAGCGACAAACACTTAACATTTTTGGTGCATGCCATTCGTACAAGGTATGTTGCGCTTCACGATTATTTTGGCTCGCTTTTTTTATAAGCTGCGCTTCGTTTTTATACAATTGAATGACTTTCAATGGATTCATTTTAATCTTCTATTTATATAGACGCAATAATGGTGCAAATGGTTGTATGCGATTAAAAATATTTTTTGAGACTGCAATTTAGAGAAAGTATTCCTAGCTGTAAAACAATGATTTTGTGAGAAAAAATAGCTAAATTCGTTTGCTAGTATTGAACTTGCTTCAGTAACATCTTATAAAAGTTATTAAAACGACGCCATATCATTAAAATTGACATTAACTCAAAAAATATTATGAAACAAAAAATAATTTTTTCTCTAGTGGCTTTACTAAGTCTTATCGTATTCAGTTCTCACAACCTGTATATTAAACTAAAAAGTTTTCACCTAAAACCAGGGACTGAGACCGCTATTTACCTTTACAACGGTACTTTTGAAAAAAGCGAAGCCATTGTAGCACGTAATCGAATGAGCGATGTATCGCTTATAAACCCTGGAGAGAAGGCCATACATCCAGATACAACAATGTGGTTTGAGGAGAACAATCAAACCGTACTGAAAATAAAAACCGGAGAAGAAGGAACTGGACTTCTAGGTGTTTCGACACTTCCCAGAATAGGAAATTTTACAGCCAAAAGTTTTATCGACAACATGAAACATGAAGGTCTGTTACATATACTAGAAGCAAGAAAAAAAGCGGGTGAGGATACAAAGCCAGTAAAGAAAAAATATTCCAAGCATGTAAAAACCATATTTCAAGTTGGTAACAAACAAACCGAAGATTTTAAAACCATTTTGAACTACCCTATAGAGTTGGTGCCTATAAACAATCCCTATGCACTAAAACCTAACGACTCCTTGTCCATGCAATTATTGATAGACGGAAATCCAGCACCTGGAGTTATGGTTTATGCTGGATATGCTGGCCATAAGGGCAAATCGAAAGATGGTTTACTGCATGACCCTTTTCAGGTAAAAACAAATTCAAGAGGCATCGCAACCATCAAACTCAGTAGGTCTGGGCATTGGTATTTCCGCTCAGTACATGTAACCAAAAGCAAAGAGCCTGATGCCGACTATATTTCCAATACGGCTTCAATTACATTTGAAATAAAGAATTAACAAATTACTTTGACGAAATAATAAGAAAATCACTTCTTCCTATCAATCACATAATTTACCATCAACTCTAGTGAATTTCTATATGGAGATTCTGGATAGTCCTTTAATAACAATAAAGCTTCTTCCTGAAATTGTTTCATTTTAGTTACTGCATAGTCTAAGCCTCCATGGTCTTTTACAAATGCAATCACTTCCTTGACACGCTTTTTATCTTTATTGTGATTCTTAATAGAATTAATAAGCCAATCGTGGTCTTTTTTTGAGCAGTTATTTAGCACATGTATAAGTGGCAGGGTCATTTTTTGTTCTTTAATATCTATTCCTGTGGGTTTACCTATTTTTGTGTCGCCATAATCAAACAAATCATCTTTTATTTGAAATGCCATCCCAATAAGCTCGCCAAATTTATGCATGGCATCAACCTCTGGTGTATTGGGTTTAACCGAAGCTGCTCCCAAACTACAACAAGCCGCAATTAAAGTTGCTGTTTTCTGGCGAATAATCTCGTAATAAACGTCTTCGGTAATATCTAATTTACGTGCTTTTTCTATTTGCAACAGTTCGCCTTCAACAATTTCACGAACTGCTACTGAGATAATTTTTAATAAATCGAAATCGTTATTATCAATACAAACCAACATCCCTTTAGACAATAAATAATCACCAACCAATACGGCTATTTTGTTTTTCCATAAGGCATTAATCGAAAAGAACCCTCGTCGTCTATTACTATCGTCCACTACATCGTCATGCACTAATGATGCTGTGTGAATTAATTCGATTACCGAAGCGCCTCTATATGTACGCTCGCTTACTTCGCCATTATTGAGCATTTTGGAAACAAGAAATACAAACATTGGTCGCATTTGTTTTCCTTTTCTATTTACAATGTAATAGGTAATTCTATTAAGAAGAGCTACTTTACTAGACATAGATAATCGGAACTTTTGCTCGAAAAGCTCCATTTCATAATCTATAGGTTGTTTTATTTGCTCGACTATTTTCATTAGCGACACTAAAGATACATTTTAGCCAAATATAATCAAGATTTATTTGCTAGTTGACCGCAAGCAGCATCAATATCCTTACCTCGTGAACGCCTAACGGTTACGGTTATATTATTACGTTCTAACATAGATACGTACATATTTATAGCTTCATTGTCTGCTTGTTGGAATTCGCCATCGTCAATAGGATTGTACTCAATTAAATTAACTTTACTTGGTGCAAATTTACAGAACTTAATTAAGGCATCTACATCTTCTTTCTTGTCGTTAATTCCTTGCCAAACCACATACTCGTAGGTAATTGGATTTTTGGTTTTAGCGTACCAATATTCTAAAGCTTCTCTTAAATCTGCTAACGGAAACGTTGCATTAAATGGCATAATAGATGTACGAACTGAATCTCTTGCAGAATGTAGTGACACTGCGAGTTTAAACTTTACCTCGTCGTCTGCCATTTTTTTAATCATCTTTGGCACACCTGATGTTGATACTACAATACGTTTTGGAGACATCCCCAACCCTTCAGGCGAAGTTATTTTGTCTATGGCTTTAAGCACGTTATTGTAATTCATGAGCGGTTCACCCATGCCCATAAAAACAATGTTAGATAATGGACGATTATGGTATAATTTACTTTCCTTGTCAATAGCGACTACTTGATCGTAAATTTCGTCCGGATTTAAGTTACGCATGCGTTTTAAACGTGATGTAGCACAGAATTTACAATCTAAACTACAACCAACTTGTGACGACACACAAGCAGTTGTTCTATTTTTTGTTGGAATTAAAACGGATTCTACAATTAATCCGTCATGTAATCGTACAGCGTTCTTTATTGTGCCATCACTGCTTCGCTGTATATTATCGACTTCTATGTGATTTATTACAAAATTAGCTTCCAGCATATCTCTGGTTTGTTTTGATATATTGGTCATATCTTCAAACTTATGAGCCGATTTTTGCCAAAGCCATTCGTACACTTGATTGCCTCTAAAAGGTTTATCACCTTGGCTCACAAAGAAAGCCCTAAGTTCTTCTTTGGTTAAGGCTCGTATGTCTTTTTTAGTTTGCGTCATTATATACAAAAAAGCCTCGAAAAACGAGGCTCATTTTAAAAATTATATGATTAACATGGCGTCGCCATAACTATAAAATTTATAGCCTTCTTTAATGGCTTCTTGATAGGCGCGTTTAATAAAATCGTGTCCAGCAAAAGCTGAAACCATCATTAGTAAGGTGGATTTTGGTGTATGGAAATTTGTGACCATACAGTTAGCTATACTAAACTCGTAAGGAGGGAAAATAAACTTATTGGTCCATCCGGAATACTCATTTAAGGTGCCACTTGACGATACCGAACTTTCTATAGCTCTCATTGCTGTTGTACCAACAGCACAAATACGTTTTTTATTACTTAATGCAGAGTTAATTGTATCGGTTGCAATTTTATTAATCATTATTTCTTCACTATCCATTTTATGTTTGGATAAATCTTCAACCTCAACAGGGTTAAAGGTTCCTAGGCCAACATGTAAAGTTACTTCGGCAAAATCAACACCTTTAATTTCCAAACGTTTAAGTAAGTGTTTTGAAAAGTGCAAACCAGCTGTTGGAGCTGCAACAGCACCTTCATTTTTAGCAAAAATTGTTTGATAGCGTTCTTCGTCTTCTGGCTCGACTTCTCTCTTGATATACTTTGGCAATGGTGTTTGCCCAAGTGCTGTTAATTTATTTCTAAATTCTCCATAAGATCCATCATATAAAAAACGTAAGGTTCTACCTCTTGATGTTGTATTATCGATAACCTCGGCTACTAAAGTATCATCATCTCCAAAATACAATTTATTACCAATACGTATTTTTCTAGCAGGATCTACCAGTACATCCCAAAGGCGTTGTTCGGCATTTAATTCTCTTAATAAAAATACTTCTATTCTTGCTCCTGTTTTTTCTTTGTTACCAAATAATCTAGCAGGAAACACTTTAGTATTGTTTAATACCATCACATCTTCTTCCTCAAAGTAGTCGATAAGGTCTTTAAAAAGTTTGTGCTCAATAGTTTGATCTTTACGATTAAGTACCATTAATCTTGCTTCATCACGATGTTCTGAAGGATATTCGGCTAATAATTCATCTGGAAGATCGAAATGGAAATGTGATAATTTCATATATATTTTTATTTTTTTGAAAGCTGCAAATATACAACCTCAAAATAGGCGTTGTCAAGTATTTGAGTCTTTATTTTAAAATTCGGAAAAGTTAAACCCAATATTTTTTAAGTCATTCCAAAAATCTGGATAAGATTTTGTGACAACATTAGCTTCAAAAATATTAAAGCCAACCTTAATTGCTAATGGTGCAAAGGCCATTGCCATTCTATGGTCATGATAGGTTTTAATCTCGACATTGTTGGCTAATGGGTTAATTTTTGAGAAGGTAAGACTGTCGTTTGTAATGTGTACGTTAGTTCCAAATTTTTCTATTTCGTTTTTTAGAGCCACTAGTCTATCAGTTTCTTTTATTTTGAGGGTATGCAAGCCAGTTAAATGACAATTAATTTTTAAGCCAAGACAAGTCACTGCTATTGTTTGCGCAATATCTGGTGCGTTACTTAGATTGTAAGAGAAATGATTTATATGATTACTAACCTTGGTTAAGGTAATAGATGTATCATTAAATATAGTTTCTACTCCAAATTCTTTATAAATACTGCTTAAAACAGAATCGCCTTGCAAACTATATTCTTTAAATGCCGATAATTCAATTTTTGTTCCAATGGCGCTTAAAGCTACAATACTGTAAAAATAGGAGGCTGAAGACCAATCGGATTCTACTATTAATTTTTTGGGAGTATGTTCAATATAAGGGAGAACTGTTATTTGGTTGTTTTCAAACTTTGTTTTTACTCCAATTTGTTCTAATAAGTTGAGTGTCATTTTAATGTATGGCACTGAGGTTATCTTGCCTACTAAGGTCAATTCTAAGCCTTTTTTTAAGCGTGGTGCAATGAGTAATAATGCCGAAATATATTGGCTACTAACATTTGCAGATAAGGCAACTTGATGCTTATTTATGGTTTTTCCTTTAATTTTAAGTGGAGGATAGCCTTCGTTTTTTAAATAAGAAATATCTGCGCCTAAATCTTTAAGGGCATCAACAAGGATTTTAACAGGTCGTTCCTGCATTCTAGACGAGCCTGTAAGCACAATTTCCTTTCCTTCCTGTAGTGAGAAGTAGGCGGTTAGAAACCGCATAGCCGTTCCAGCATGATGAATATCTATAGTACTTAAAGCACTGCTTAAAGCGTTTTTCATGAGTTTAGAATCGTCGGAATTTGACACATTTACTATCTCAATATTAGGATATAATGCTTGCAATAACAACAACCTGTTGGACTCACTCTTTGAGCCTGTGATTTTAATTATAGATTCCTTGGCAATTTTAGATTTTTGAAGGGTAATATTCATAATAACAACTCGTTTAAGAGTCTAGCAAAGTTACTTTAACTTTTCGTTATTATGATGCCTATCATGGTCTCTTTTTGTTTTTAAATCTAATTTTTTATCGAACTCTACTTGAAGGTTCACTCCTGTTTGGTTGGCCAAACAAAGCACCACAAACATCACATCGGCCAATTCTTCTCCTAAGTTTTTGTTTTTATCGCTTTCTTTTTCGCTTTGTTCGCCATAACGCCTAGCAATAATTCGTGCAACCTCACCTACTTCTTCGGTAAGTTGAGCCATATTTGTAAGCTCGTTAAAGTAACGAACGCCGTGGTTTTTTATCCAGTTATCTACTTCTTTTTGTGCGTTTTGGATGTTCATTCTTTCTGGTTTAAAAAGTCAAAAATACTAAAATGATTAAGCTAGGCAATAAAATATATTTAATCTCACTTTTAATAACTTACATCCTAAATATTAATTTTACTATCTATTTTTAGTGTCTATAATTATGGTTACAGGACCATCATTTACTAATTGTACTTTCATATCTGCACCAAACTTGCCAGTTTGTACTTTCTTGCCAATGATAGACTCCAATTGTGTTACAAAAGATTCATATAATGGAATCGCCACTTCTGGTTTTGCTGCTTGTATATAACTTGGTCTGTTTCCTTTTTTTGTATTAGCGTGCAGTGTAAACTGACTAACTACAATGACATCTCCTTCAATATCAAGAATCGATTTGTTCATGACATTATTTTCATCTCCAAAAATGCGAAGGTTTGCTACTTTATTACATAACCAGTTAATGTCTTCATGCGTGTCTTCGTTTATAATTCCCAGCAATACTAATAAACCATTATTTATAGAGGCGACTTTTACACCATCAATAATTACGCTCGCTTTGGACACTCGTTGTATTACTGCCTTCATTTATTCGTTATCAAAATTATCGGTTCTAAAATGCTCGTCTTCACCTTCTAATATTTGTAAATAGCTCCTATATCTTGAATAGGCAACCTCGCCACTATCTAACGCTTTTTTAACAGCACAATTTGGTTCATGAATATGTAAGCAGTTATTGAATTTACAGTGCTGTTTCAATTCGAAAAACTCAGGAAAATAATCGCCTACTTCTTCTTTATCCATATTAACCACGCCAAAGCCTTTTATTCCTGGTGTATCTATTATTTTTGCACCAAAATTTAGGTCAAACATTTCAGCAAAAGTTGTGGTATGTTGTCCTTGTTGGTGCTGTTCTGATATGGCTTTAGTTTTTAAGTCTAACCCAGGTTCTATAGCATTAATTAATGTAGATTTTCCAACACCTGAATGTCCAGAAAACATACTCACTTTATCTTTCATTAGCGATTTAACTTTATCTATATTTTTACCTGTTTTAGCCGAAACCCGAATACATTCGTACCCAATTTTTCTATATATTGATGCTAAGTGCTTTACTTTTAGTAGTGTATCTTCATCGTAGGTGTCAATTTTATTGAATAATAACACCGTTTTTATTGAATATGCTTCGGCAGTTATTAAAAACCTATCAATAAAACTTGTGAAAGTTGGTGGATTATCAATGGTTATTAGTAAAAAAACCTGATCGACATTACTAGCAATAATGTGAGTTTGTTTGGAAAGATTGACCGATTTACGGATGACATAATTATTACGTTCATGAATCCTATGAATAATTCCGGTGACCTCATTATTTTTTGTTTCCAGTTCAAAATCAACAAAATCTCCAACAGCTATTGGGTTAGTGCTTTTAATACCTTTTAACCGAAACTTACCTTTAATTCGGCATTCAAAAAACTTACCATTAAGTGTTTTAACGGTGTACCAACTTCCTGTAGATTTATAAACGAGTCCTGTCATCTTATACAAAGATGCCAAAAATTATGATTGTTTGAATATCTTTTCTTGATGATTTATTGATTCTTGGTGAATCGCTTTAAACATTCTTAATACAAATTCTTCACTTAGACTATTCTGCTCACCTTCTAAAATCATTTTTCCTAAAATTTCATTCCAGCGCTTAGATTGAAGTACTGCTACGTTATTTGCTTTTTTAAGTTTTCCTATTCCGTCTGATACTTTCATGCGTTTCCCTAACACTTCAATTAATTGATGGTCTATTACATCTATTTGTGTACGCAAGGTATTAAGTTTGTTATTAAACTCTGCTTCTGCAGATGTTTCTTTTCTAATTTTAAGATCTTCCATATACTGCACTAAAGTGTCTGGAGTAATTTGCTGTGCAGCATCACTCCAAGCTTTATCTGGATTGTGGTGTGTTTCGACCATCATTCCATCAAAATTCAAATCTAAAGCTGTTTGGCATAAATCGAAAATAATATCTCGTTTTCCTGCAATATGAGAAGGATCTAATATTAATGGTAAATCTGGAAACCTGTTTTGCAAATCAATAGGTAATTGCCATTCTGGGTTGTTTCGATATCTTGTTTTTTCATAAGTTGAAAACCCTCTGTGAATTACTCCTAAATTTTTAACATTAGCAGTATAAAAGCGCTCTACAGCTCCAAGCCAAAGTGCTAAATCTGGATTTACTGGGTTTTTTATTAATACTGGTTTATCGATTCCCTTAAGTGCTTCGGCTATTTCTTGAACAATAAAAGGGCTAACGGTTGACCTTGCTCCAATCCATAAAATATCGATATCATGTTGTAATGCCAGATCTACATGGTTAGCATTTGCGACTTCGGTAGCTGTAAGTAATCCTGTTTCTTCTTTTGCTTTTTGTAGCCATTTTAAGCCTAAAGCACCAACACCTTCAAAGTTTCCTGGTCTTGTTCTTGGTTTCCAAATACCTGCGCGCAAAACTGTTGCGTCACTTCCTTTTAATTGATGTGCTATAGTTAATACTTGTTCTTCAGTTTCTGCACTACAGGGTCCAGCAATTACTAATGGATGGTCTAATCCAAAATTATCTAACCATGTTCTTAACTCTTTCTTATTTTCCATAATTTTAAAAAATTCCAAAAAGCAAATTCCAAATTCCAAAACAACAAACCATTTTATTAGCTATTGGAATTTAGTTTTTGATATTTGTGGTTTGTGTTATTGTATTCCTTTTAATATTTCTTTTATATGATTGGTGTTTTTCATTTCATTAAAGATGGCTTCAAAGTCGTCATTTTTCATAAGTTCTTTAAACTGTTCTAAGTTTTGGATGTATTCTTCTAAAGTTTCGATGACATTGGTTTTGTTTTGCTCAAAAATTGGTGTCCACATGTCTGGAGAACTTTTGGCTAATCGAACAGTAGATTCAAATCCACTTCCTGCCATGTCAAAAATATCACGTTCATTCTTCTCTTTTTCAATCACTGTTTTTCCCAACATAAACGAGCTAATATGTGATAAATGCGACATATAAGCAATATGCTTATCATGTGCTTTTGGCTTCATATACCGTATGCGCATTCCAATATCTGAAAAGAGTTTTAATGCTTTTTCTTGAAGCTTAAAAGCCGTTTCTTCAACTTCGCAAATGATAATGGTTTTGCCTTTATACAATCCAGTAATTGCTGCATTAGGTCCCGAAAACTCTGTACCTGCAATCGGATGCATTGCCAAAAAATTTCTTCGCTTTGTATGATTTTTTACAGCTTCACAAATGTCTTCCTTTGTTGATCCAACATCTATAATTAAAGCATCGTCAGATACCAAATCCAATAACTTGGGTAGCTTTTTTACTGTAACATCTACTGGGATAGCAACAATTACCAAATCGGCATTTTTTAGGTCTTGTATTTTGGCTTTATGGTCAATAATCCCTTTTTCTAAAGCCATATCTAGATGCACATCGTTTTTATCGATTCCGTAAATAGTTGTTGAGGCATCTAAATTTTTAATATCCAATGCTAGACTTCCGCCTATTAATCCAACTCCTATAAGATATATGTTTTTCATTCCCAACTGTCTTTTTAAGACATCTTCCCAAAGGGAAGAAATATTTATTTACATTTTTCTATTTAACTCTATTTATCGCTTCTTGAATATCATTGGTCGATACACATAAAGAAAACCGAATGTAGCCTTCTCCTTTACTACCAAAAATGGTTCCTGGAGCTACAAATAAGTGATTATTTTTTAGCAATACATTTATAAATTCTTCAGCTTTTGTATATGGTGGCAACTTTGCCCAGACAAAAAGTCCAGAGGCATTTTTATCGTACGAACAATTAAGTGCATCAGCTAATTGCCAAATTAATTCTCGTCGTTGCTCGTACACACTATTCAAACTCAAATACCAAACTTTGGAACAGTTTAAGGCTTCAATAGCTCCTTTTTGAATGCCATAAAACATCCCAGAATCCATATTGCTCTTTACTTTTAAAATGGCATTGATGTGTTGGTTATTTCCTAACACCATACCAACTCGCCAACCAGCCATATTAAAAGTTTTGCTTAACGAATTCAACTCTATACAAACATCTTTTGCTCCTTTTATTTTTAAAATACTTCTGGGAGCATCTGTTAATATAAAACTGTACGGATTATCATTTACTATGAGGATATTATTTCTTTTTGCAAAATCTACCAACTCCTCAAACATCTTATAATTGGCTTGAGCTCCTGTTGGCATGTGTGGGTAATTTAACCACATTAGTTTTGTTTTACTTAAATCCAACTTTTCGAGTGCTGTAATATCTGGCATCCAGTTGTTAGCTTCATCTAGCTCGTAAAAAACAGGTTTTGCTCCTAATAATTTTGTTACTGATTTATACGTTGGATATCCAGGATTTGGTATTAACACTTCATCGCCTTCGTTTAAATATGCCATAGAAATATGCATGATGCCTTCTTTACTTCCTATTAATGGAAGTATCTCAGTCAAAGGACTTAAATGCACTTGAAATTGCTCACGGTAAAACCCTGCCATAGCTTCACGTAATTCCGGCAGGCCTTGATAACTTTGGTATTTATGAGCATTTTCGTCTTGTAATCCTTCAATAATAGCAGATACTACTTTTTGAGGTGGTTGCAAATCTGGACTACCAATACCTAAATTAATAATAGGTTTACCTGATGCTTTTAACAGATTTACTTCTCTTAATTTTTTTGAGAAATAATACTCTTCAATAGTATGCAATCTATTCGCTTCTTCTATCATAACTTTGCATTTACATATTCACCCAATATCTTAAAATCTTGTGCCATGATTTTCATAATGGATTTAGCCTTTTCATAATTAGAATATTCATCAAAAGTAACATCCACAAAGAAAGCGTACTTCCATGGTGTTTCAATTTTTGGTAAGGATTGTATTTTGGTTAAATTCAATTTACAGTCACTCATTACATTAAGTATAGTTGCCAAACTTCCTCGCTTATGGTTCAATTCAAACTTAAGAGAAGCTTTGTTAATTTCCTCAATAGGAATTTCGTGATTTTCACGTTTTACAATTACAAATCGTGTTTCGTTATGCTTGATAGTCTGAATACTAGTTGCTAAAATTTCAAGTTCAAACAATTCAGCAGCCAATGTGCTTGCTATTGCAGCAATACCTTTTAGTTGCCTTTTTTGAATGCGTTGGGCAACCTCAGCTGTATCCTTATCTTCAACCAGTTTAATATGTGGCTGTTTTTTAAAAAACTCCTTGCACTGCAATAATGCCATTGGATGTGAATACACTTCAATAATTTCACTCAACGATTGATTTGGTAAAGCCATTAAATTGTGTTGAATATCTAAATACTGCTCACCAACGATATGCAAATTTTTATTATCAATCAAAGCGTAATTAGGAATGATTGAACCAGCAATTGAATTCTCAATAGCCATGATAACCGCATCTGTTTCTTTTTGAATCAGGCTCTCCACAGCACGATCAAACGACAAGCACTCCAAAACATGAATGTCATTATCAAAATAGTTTTGCGACACTATGTGATGGAATGATCCTTTAACGCCTTGTATGGCAACCGATTTAATCATAGTTCAAAAAAAAAGTCCCGATTTAAAATCGAGACTTATACTTAAATTTATATTATAAATTATACATACATCATCTCGTTTCTTCTGCTAAAAAAGAAATAAAACCAGTTGTAATATGTATAAGTTGTTCTATTCATAACTAATGAGGTGGCTAATGTAAATAATATTTTCACAAATCAAAATACTAAAGCTTTATTTTTAAGGTTTTATGTAAATAATTAAAGATTTCGCAGGAAAATGTGGTATAAATTAATTAATGTTTATTTTTATGCCTCACCCAGAAGTGTTAAAAATGACAGTTCTGACCTCTCAAAAGGAGAGGTGAATTAGAAACTCCAAGGCAGAACCATTGGATAATTATTTAAATTAATTTTTGCATGTCTATTAAGGTTGAACAACTCACAAAAGTTTACGGAAATCAAAAAGCACTAAACAATGTGTCTTTTAAAGTGGATAAACCTGAAGTTGTTGGTTTTTTAGGTCCAAATGGCGCTGGAAAATCAACAATGATGAAAATATTGACCACTTATTTAAGTGCTACCGAAGGTCAAGCTGAAGTGAATGGCTTTGATGTAAACGATAACAGGAAAGAAGTTCAGCAAAGTGTTGGGTATTTGCCCGAGCATAATCCGTTGTATTTAGACATGTATGTCAAGGAATATTTATTGTTTAATGCACAAATTTATAAGGTTGAAAAATCTCGAATTGAGGAAATTGTTGAACTCACTGGATTAACACCCGAAGCACATAAAACCATTGGGCAACTCTCTAAAGGGTATCGCCAACGGGTTGGACTTGCCAATGCCTTATTACATAATCCTGACGTACTTATTTTAGATGAACCAACCACAGGATTGGATCCTAACCAATTGGTAGATATTAGAAATCTTATTAAAACCATTGGTAAAGAAAAAACCGTTTTTTTATCGACACATATTATGCAGGAAGTTGAAGCCATGTGTGATAGAGTGATTATTATTAATAAAGGCGAAATTGTTGCTGACAAGAAACTCCAAGCATTGAGAGAAGGCAAAGACCAAATTGTTGTCGTAGAGTTTGATTACAGAGTAGAAGATGCCTTTTTGAAAAACTTACCAAAAGTGAAAAGTGTTGTAAACACCCACGATTTTGTTTACGAAATCACGTTCACTTCACAAGAAGATATGCGCTCTCATGTGTTTGATTTTGCACACGATAACGAGTTGAAAATCTTACAATTAAATCAGAAAAACGCGAGTTTGGAGAGTTTGTTTAGGGAGTTGACGAGTTAATGTCTTACCTTATAATTGTTTCACAGAGATTCACGGAGTTACAAAGAGATTAGCTGAGAGTTCGTTTTCTGTTAATTAAAAATCAATTCTCCAGTATAAAACTGCTCTACCTCAACGGTTGGTGGTTGATTTACCGAAATTAGGTTTCCAGTGCCTCGTAACTCACCAGTAAGTGATATTTGCGGATTTACAATCATATCGTTACTGCCTCTATGAAACACATCCACACTTTGAGCAATGAGGTTTTCGCCTTCAAAACGTCCAGCTCCAGCATAAAACCCGACAAATAAACTATTGACAGTTCCAGACATGTAAAAGGATGAAATATTGTTAGTCACCACTCTTAATTTATCATTATTAATTTGCAATCTAAAATCACCAACTGTAAAGCTTCCAGGGGCATTAAAGTCTTCTGAAACTAGACTCAATTCGGGAAAAGTCAATATGCCTTCAGATGACACCTCGTATTGTGATGAGTTTCTAATTTCAGTAATATTTGGTGCTGTTACATACACTTTGGTATTGCCATAATCTCGCACATAATTGCACGTATTATTATCTGTAAGCTGCAGCTCATTGTCTACCACAATTACAAGAACATCGTTAAGTAAGTTTTCTCCAGTTTCAATGATGACTCTATAATCCGAACCTTCTTTTACAATGAGTTCTATGTCACGATTCACTACGATTTTTTCAAAAGAGCTCACTACAATTTCTTGTTGCACGATGTTGCCTTCCGTTTGAAAACAATCTAAAGCATCTTCGCTGTTGCAAGCAACAATGAGCATTAAACTTAGTATGTATATTATTTTTTTCATCTTTATTTTCCGTGAAAACGAAAATCTTTTAACCCATCCGTTCTTCGGACACTTACCTTAAAAAGGGAAGGATTATTAAATTATTTTGTCATTTTACACAACCTTTCGACTGCGCTCAAGGTGACATCTGCTTGATTACAAATGTTTACAAACGTATGCCAATTCCTATTTCAACAGCTTCTGCTTTTGCAGCATGCGATTTTAAAGTTACAGCACCAAACCACTTATCTCCAAAATAACGTTTAAAGCCAATACGCTGATACAATCTTCCTTCAAAATCGTAAGGATAATAAGCATAAAAACCTAGTTGTGTTACTATTGATAATTTATTGATAAACAACTCGTGACCAACAAAAACACCTAAACGTTTATAATCTGTATTTGAGTCAATATCTCTATTAGGAAAGGACACAGATTCATAGTAAATCAATTCTTTTAAAAAATTAGAGAAAAACGCATCGACTCCAAATTGAATGGCACTTTTTCTGTTCAAGCGTTTATCTGCATAAGCTGATACAATATAAAACGGAAACTGACCACTGCCAACCACATCACTTTCGTTGACACCGCTTCTAAACACAAAGTTGTATTTAACTGGTTGTGTGAATTTTTCGTCATCACTTAAATTATATTGGTATTCCATATCTTCATCATCAAAATTATAAGTCATTCCAGCGCTAATGGTCAATGAATTGATACTTGTATTAGGTGCTTTTACATTCGCATTGGAATAGTGAATGAGAGATAAGCCAGCTTGAAATCCAATATTATCAATAACACGCTCTTTTTTATAGTTAATCATCATATAGGTACTGCTCATCAATTTAGTACCAAATGCTATGTTTTTGTAGTTGGTTTCTTTATCATAAGGATTTGTTGTAAAAGCCAAGCCTTGACCAATGCGTACCATTAAATTCCGATTCAAGAAATAGAAATTATAATGCCCATAAAGTGCGTAATTATTACCAAGTACTTCATTTTTTAAGTTTTGATAACTAAACGAGACACCATAATCTGGATAATTATAGCGTTGTTCCCAAGTGTTTAATCCAAATGTTTTTTTGTTCCAACTTACAATAACACCTTCTGGATGTCCAGTGATTAAATGAAGAATACTGTTGTTATGTAAGGCAATATTTCCTTTAAAATAATTGACATCTAAACTGGAAAAGTTTGATGATTTATTTTCTTGAGCGTAGCCAAAAAATTGAAAACCAACAAATAATAAAAACAAAAATCTTTTCATAATTGTTGGTAAATATAGACAAATAAAATAATGTTAAAACACCTTTGAAGCAATGGTTTTTATATTGTCACTTTTTCCCATAGAATAATAATGCAACACAGGAATTCCGGCTTTTTTTAGTTCTTTGGATTGTTGAACGCACCATTCAATTCCAACTTGTTTTACCTGTGCATTACCTTTACATTTTACAACTTCAATAATTAAATCTTCAGGCAAATCGACATGAAAACGATGCGGAATTAAATTAAGCTGTTTTTTGGTGGCAATAGGTTTTAATCCTGGAATGATAGGTACTGTAATATCTGCTTTTCTACATTTTTCTACAAAATCAAAGTACTTCTGGTTGTCAAAAAACATTTGAGTCACTATGTATTCAGCTCCATTTTTTATTTTCTTTTTCAGAAAATGAATATCGCTATCTAAACTCGGCGCTTCCATGTGTTTTTCTGGATAAGCAGCCACTCCAACACAAAAGTTTGTAGCTGAAGAATTAAGCAATTCTTCGTCTAAATAATTGCCTTTATTTAAGTCTTGAATTTGCGCCACCAATTCAGTTGCATAAGAATGACCTTCACGTTCTGGTTTAAAATAAGTTTCACTTTTTACTGCATCACCACGTAAAGCCATTACATTATCGATGCCTAGAAAATCGAGGTCGATTAAAAAGTTTTCGGTGTCTTCTTTAGTAAAACCACCACACAAAATATGTGGTATGGCATCTACCCCATATTTATTTTGAATGGCTGCACAAATACCAACTGTTCCTGGACGTTTTTTTACCACTTGCTTTTTTAACAAGCCATTTTCCAGTTCTTTATAAACATATTCTTCCCGATGATAAGTCACATCAATAAAAGGTGGTTTAAACTCCATTAATGGGTCAATATTGTCAAATATGGATTGAATGTGTTGTCCTTTTAAAGGTGGTAAAATCTCGAATGAAAACTGGGTGTTTCCGTTGGCTTTTTTTATATGTTGGGTTACTTTCATAGGTATCCTAAATCCTCCAAAGGAGGGCTTTTTTCTAATTATAATGATATTAAATATGCTGTTAGTAACGCAAATGTTGCCAACAGTACTATTTGTAATACAAACCTTAACTCTAATCGATACTTTTTCATTTCTTTTTTTTTAATCCTAAGCAAGATTACACTTTCAATTATTTATTTGATTAGGTAATTTCAAACAAATTGTTAAGTTTCTGCTATGTTAGGATTTAACCATTTTAGTGCTTCATCCACAGAAACTTCTCTACGTTTTGCGTAATCCTTTACTTGATCTAATGTTATTTTTCCTAGTCCGAAATATCTTGCTTCTTGATTTCCAAAATAGTAGCCACTTACACTTGCTGCTGGCCACATGGCCAAACTTTCGGTAAGTTTTACTCCAATGGATTCATATACGTTTAAAAGCTGCCAAATGGTTTTCTTTTCTAAATGATCTGGACATGCTGGATAACCTGGAGCTGGACGAATACCTTTATAGGTTTCCTTAATTAGCTCTTCATTAGTCAGGTTTTCATTTGAAGCATAACTCCAATAGTTGGTTCTCACTTCTTTGTGTAAATATTCTGCAAAAGCTTCTGCCAATCTATCTGCTAATGCTTTTATCATAATTGCATTATAATCGTCATGTGCTTTTTCAAACTGCTGTGCTAGTTCTTGTGTTCCAAATCCTGTGGATACACAAAATGCACCAATATAATCTTGAATTCCTGTTTCTTTTGGAGCAATAAAATCGGCCAAAGCAATGTTTGGTTTGCCCTCAGCTTTTTTGGATTGCTGACGAAGGGTTAGGAGTTTAAGCTTATTTTTTTGAGATGCTTCGACAAGCTCAGCATGACAATTTTCAACTTCAACCTCAATATCATCATCATTTACTGTGTTTGCTGGAAACAATCCAAAAACAGCTTTAGCTTTCAACAGCTTTTCATCAAAAATTCGTTGCAACAACTTTTGAGCGTCACTAAATAGCTCTGATGCTTGTTTACCAACAATCTCATCAGTTAAAATATTTGGGTATTTACCATGCAAATCCCAACTTCTAAAAAACGGACTCCAATCGATATAATCTTCTAATTTTCGAATGTCAAAATCATCTACTACTTGAACTCCAAGTTGTTTTGGTTTCACTATTTTGGTAGCATTCCAATCAATTTTAAATTTGTTTTGTCGTGCTTCTTTAATTGATAAAAACTCTTTCTTCTTCCCTCTTTTTAAGAACTGCTCACGGAATTTGTCGTACTCTTCCCTTATTTGTTCTTTAAATACTTTATTGTCTTTCTGAAGCAAGTTTCCAACCACAGTTACAGCCCTAGAAGCATCGTTAATATGAACCACAGTGTTGCTGTAATTTGGAGCAATTTTAACAGAAGTATGAGCTCTAGATGTTGTTGCGCCTCCAATGATTAATGGAATATTAAAATTTTTCTTTTCCATTTCTTTCGATACTAATGTCATTTCATCCAACGAAGGTGTTATCAAACCACTTAAACCAATTATATCTACGTTTTCATCGATAGCAGTTTTAATAATTTTTTCTGGTGGCACCATGACTCCTAAATCGACTATTTCATAATTGTTACAACCTAAAACAACACTTACGATGTTTTTACCAATATCATGTACATCACCTTTTACAGTCGCCATTAAAATCTTGCCTGCATATCTAGCCCCTTCCGTCCCCAAAGGGGAAACTTTTAATGCTTCTTTTAACCTTTCTAAAACATCATCAAGATTTGACAACACCTCATCGTTAGTAAATCTAACAACGTTATAACCTTGCTGGTTCAGCCATTTAGTGCGTTCTTCATCTGTAGCTTTATTTTCTGGTAGTTGATGAATAAGGCCATCAATTTCCACAATTAGCCCTTTCTTCAAACAAATAAAATCTGCAATATAACTTCCAATGATATGCTGTCTTCTAAACTTATAGCCATCTAATTTTTTCCCACTTAAAACATTCCATAGTAGAGTTTCTGCTTCTGTTGGCTGATTGCGCATTTCTTCGGCATAGTCTTTCAATAGTCCATATACCAAAGGGTCGGCAGTTTTCCAATAATAAGTTCCTTTTGGGAATTTAGAAGCTTTTTTTGCTTCTTCAATAAATGGTTGCAAGTAAGCCACTGCTTTTTTCATCACTCTTGCGGATTTTACAACCTGAGGTAGAAACATTTTTCCGCTGCCAAAAAGGTCTCCAACCACATTCATCCCAATCATTAAATGATCTTCGATGACTTCGATAGGTTTTGAAACTGATAATCGTGCTTCTTCAACATCTTCAATTATAAAAGCATCAATTCCTTTTACCAAAGCATTCGTAATTCTATCTTGAATACTATCATTTCGCCATTCTAAAACCTCTTCGGTAGTTTCTCTTTTCTGGCCTTTTAGAGTTTCTGCAAATTCCAGCAATCTTTCAGTAGCATCCTCTCTTCTATCAAATAATACATCTTCAACACGCTCTAAAAGTTGTTTATCAATTTCATCATAAACTTCTAACATTGCTGGATTCACGATGCCTAAATTCATTCCATGTTGAATGGCGTGATACAAAAATGCTGCGTTAATGGCTTCACGAACTACATCGTTTCCTCTAAAGGAAAAGGATACATTACTAACGCCTCCAGAAACATTGGCATAAGGCAGGTTTTCGCGAATCCATTTGGTGGCTTTAAAGAAATCAAGAGCATTTAAACGATGCTCATCCATTCCTGTTGCTACAGGAAAAATATTAGGATCGAAAATGATATCTTGAGGTGGAAATTTGACTTTATCAACCAATATTTTATAGGAACGTTCGCAGATTTCGATTCTGCGTTTGTAAGTATCTGCTTGTCCTGCTTCATCAAAAGCCATCACAATCACAGCTGCTCCATAACGTTTTACCAATCTAGCCTGACGAATAAACTCTGTTTCACCTTCTTTTAAACTAATGGAATTCACAACACTTTTCCCTTGTACTACTTGTAATCCAGCTTCAATAATGTCCCATTTTGAGCTATCTATCATTATTGGGATTCGCGCAATATCAGGCTCTGAAGCAATAAGATTTAAAAACGTTGTCATGGCATACTTGCCATCAAGCATACCTTCGTCCATATTCACATCCAAAATTTGTGCACCACCATCTACTTGATGTCTTGCAACTTCTAAAGCTTCATTATATTTTTCTTCTTTTATTAAGCGTAGAAATTTTCTAGAGCCAGTGACATTAGTACGTTCACCAACATTTATGAAGTTACTTTCTGGAGTAACAACTAATGGTTCTAGTCCTGATAATGTTAGATATTTGTTTTGTTTATTCATCCTATAAATTAGTTCTCGACTGCGCTCGAACAGACAGTTCTAGGTTGATGATTTTGTGCCACTTCAGCGATGGCTTTTATGTGCGCTGGACTTGTCCCACAACAACCTCCAATAATATTTATTAATCCATCTTGCAGATAATCTTCAATAAGTTGTTGCATTTGTTTTGGAGTTTGGTCGTATTCACCAAAGGCGTTTGGCAATCCAGCATTTGGATGCGCTGAAGTAAAAAAATCAGTCTTGTTTGATAAACGCTGTAAATATGGCTTTAACTGTTCGGCTCCAAGCGCGCAATTAAAACCAACACTCAATAATGGGACATGAGAAATAGACGTTAAAAATGCTTCAACCGTTTGTCCTGACAAGGTTCTACCAGACGCATCTGTGATGGTTCCTGACACCATGATTGAAATATCTATTTGGCGTTCTTCTTTAACTTCTTCAATTGCGAATAATGCTGCTTTAGCATTAAGCGTATCAAAAATGGTTTCTACTAAAAGCACATCAACACCTCCATCAATCAACGCTTCTACTTGTTCTTTATAAGCGACCCTTAACTCTTCAAAAGTAATAGCACGATATTCAGGTCTATTTACATCTGGAGACAAACTTGCAGTTCTGTTGGTTGGACCAATACTTCCAGCTACAAATCGAGGTTTATCTGGGTTTTTAGTTGTGAATTCTTTAGCAACTTGTTTTGCGATTTTTGCTGATTTGTAATTGAGTTCATATACTAAATGTTCCATATTATAATCTGCCATGGCAATTGAGGTTCCTGAAAAGGTGTTGGTTTCCACAATATCTGCTCCAGCTTCAAAATATTTACGATGTACCTCAGCGATTGCCTCAGGTTGTGTGATTGACAATAAATCGTTATTTCCTTTTAATGAAGTAGGATAATCTTTAAAGCGTTCTCCTCTAAAATCTTCTTCTGAAAAATTATACTGTTGCAACATGGTTCCCATAGCACCATCAAGCACAAGGATTCGTTTTTGTATTTCTTGTTCAATGCGACTCATATAATTTTTATTTTATTAGTTCTAGACTACGCTCGAACGGACAACATTTAATTTACTTGACAATTTAATCACGTCAGACAGCACACCTCTTGCTGTTACTTGTTTTCCAGCTCCTGCACCTTGAATTACCAATGGGTTATTACCGTAAGATTCTGTAAATATTTCAAATACAGAGTCTGCTCCTTTAAGTTGTCCAATTGCTGAATTTTTTTCTTCTGAAATCAACTTCACTTCTAGTGTTTTGTTAACAACATCCAATTCGCCAACATAGCGTAACACTTGATTTTTATATAACTGATTTTTTAATTCCTGAAAAGGCACATCCAACTCTTTTGTTCTGTTTTTAAACTGATGCAAGGTTGTCTTACCGTTTAATTGTTTTGGCACAAGAGACTCTATTTTTACATCTTGGAGTTCAGTTTTAATATTAAGCTCTCGTGCTAAAATCAATAATTTTCTTGCAACATCATTTCCAGATAAATCTTCACGAGCATCAGGCTCCGTTAATCCTAACTTTGCAGCTTCCGATAGTACTTGAGAAAAGGTAGTGTCAGATGCTGAAAATTGATTGAAAATATAGCTCATTGAACCAGAGAAAACACCTTTTATTCTTTCAATTTTATCGCCTGAATTATATAGGTTTTTAATGGTTTCAATAACAGGCAATCCAGCGCCAACATTGGTTTCGTACAAAAATGATTTATTGTGTATTTTTAATGCCAATCTCAAGGTTTGGTAAAAATCATAACTTAAAGTGTTGGCCACTTTATTTGCAGATACAATATTAAATCCACCTTCGATTAGTGAAATATAATTTCGAATGAATGTTGAACTTGCAGTTGCGTCAATAGCAATTAAATTTTCAAACTTTTGATGCTTAACAAATCGTATAATTTCTTCAATTTTATAAGGCACTGAAAAGGATTCGAAGTCGGTTTCCCAACTATTTGAAACACTCTCTTTATCATAAAATGCCAATTTTGAATTTGCAACTATTGGTATTTTCAGCTTCAAGTTTTGGTCCTGTTGCAATCTTGATTTAGTTTCATTTATCTGATAAATCAATGTACTTCCAACTTGCCCTATTCCAAACAAGACAATATGAATGGTTTTACTGTTTGACATACTGTTCGTCTTTAATTGTATCAACTGCCTTAAAAGCTTGTCTTAAATCATTGATTAAATCATTGACATCTTCAATTCCGCAAGACAATCTTATTAAGGAATCCTTGATACCAGATTGCAAACGCTTTTCTCTTGGAATAGAAGCATGAGTCATTTGTGGTGGATGGCACAATAGGCTTTTTACACCTCCTAAGCTTTCAGCTAACTTAAAGTAATCTGTATTTGTCACAAATTGGTTGGCTGCTTCTTGGGTATCTTCTTTTAACGTGAACGACACAATTCCTCCAAACAATCCATTTTGCTGACGCTTTGCAATCTCATGGTTTTTATGAGTTACCAATCCTGGGAAATAAACATCTTGAACAGCTTCATGATTGTTTAAAAATGCAGCCACAGCAAAAGCATTTTCGCATTGTTTCTTATAACGGATTTCTAAGGTTTCAATACCACGAATCGTTAAAAAACAGTCCCAAGGACCTAAAATTCCGCCTGAGGCGTTTTGAATAAATTTGATTTTTTCAGATAATTCTTGAGTTTTTGTAACCACCAATCCAGCAACCAAATCGGAATGACCTCCAATATATTTTGTTCCACTATGAATGATAATATCTGCTCCAAGAGACAATGGCTGTTGAGCTATTGGACTAGCAAAGGTATTATCAACAACTAGAAGTGCATTGACACTCTTGGCAATTTTAGATATTTCTTGAATATCAGACACTTTTAATGTTGGATTTGTTGGAGATTCAATCCAGACCAGTTTTGTTTTACTACTAATTTTATTGGCAACATTTTCAGCGTCGGTTGTATCTACGTAATGTACCTTAATACCTAATTTTTCGTATACATGTGTAAATAGACGATAGGCTCCTCCATAAATATCATCAACAGCGATAATTTCATCACCTGCAGATAATAGTTTTAAAACTGAATCGATTGCTGCTAAACCTGTTGCAAATGCAAAACCAGAGTGACCTCCTTCTAATTTTGCCACAACATCTTCTAACACTTTACGTGTTGGATTGTTGCTTCTTGCATAGTCGAAACCTTTGTTAACTCCAGGAGCTTCCTGAATAAAAGTTGATGTTTGGTACACTGGTACCGAAATTGCTCCAGTGAGTGGGTCACTTGGAATTGAATGAATAATTTTTGTTGCACTCATTTTTCTAGTTTTTTTGCCTCTCCCAAAACTGTTAAAAACAGTTTTGACCTCTCCAAAGGAAAGGTGTAAAGAGCGCTTGATTAATAATTTAATTTAAAAAGCGTACTTAATAGAAAAATGTTATAAGAAATTACGTGATTACAGATGCGTAATTACGCTTGAGTTATCTATCTGAATTGTCGATAAATGAATCGCTTCTTCAAGTAGAATTTAGCACCTTCTTTATTGCTAAAGGGTTGCTAAGGTTTCATAGGGTCTAATCCCTCCACCTTTCTTGATAACATTTCAGTAAGTTTTTGAACTTTGTGAGCACAAATATTCAGAAAGAAATAGTTAATAACCAAATATTTTTCGGTTTATTTTAATTTTTTTGATTTTTTAATTGAAATTTTTCTCTGATAATAGAATCTACCGATTTATTTTCTATTTTACTTTCTAACCAAGAAATAACATCTAGATACAAAAATGCGCGACTTTCATAAGGATGGTCTTCGTAGGTTTTTAGTTTTTTATGAAGTTTGATAAACTCTCCTCGTAATTGGTTTGGATAAATATCTCCTAAATTTCTTAAAAATTTTATCATTTCTTTTTGCACTTCATATAAATCCTCCATTCTGATTAAAAACTTATACGTACTCCTAATTAAGGCGTCTAAATTGTAGTCCAATCCAGCTTCATAATGTGCAACCAGATTTAAAACTCTTGAAAAACAAAGCAAATCTTCACGCATAGAAAGTGATTTATTGCTAATGATTTTATCTAAAAATTCTATGCATTTTTTATTTTCACCAATACCAAAATACAAGCTTGCGATTTTATAATAAAACACCATAATATGGTGTTCGTCTATTCTGCTTTTATGCTTTTTTATTCCAGCTAATACTTCATCTACCAAAGGTAAACCTTCTTTAAAAGTACCTTCCATAAAATGTAAATTGAATTTATTGGAGTACACATACAAAAATATTAAACTCTCAACGTTATCATCTTTTGGAAACCATGTTTCTTTTGTAATTGTTTCCAACTTGTTAAGTGCCAATTTGAATTTATTATGATGTCTAATAAAAAATAAAGCTTCAAGCAGGTATTGATTTCCTCTAAGGAAAAATACAGGATTGAGTTTCATCATTTCTGGATGTTCATAAAACAAATCCACCCATTTTTTTGAGTATCTATAGCATGATAAAAAATCTTGCACCAAAAAGCTGTACCATAAATACGATTGGTAAAGCCATAATTTTTCACGAAAACCTAAGGTTTTAATATCATATTTAGGAAGTCTATCGTTAAAATATTTTGTCACCTTCACATACTCTTCATCGTTTTTTACATAACCCGTTTTTAGAAACAAACCATATAGTTGAAGTGATAAATTTGACAATTTACTAGCTAAAATATTTTGTGAATTTAATTCCTTAGCTTGAATTGTTAACTCATCAGCACGATTACTTATACTTCTGGTAATGTATTGTGATTCAATGATTTTTTCAAGTTCTAAAATTTCATAGGCAATGATTTTTTCTTCGTAGTTTAAAGCTAAAGATTTTGCTTTATCTAGAATTTTCAAACTCTGTTTATATAATCCTTTATGATACAAAATAGTTGCAAAATCCAATTGTTCTCTAATTTGAACCCTAATATTTTGATGTAAAGGATTAAGTCTTAAACTTATTAATATTTGCTTATAGAGATGTGCCTTTAAATTAGACAACTGTTGTTTTTTTACTATACCCTTTTTTAAAATAATCTGCTCGTCATAAGTTGTCATCTTATCTAAAAGGTTAAATAATAGAAGGAATTTCGAATCTTCATTTACACCCAATCGACCAACATAAAGTTTAAACTGCCGCTTTTCAGATTTAGACAGTGACTTCACTAATACAAATAAATTATCTTTTTGCTCTTTAGTCATAGTGTGATAAATGAATCTATATCTCTGTTTTTTAGCTATTTACAAATCAATAACAGAACTTCAACATCGTAAAATATTTCGAATGAATTCCTATTAGAGGAATCCAAAATATAAATTCGTACTACAATACTAAAATATATTACAAGAAATGTCGAATTCTCAAGTACAAATTTTTGATACGACCCTCAGAGATGGCGAACAAGTTCCTGGTTGTAAATTGAATACTGAACAAAAAGTAGTGATTGCCGAACAACTGGATGCTTTAGGTGTAGATATAATTGAAGCTGGCTTTCCAGTGTCTAGTCCAGGTGATTTTAAGTCGGTTGAAGAAATTTCCAAAACTGTAAAGAATGCTACTGTTTGTGGCTTAACACGCTCAGTTGAAAATGATATAAAAATTGCCGCTCAAGCATTGAAATATGCTACAAAACCTAGAATTCACACTGGAATTGGAACTTCAGATTCTCATATCATTCACAAATTTAAAAGCAATAGAGAAGACATTATTGAACGTGCTTTTGCCGCTGTGAGTTATGCAAAATCTTTTGTTGAAGATGTTGAGTTTTATGCCGAAGATGCTGGACGTACAGACAACGACTATTTAGCTCGAGTATGTGAAGCAGCAATAAAAGCTGGCGCAACAGTGTTGAATATTCCAGATACCACAGGCTACTGTTTACCTCATGAATATGGCGCAAAAATTAAGTACTTAAAAGAAAATGTAAAAGGTATTGAAAAAGCGATTTTATCTTGCCACTGTCATAACGATTTAGGATTGGCTACAGCCAATTCTATTGAAGGTGTTATTAATGGTGCGCGTCAAATTGAATGTACTATTAATGGTATTGGTGAACGTGCTGGAAACACAGCCTTGGAGGAAGTTGTCATGATTTTAAAACAACATCCTTACTTAAATTTAGACACTAATATTCATACCGAAATGCTGTATGGTATTAGTCAGTTAGTGTCCGACAGTATGGGAATTTACACGCAACCAAACAAAGCTATTGTTGGTGCTAATGCATTTGCACATAGCTCTGGAATCCATCAAGATGGTGTTATTAAAAATCGTGAAACCTATGAGATTATCGACCCAAAAGAAGTTGGAGTAACTGAATCTGCTATTGTATTAACAGCAAGAAGTGGTCGTGCTGCTTTGGCTTATAGAGCTAAAAATGTTGGTTATGAACTTACCAAATTACAGTTAGACGAAATCTATGCAAATTTCTTAACCTTTGCAGACCAAAAGAAAGAAATCAACGATAATGACATCCATCAAATTGTAGAAACCAGTAAGGTTTATCAACAAATAATTTCTGCATAATGGGAAAAACCCTTTTCGATAAAGTTTGGGATGCACATGTCGTCGATTCGGTTCAAAATGGACCCCAAGTTTTATATATAGATAAACATTTAATACACGAAGTAACAAGTCCGCAAGCCTTTAACGAATTAGAAGCTCGCGGAATTCCTGTTTTTAGACCAAATCAAATTATTGCCACTGCCGATCATAATACACCAACCTTAAATCAGGATTTACCAATTAAGGATGAACTGTCAAGAAAGCAGTTAGAGCAATTATCCGAAAACTGTGTTAAAAACGGAATTACACTATACGAACTAGGTCATAAGTACAATGGCATTGTGCATGTTATGGCTCCTGAGTTAGGCATCACGCAACCTGGAATGACTATGGTTTGTGGTGATAGCCATACCTCAACACATGGTGCTTTTGGCACGATCGCCTTTGGTATAGGAACAAGCCAAGTCGCACAAGTATTTGCTAGTCAGTGTTTACTATTAACCAAACCCAAAAGTTTAAGAGTAACCGTTAATGGAAAGCTTAAAAATGGTGTTTTACCAAAAGATGTAATTTTATATATCATTTCAAAATTAGGTACTAATTCAGGTACAGGATACTTCTGTGAATATGCAGGTGATGTGTTTGAAAACATGAGTATGGAAGGTCGTATGACAGTGTGTAATATGAGCATTGAAATGGGAGCTCGTGGCGGCATGATTGCTCCTGATGAAACAACTTTTAAGTATGTAAAAGGTCGAGAATTTGCACCTCAAGGTAAAGATTTCGATAAAAATGTAGCGTATTGGAAAACACTATCTACTGATGCTGATGCTGTGTTTGATAAAGAATATATCTTCGATGCAGAAGATATTGAACCGATGGTCACTTATGGAACCAATCCAGGAATGGGAATTAAAATTTCTGAAACTATTCCTGTAGATGATAATGCATCCTTTAAAAAATCATTAGAGTACATGAATTTTGAAGCTGGAGAATCTCTTATCAATAAGCCAATCAATTTTGTGTTTATTGGTAGTTGTACCAACTCGAGAATTGAAGATTTTAGAGTGGCTGCTAACTTTATAAAAGGAAAACAAAAAGCTGATAATGTGACTGCTTGGTTAGTGCCTGGAAGCAAACAAGTAGAAGCTCAAATAATTGAAGAAGGGCTAAAAACTGTTTTTGAAGATGCTGGATTTGAATTACGACAACCTGGTTGTTCAGCGTGTTTAGCAATGAACGATGATAAAATTCCGCAAGGCGAATATTGTGTATCAACATCCAATAGAAATTTTGAAGGAAGACAAGGACAAGGTTCTAGAACCATTTTAGCGAGTCCTTTAGTGGCTGCTGCAACTGCAGTCGCTGGAAAAATTGTTGACGTTACAAAAGAGATAGAAACGTTAGAAATAGTGTCACACTGAGCGCAGTCGAAGTGTTAGATAAAATAAAAAACATTAATAAAAAGATTTCTGCCTTAGCAGGAAGTAGTATGGAAAAATTCACAACACTTACATCGAGAGCTATTCCATTAGCCATTGAAAATGTAGATACAGACCAAATTATTCCTGCCCGCTTTTTAAAAGCAACAGATAAGCAAGGATTTGGAGATAATGTATTGAGAGATTGGCGTTTTGATAAAAATGGAGACATCAACACTAATTTTAGCTTAAACAATTCAAAGTATTCTGGAAGCATTTTAGTTGCTGGTGATAATTTTGGTTGTGGTTCCAGTCGCGAACATGCCGCTTGGGCTTTAGTTGGTTATGGCTTTAAAGTGATTGTATCGAGCTTTTTCGCTGATATTTTTAAAGGCAATGCCTTAAATAATGGTTTACTTCCTGTTCAGGTATCTGAAGGGTTTTTAAAAACGTTATTAGAAACTGTAGAAGCAAAACCAGAAACACAAATTGTGGTTGATTTGGAAAATCAAACAATTTCTATTGCAAATTCTGATGTATCAGAATCATTTGACATAGACCCTTATAAAAAAACGTGTATGATAAATGGTTATGACGACATTGACTATTTACTCAGCAAAAAAGAACAAATTGAAGCTTTTGAAGCTGAACAAACATTATAAAATAAATAGATGAAACTAAATATTGCAGTTTTACCTGGAGATGGCATTGGACCAGAAGTGACCAATCAAGCCATAAAAGCGTTGAAAGCCATCGCTATGGAGTTTGACCATACCTTTACATTTACTTATGCACCTGTTGGTGCTATTGCTATTGACCAAACTGGAAACCCATTGCCTGAAGACACCTTGGATGTATGTGAAGCAACTGATGCCATTTTATTTGGTGCCATTGGCGACCCAAAGTATGACAATGACCCTTCTGCAAAAGTCCGTCCGGAACAAGGCTTATTGCGTTTACGAAAATCATTAGGGCTTTACGCCAATATACGCCCTGTAAAAGCATATGATACGCTTATTGATAAATCGCCTTTAAAAAGACATATTATCAAAGGCACAGATATTAGCATTTATCGCGAACTCACTGGTGGTATTTATTTTGGTAAGAAGCAATTAAGTGGCGATAGAAATACAGCGTCCGATTTATGCGAATATTCTCGAGGAGAAATAGAGCGTATTGCACATTTAGCGTTTAAAGCAGCTCAATCCAGAAAACATAAAGTCACTTTGGTTGATAAAGCCAATGTATTGGAAAGTTCTCGTTTATGGCGAAAAGTAGTGACTGAGGTTGCAGCAAACTATAAAGATGTGGAATTGGATTTCTTGTTTGTTGACAATGCTGCGATGCAATTAATATTAAACCCAAAACAGTTTGATGTGATTTTAACTGAAAATATGTTTGGTGATATTATTAGTGATGAAGCAAGCGTTATTGGAGGTTCAATTGGTTTATTGGCTTCGGCATCTGTAGGAGATAAGTATGCGATGTTTGAGCCAATTCATGGGTCGTATCCTCAGGCAACAGGAAAAGGTATTGCTAACCCAATTGCCTCCATTTTATCTGCAGCGATGTTACTAGATCATTTTGAACTAAACACTGAAGCTGATTTAATTAGAACAGCTGTTGAAAAATCTTTGCGCTTACATATTACCACACCAGATTTAAACACAAAATTCGATAATATAACTACAAACAAAGTAGGCGATTTTATCGAAGATTATATCTTGCATCCAAATGACTCGAACCTAAACTTTACAAATATACATTTAGGACAGTCCACGATTATTTAAATTGGATTATTGCTATTATAAAAGCAACTATTGGGGAAATTTATCTCTTACCTTGTCCAAACACAGATTATGGATGCTACCAATATGCGAATGTTGTTTGTCCATATCTGGTTTATAAGTGCCTATTTGCACTTGGTCTCCTATTTTTTGATAGGCTTCCCTAAAGGGTAAACCATCTACTACCAAATTGTTAATACTATCGACAGTAAATAGATATTGATATTTTTCATTTAATAAATCGATGTCCTTTACAACCACTTGCTGTATGGCATAATTGAAGATATCAAGAATGTCCTTGACATCTTCAAACGCATTGATGATATTCTCCTTTAACAACTGAAAATCCCTATGATAACCGCTTGGTAAATTATTGGTGATTAACAACATTTCTGTGTGTAATGCCTGAATTTTATTGCACTTACCCCTTATGAGTTCAAATACATCTGGATTCTTTTTATGTGGCATGATGCTGCTGCCTGTTGTTAACTCATCCGGAAACGTGATAAACCCAAAATTCTGACTCATATACAAGCAAACATCCATCGCGAATCTGCCCAAAGTATTACATACACTACCTAATGCATTGGCAACAGCTCGTTCACTTTTTCCTCTGCTTAATTGGGCTGCAACCACATTGTATTTTAAGGTTGAAAACTCCAGTTCTTTGGTTGTGAATTCTCTGTCTATTGGAAACGAACTACCATAACCTGCAGCAGAACCTAATGGGTTTTGATCGACTATTTTTCTAACTGCATTTAGTACATACACATCATCAATCAACAATTCTGCATACGCCGAAAACCACAATCCAAATGAGGATGGCATTGCGACTTGTAAATGCGTATAACCCGGAAGTAATTTGTCCTTATGGGTTTCTGCCAATTGCAACAAGGTGTCAAACAGGATTCTTACTTTAGAATTAATTTCCGATAGGTTGTCCTTGTAATACAATTGTAAAGCCACCAACACCTGATCGTTTCTGGAACGTGCCGTATGGATTTTTTTACCGACTTCACCTACTTGTTTTGTTAATTCGAACTCTATTTTAGAATGCACATCTTCAAATTGGTCTTCGATAGTGAATGTACCTTCTTTAATTTGTTGATGTAAATCGGCTAACCCTTTTTCCAATAGTTTCAATTCATCTTTAGACATAATATTGATGCTCTTCAACATTCTGGCATTTGCCAAGGATGCCTGCACATCGTACTTGGCTATATGCAAGTCTATTTCCCTGTCGTTGCCAACTGTAAATTGCTCTATTTTTTTATCTATTGAAAATCCTTTGTCCCAAAGTTTCATATCTGTAAATTTTAATTCTTAAAATTAAGAACCAAGATATTAGACCGCTTCGCTTTTAGAACAAAGACCTTTAAAAATTGAACTCTGTCTTGTCTCTTGATTCTTGACTCTTTTACTTATTTTTTTCGTCACTTCGAGTGACACTGAACTTGCTTCAGTGTTGTATCGAGAAGTAATTTTCTTGTTTTCGATACATTTCTCCTTTCAGTCGAAACACTCAAACCGACGAAAACTTTATAATGCTCTAATTAATAATTCCACATAAATTTTAATTCTTAAAATTTAGAACCAAGATATTAGACTGCTCATTTCGACTACGCTCAATGCAAGTCGCTGTTGGAACAAAGACGCTTTCAATTAAAAAACTCGTCTTGACTCTTGATTCTTTTGCCTTTTTTATAATACTCTTTCCAGTAATTGAATATATATTTTAATTCCTTCCTCAATTTCAGCCAAATAAATAAACTCATCTGCTGTATGCGAGCGTGTGCTGTCTCCAGGACCCAATTTCAAGGATGGACAACTTAAAACTGCCTGATCTGATAAGGTGGGCGAACCATAGGTTTCCCTGCCCAACTCAATGCCTGCTTCCACCAATTCATGACTAATAGGAATGGATGATGAGTTTAATCGCAAACTACGTGGTTCTATACTCGTGCAAGGTGAATTCTTTTTCAGAATATCTGCTATTTCCTGGTTGGTGTATTTATCGTTTACTCGCACATCAATTACCAAATCCACTTCTGCTGGAACTGCATTGTGCTGTTTTCCTGCATTAATTTGAGTCACTGTCATTTTAACATCCCCTAAAACAGGTGATTTTTTTTCGAATTTATATTCCTGAAACCATTTTAAAACCTCAACTGTATTGTAAATAGCGTTATTACCATTAGGATGCGCTGCATGACCAGGAGTGCCGTTTACCTTTGCATCAAACACTACCAAGCCTTTTTCGGCAACAGCTAAATTCATAAGAGTTGGTTCGCCAACAATGGCGACATCTATTTCGGGAATGAACTCCAGCATGCTGTTCAAACCATTTTTTCCACTGCTTTCCTCTTCGGCTGATGCCACAAAAACTAAATTATAATTTAAGTTCTTTTTCTTATAAAATTGGGTAAAGGTTGCAATTAAAGACACCAAACTACCACCTGCATCATTACTTCCCAATCCATATAATTTACCATCTTCTTCGATTGCCTCAAATGGGTCTTTGGTGTAACCATTATTTGGCTTTACTGTGTCGTGATGCGAGTTCAACAATAAGGTCGGTTTGGCTTTTTTAAAGTGAAGATTGGTTGCCCAAACATTATTGTTGGTCCTGACACAAGGAATTTTGTATTCCTGAAACCACTTCTCGATTAGAGACGCTGTTTTATCTTCTTCTGATGAAAACGATGGTGTCTCAATTAAGTTTTTGAGCAACTCGATTGCGTTTTTTGTTAAGTCTTTCTTTTTCATTTTTTGATGGTTGTAAAAATTGAATTTTTATTAAACAACATTTCCGGTTTGCCAATACAAACTTTGGAAACTTGATTATCTATGGCGTGAAAACAATTGTTCAATTTAGGCAACATACCATCTGCTATGACGCCTTCATTAATTAATGATTGATAGGTTTTGGTGTTGATGTTTTCGATAACTGAATTATCATCATCTATATTTTTTAGAACACCATTTTTTTCGAAGCAATAGTACAACTCTGTATCAAATTGATTAGCAAAACCGATAGCTAATTCTGACGCGATAGTATCTGCATTGGTGTTAAATAATTGTCCGTTTTCATCATGGGTGATGGCACAAAATACAGGTGTAACTTTATTCTCTAATAAAACAGCCATTGTTTTTGTATTTACTTTATTGACATCTCCTACAAATCCGAAATCAACATTTTTTACAGGTCGTTTTATTGATACAATAGAATTTCCATCTGCTCCAGAAAACCCAACGGAATTACAATTTAAAGCCTGCAATTTGGCCACAATGTTTTTGTTTATCTTTCCCGCATAGACCATTGCAATAATGTCCAAAGTATCGGCATCCGTGATGCGCCTTCCGTTGGTCATTTTAACCTCAATTCCCATTTGAATCGCTAATTTAGTTGCCAGTTTTCCGCCTCCATGAACCAATAACTTTGGTCCTTTCAGTTTTGAAAAGGCAAATAAAAAGGCATTTAGTGCGTCATCATTATCGATGATGTTTCCGCTTATTTTTATGATTTTTAAAACGCTCATGCTTTCTTTTTTTCCAGACCTCACAAGTTTTAAAAACCTGTGAGGTCTTATTTTACTTATCAATGCTTTCCAATATTTTTTTTAATATAATTTGAGCAGAATAAGTTCTGTTATTTGCTTCTTGAATCACAACCGAATTCTCACTATCCAACACTGCATCCTCCACAACAAAATTTCGTCTTACTGGTAAGCAGTGCATAAATTTTGCGTCACCCAATTTATCCTTTGTCATCATCCAATTGGTGTCCTCACTTAAAATTTGTCCATATTTTTTATAGCTACTCCAGTTTTTCACATACACAAAATCGGCATCTTTTAAAGCTTCTTTTTGGTTGTTATGTATTGGTGTTCCTTTTGTTATTTCAGGATTTAACTCATAACCTTTTGGATGCGTGATGCTGAAATCAACATCTACTTCCTGCATCATAGTTACAAACGAATTTGGCACAGCCTGTGGCAAGGCTTTTGGATGAGGCGCCCAAGATAATACAACCTTTGGTCGCTTTTTTGTTTTTAACTCTTCAATCGTAATAGCATCTGCCAAAGCCTGCAATGGATGTGCTGTTGCACTTTCCATACTCACAATGGGAACCGTTGCATGCTTGATAAAACTATTGAGCATAAATTCCGATTCATCTTTTTGTTTATCCTTTAAGTCGGGAAATGCTCTTACAGCAATAATATCTGCATATTGAGATAATACCTGACAAGCTTCTTTAATGTGCTCTGCAGTGTCCAGACTCATAACTGTTCCGTCCTCATATTCCAAGTTCCAAGCATCATTTACGTTTAAAACCATGACTTGCATGCCTAAATTTTTTGCTGCTTTTTCTGTGCTCAATCGTGTTCTCAAACTCGAATTAAAAAATAGCATGACCAAGGTTTTATGCTTGCCTAAATCTTCAAATTGAAACGGATTTTTCTTTAATTGAATGGCCTCCTTGATAATTTCAGGAACGTTTTCAATATCATCTATGTTTGTATATTTTTTCATTTTAACTCTTTTAATGAGATTCTGAATCAAGTTCAGAATGACACTTAATTTAATTCTTGTTTTAAGGCATCAAAAAATACATCGACATGTTCTTTTTGAATGGTCAGTGGTGGAAGTATTCTCAACAGATTTGGGTTCTTTGCACTTCCTGTGAAAATATGTTGATTTTGAATCAATGATTTTCTTAAATCAGTAATTGGAAAATCAAACTCCAATCCTAACATCAACCCTCTTCCCTTTATGATTTTTATCTGTGGTATTTCCTGTGCTTTTTTGATTAAATAATTAGAAACTTCTTTTGCATGTTGCATCAAGTTCTCTTTCTTCAACACATCTAAAACAGTAATGGATGCTGCACATGCCAAATGATTACCTCCAAACGTTGTACCTAATAATCCGAAAGATGATTTTATATCTGGATGGATTAATATCCCTCCAATTGGAAAGCCATTCCCCATTCCTTTAGCCATGGAAATAATGTCTGGAGTCACACCATGTTTTTGAAAGGCAAAGAAATCAGCTGTTCTTCCAAATCCGCATTGAATCTCGTCTGCAATTAGCAATGCATCATAATGTTTGCACAATTTATTGACACCTTGGTAAAACCCTGTTGTAACTTCATCCAATCCTCCAATTCCCTGAATGGTTTCAATAATTACCGCACAGACATCTCCTCTTTCTAAAACAGATTTCACACCTTCCAAATCACCCAATTCCATAAACTCAACCTCTTGTTGTGCATTGAGTGGAGCTACGATTTTAGGGTTATCGGTCGCTGCAACAGCAGCAGATGTTCTTCCGTGAAATGAATTTTTGAACGCAATTACTTTTCTTTTATCTGTATGGAAGGATGCTAACTTTAAAGCATTCTCATTGGCTTCTGCTCCAGAATTGCACAAGAACAATTGATAGTCTTCACAACCAGATAGTTTCCCCAATTTATCAGCCAACTCCTTTTGTAGCGGATTTTGAATCGAATTGCTGTAGAATCCTAATTTACTCACTTGCTCACTGATATTTTTTACATATTCCGGATGCGAATGACCAATTGAAATCACGGCATGACCTCCATATAAATCGAGATATTTTATGTTGTTTTCATCGTACACATAAACATCCTGTGCCTTTACAGGAGTGATATCGAATAATGGATAAACATTGAATAGTTTCATATTTGTTTGTTTTTTGTCATATTCAGCAAAGCGAAGCATTTTGATTATGAGATTCTTCATGTTGCTTCGCTCATTCAGAATGACAGTTTATAGTTACAATTGGTCTGTTTTTATGCTGTTGATTTTCTTGAATGACGATACCATTCCCTGGATTAAGGATGAGCTTAATCCCTTGTGTTCCATTTCGTTCAAGCCTTCAATGGTACAGCCTCTTGGAGTGGTTACCTTATCAATTTCCTGTTCAGGATGGTTGCGATTTGTAATTAACAGGTTGGCTGCTCCTTCGCAAGTGTGCATTGCCAATTCCTGTGCTTCCTTGGCCTCAAAACCCAATTGAATCGCTGCTTGTGTGGTTGCCCTTATCAAGCGCATCCAGAAGGCAATTCCGCTGGCACAAACAACGGTTGCGGCTTGCATTAAATTTTCTTCAATAGCAATGGATGTTCCTAAACGGTTAAAGATGGCTTCAGCCAATTTGATACGTTTTGCGCCATTTTCATTACTGCACAAACAGGTCATGGATTTTCCAACTGCAATTGCTGTATTTGGCATTGCCCTGATAATAAATTTATCCTGACCAACAAGACCTTCCATTTTTTCAATTGAAAACCCTGTAATGGTGGAAATCAACACATGATTTTCATGAAGCAATGGTTTTATATCCAGAAGAATATTCTCCATATGAGCTGGTTGAACAGCAAAAATCACGATGTCTGAATTTTTAATTGCTTCAGCATTATCAGTCGTTAGAAATACATTTTTATAACCTTCAAACTCCTTAATATCCTCTAAATTTCTTTTTGTTAAATAGAGGGTTGTTATTGCGTTGGTTGTTATCAATCCTTTTGCGATCGAGCATCCTAAATTTCCTGTTCCTATGATTGCTATTTTCATGTTTTTATTTTATTTGAGACCTTTCAGGTTTTAGAAACCTGAAAGGTCTGCTATTTTGTTAAAAATAATTCGCTTTTAAATTTAATCCTTCAGATTCTTCAAAGCCAAACATTAAGTTCATATTCTGAATGGCTTGTCCTGAAGCACCTTTTAATAGGTTATCTATTATACTTGTAATCAAAAGTTTATTGCCGTGTTTATGAAGATGAATCAAACATTTATTAGTATTAACCACTTGCTTTAAATGCAAATCTTTATCAGATACAAAGGTAAATGCAGCATCTTTGTAATATTTGTTATAAATGGATTTAGCGTCTTCTAAACCGCCTTCAAATTTTGTGTAAATGGTGGCGAAAATTCCCCTTGAGAAATTCCCTCTATTTGGCATAAAAATGATTTCCGAATCAAAATTATTCTGTAATTGATTTACCGTTTGATGAATCTCGCCTAAATGCTGATGCGTAAAAGGCTTGTAATAGGAAAAGTTATTATCTCTCCACGTAAAATGGGTTGTTTTAGATAAAGAAGTTCCTGCACCAGTTGCTCCTGTTGTTGCGTTGATATGAACATTGTCATTTAACATGCCTTTATCTGCTAAAGGCAACAATGCCAATTGTAATGCAGTGGCAAAACAACCTGGATTTGCAATGTAATCAGCGGTTTTAATCTTTTCTTTTTGCAGTTCTGGCAAGCCATAAACAAAGGTTTTCCCATCAAACACTTCGTCTTTTTTCAACCTGAAATCGTTACTTAAATCGATGATTTTTGTTTTTGCAGAAAACATTTTCTTTTCTAAAAAAGCAGTTGAATTACCATGACCTAAGCACAAAAACAAGACATCGACATCAGAATTAATTGTGTCAGTAAATTTCATGTTAGTTGAACCAACCAAATCCTGATGGATTGCACTTATCTTGTTTCCCGCATTGGATGTGCTATACACAAAATTAATTTCTGCTTTAAGATGATG
>TARA_R110002073_G_scaffold2899_1_pt1 | contig 38873 bp, 33 predicted proteins | sample TARA_R110002073 | Tara Oceans TARA_R110002073 (sample SAMEA4397174) | marine metagenome | biome: Polar Biome; feature: [DCM] deep chlorophyll maximum layer (ENVO:01000326); material: water (ENVO:00002006), including particulate matter (ENVO:01000060) such as... | depth 40 m
TGCCAGTTCGAGTCTGGCCAGGGGCACCATTTTTCGACAGACCGGTTTCGTCGCGAATCGGCCGGCGCTCTCGCCACCGGCGATGACCGGTGCTAGCGTTTGCCGGCACCCTCAGGAGACCGGTTCGTGCCATCGACAACCAATGCCTTGCTGTTCGCCCGCGCGAGCCTCGCCATAATCTTTCTCTGGTTCGGCGCGATGGGTTTCACGCCGGTCGGCGAAGCGATTATCGGTGCGTGGATCACGGGTCATGCATTCCTGTCCGGACTTGAGGACCAGGCCGCCTCCGCCGCCCGGGCGCTGGGGATCTACCAGATCGTGATGGCGGTGCTGATCGGCGCGCCGCTGCCGCTGGGCAGTTTCCGCCGGATCGGTTTCGTTTTGCTGGGGATATTCGCCGGCCTGGCGCTGACGGCTATGCTGACCAATCCGGTCTGGCTCGAGGCCGAGGGCGGATTTCCGGCGATCGGCTCGGGGCAGGGCATCTTGAAGTATATCGCCATTCTCGGTCTGGCGCTGTGGGCGGGCAGTTTCGACAATTCGCGCATTTTCTCCAACCGGACCAGCAAGACCCGGGCGATCAGCCTGCCGGTGATGTGGTGCGGGCTGTTTATTGTGCTGACCTGGATAGGTCTGATGAAGTTCACCGCCGCCGAAGCGGCCGGGATCGCACCATTGATTGCCAGCAGCCCGCTATTCTCCTGGACGCAGGCCTTCATGCCGGAACAGGCGATATCGGCCCTGATCGGGGTGATTGAAATCCTGACCGCGCTGGCCTTGCTGGGCTATTGGTTCAATCCACGCCTGTTCCGCATCGGCCTGGTCATGTCGATCATCACCTTCCTGGTGACATTGTCATTCCTGTTCACCTATCCCGGTGCCTGGCAGGCTGACCTTGGCGGTTTCCCGGCGCTGTCGCGCAGCGGGCATTTCCTGCTCAAGGACCTGGCCCTGCTGGCTGTCTGCTTCGCCTTCATCACCGAAACGCGGGTGCGCCGCTACCGCTGAGGCACTGCTTGCCGCGGATTTCCTGCGTAACCTTGTGAAACTTGGTTCACAACACCCGGAGCGGTGACGGCCTTTGCTTGACCGTAACCCGCACACACATACTCTGATCGGAACCAGTCCGGAGAGTTGACCCATGGGAATTTTTACCGCGATTACGCGCGAGGTCGATTATCTGTCAGCGATGCTGCGCGTGCTCGGTCAGATCAAGAAGGTCGGACCCGCGTCCGGCCTGCGCGTGCCCGATCATATCGAAAAGACCGTTGACCGTTTTTCCGATCGCCCGATGGCGATCACGGATGATGGTGAGGTCAGCTATGCGCAGTTCGAGGCCTACGCCAACCAGGTCGCTCACTGGGCCATCGAACAGGGCATGAAGCCGGGCGAGACGGTCGCGCTCTTCATGTCCAATCGCTGGGAATACATTGCCGTCTGGTTCGGGCTGTCGAAGGTCGGTCTGGTGACCTCGCTGATCAATAATCAGCTGCAAGGCAATTCGCTCGCCCATTGCCTGACGATTGGCGAGACCCGCCATTCCATCGTCGAGGCCTCGCTGGCCGAGGCTTATCTGTCGGCGGAGGCGGCCGGCGGCATCGAAGCACAGGCCTGGAGTCTTGATGGCGAATTTGCCGGTTCGCGTGATTTCAACGCGGCGCTGCAACGCCAGAGCACTGAACGGCCGGATCCATCGGTGCGCGGGGCGGTCAAATCCTCCGAGCCGGTGCTGAAAATGTTCACCAGTGGCACCACCGGCCTGCCCAAGGCGGCGCTGATGACGCATGTGCGGGCACTGTACTACCTCAATATTTTCGCCATCGCCGCCAAATGCACCGAGCATGACCGCATGATGATGGTGCTGCCGCTTTACCACGCGACCGGCGGGCTGTGCGGCGTTGGCTGCGCGCTCTCCTATGGCGGCGCACTGGTGATCCGGCCGAAATTCTCCGCCTCCTCATTCTGGCCCGACACGGCCCGGTTTGGCGCCACCCTCTTCATGTATGTCGGCGAGCTCTGCCGCTTCCTTGTCAACTCGCCGCAAGTGCCCGAGGAGCAAGCGCATCAATTGCGCTGTGCGATCGGCAATGGCATGCGCCGCGATGTCTGGGAGCAATTCCAGGAACGGTTCAAACTGCCGCAAATCGTCGAATTCTACGGTTCGACCGAAGGCAATGTCGGCCTCGTCAACGCCACCAATCACCCCGGTGCGATCGGGCGTGTCCCGTCCTATCTGCGCAGCCGCTTCAATATCGACCTGGTCAAGTTCGACCTCGAGACTGAAATGCCGCTGCGCCGCGCCGACGGTCATTGTGTCGTCTGTGCGCCCGATGAGGTTGGTGAGGCGATTGGCCGGATCGATCCCGAGGATGCCCGCTTCCGTTTTGATGGTTATGGCAGCGAGGAAGACACCGAGAAGAAAATCCTGCGCGATGTGTTCAAGCCCGGCGATGCCTGGTTCCGCACCGGTGATCTGATGACGCGTGATCGGCTGGGCTATTATTATTTCATCGACCGGGTTGGCGACACTTATCGCTGGAAGTCGGAGAATGTCTCGACCGGCGAAGTCGCCGAGGCGCTTAACTTCGACGGCATTGAACAGGCCAATGTCTATGGCGTCGAGGTCCAGGGCCATGCTGGCCGGGCCGGGATGGCGGCTCTGGTCGCGGGCCAGCACGTGGTTGATCTGGAGGCGCTGCACGCGCATATCCACCGTGCCCTGCCAGCCTTCGCGCGCCCGCTTTTCCTGCGCCTGCAGGAGCAGACCGATACGACCGGCACGTTCAAACTGCGCAAGGTCGAGCTGGTCAAGGAAGGGTTCGATCCCGATCAAATCGAGGATCCGCTCTATGTCGATCACCCGGTGATCGGCAAATATGTGCGGCTGACACGCGAACTCTATGATCAAATCGTCGACGGGAGATTGCGGGTATGACGGCGCCGGCAATTACCGCAGCGGCTATCCGCGAATTCTGGTTCGATGAGGCGGGGCCGGCCGCCTGGTACAGGGTTTCGCCGGATTTCGATGCCCGGATGCGGCGACGGTTCGCGGCCAGCATCGAGCGCGAGGCGGCGGCGCTGCGTGCCGGTGACCACAGCTGGCAGGATGATGCCGATGATGCGCTGGCGCTGATCCTGCTATTCGATCAATTCCCGCGCAATATCTGGCGCGGTTCCGGCAAGGCATTTGCCTTTGATCCGCTCGCCCGGCGGATCGCTCGCTCAATGATCGAGCGAGGCTTTGACTATGCGATCGATGAGGGCAAGCGTGCCTTCGTCTATATGCCCTTCATGCATTCGGAAGCCCTGAGCGACCAGGATTATTGCGTCGAACTGGCGGCCGAGAGGCTGAAGTCGCAGGGCACTCACGACCACGCGGTCAAGCACCGCGAAGTCATTCGCCGCTTCGGCCGCTTCCCCTATCGCAACGAGGCTTTGCAGCGCGAAACGACGCCGGAAGAAGCTGATTATCTTGAACATGGTGGCTATGCACCGGGACGGATCGACTCGGCAAAAAAGACCTGAGGGCAGTCCTGACCGCGACCGGATTCTATTGCTCAGGCATAAGTGATTGAAATTCAGCGTAATTATGGATTGGCCGCGTGGCACTGCGCTTGCTGATACTCCGGCAAGACTTTAACGCTCCGGAGAGCCCGCCCATGACGCCGCACGTCCAAATCACCGCCGAAGACATCCGCCAGATCGCCTGGACCCTGGTCGATCTGCACGGGCCGCAGGCGATCGGCTATGCCGATGAGGCCGTTACTGATCTCGATGGTCAGGGCAAGGTTGAGGGCGCCGATGCCTGGCGCGCCCTGCGCTCGGTGATGGAAGATGCGCTGGCGGGACGTCTGGGCCGCACGGGCTCGCTCTCGATTCACTAGCGGCCCGGCTTGCCCGTGTTACCGTGTCATCTGCGCTGCCTTGCTAGGCGCTGATTGTTTGCCCGAACATGATTCGGTGCCCCTCGGGGGTTTCCACACCAAATTCTCTCAAGCCCCAGGGTTTGTCAGAGATGGTTTGATTGAATCGAACGCCATTTTTCCGGTATTGGTCGTAGAGTTTATCTATTCCCTCGCAATTCACATAAGCGAACAGGGCGTGATTATTCGTGTCTCTGGCGGGAATTTCACCCTCACAATCTCCAACCATCAGATGGAAATCATCCAGCTGTAGAAAGGCCCAGCCTCCAATAGTGTTGTTCAACGTGAAACCAAGTTTTTCCGTAAAGTATTTCACGGCGGCATCAAATTCGTTCACCGCCAATACGTGCTGAGTTTTTGCGACCTTGAACATGAAGCTTCCCCGCTGTTTGACCTGAGTTCACAACCAATATGCGGTGGAATTTTCCGGTCATAAAGGGCTCAATCCGGCTGGCGCCCGGTTTTCGGAATCGATCACTCGATCGTGCGGGGTTCTTGTCGATCCATTCGCTCCACGCGGGCGAGCACTGCCACTCAGGGCACTGACCGATCTGTAGCTAAACGCCTGCTTGAGTTTCAACGACTTGATGTCCGTTGACTCAGTGCGTTTTATATATAACCATTAGGTTATGGAATTATCTGGTTATATGCAAATCTCGCCCAATCTCGACGCCGTCTTTTCGGCGCTGGCCGACCCGACTCGTCGGGCGATCCTGTCGCGGCTGGCCGGCGGTGAGGCCTCGGTCAATGAGATCGCAGCGCCGTTCCGGATTAGCCAGCCGGCCGTATCGCGCCATCTCAAAGTGCTCGAACGCGCAGGCCTGATCGAACGCGGCGTCGACGAGCAACGGCGCCCCGCCAGGCTGAACGCCGCCAATTTGGCAGCCGCGGTTGAATGGCTCAACGACTTCAAAGCCTATTGGGGCGCGAGTTTCGATCAGCTCGATGGCGTCCTGCTCACCATGAAACAATCCACAGAAGGGGAAACAGATCATGACTGATCAAGCGAAATACATATTGGACCGCGTGTTCGACGCGCCGCGGGAGATGGTCTGGCAGGCCTGGACAGATCCTGAACTTTTGGCGCGCTGGTACGGTCCGGGCGTAGAGACGATCATCCACAAATTTGATCTGAAACCGGACGGCCTATGGCTGAACGAAATGAAATGGGGTGAGAACTCCATGCTCAGCAAGGTCGTCTTCAAGGAAGTGACGCCGCCCGAGCGCTTGGTCTGGCATCATCACTCGCTGACCGATTCCGACTGGAATTCGATCGCCAATCCCAAGATGCCTGACTGGCCGCGTATCCTTCTCACCGAAGTTACATTCGAGGCGGACGGCCCGCGCACCAAGGTGCGGTTGACCTGGGTTCCGTTCGAAGCGAGCGAGGCCGAGTGGGCTTGTTTTACTGGCGCCGTCAATAATATGGGCAAGGGCTGGGAGGGTGGTTTCGCAATTATGGATGAGCTGCTGGCCGAACGACAGGCAGTCCGGTCATAGGCGAAGGGCGGGTAGTAGGCGACTACATCAGCATGTGCTAGTCGAATCTGATGGACACCTCTCCCTGGACCCGCACCCTCGCTCGCTTTGGCCTCGACGACCCGTTTGAACCCGGCCGGACCGCACCGCACATGCGCAAGGCGCTGCGCGATGCGACGCCACATCTTGATGTCGCGCCGCCCGCGGTCGAGGCCGTGAGTGAGCTGAGCATTCCCGGCCCGGCCGGTAATATCCCCGCCCGGCTCTATATTCCCAATGGCTCGGCGGCACCGGCACCCTGCACGCTGTTTTGCCATGGCGGCGGCTATGTCATCGGCGATCTGGAGACCCATGATGCGCTGTGCCGGCGGCTGGCAGCCGTCAGCGGTACGCGCATTCTGGCCGTGGATTATCGCGTCGCGCCCGAACATGCCTTTCCGGCGGCGGTTGAGGATTGTCTTGCGGCGTTCGATTGGCTGGCCGGCGAGGGGGCTGCGATCACCGGAGCCGACCCGCAGCGGCTCGCCGTAGCCGGCGATTCCGCCGGTGGAGGCCTGGCCGCCATGCTGGCGCAACAAAGGCGCGGCCGGGTGAAATTCCAGCTATTGATCTATCCGCTGATGCAATTGGCCGAGCGTCGCAAGCCCAGGCTGAGAGCGCTTGAGGGGCATATTTTCTCGGTCATCGGGCTTGATCAGATTGCGCGCGCCTATCTGAGCGATCCGACCGAGGCCACCGACAAGCGGGTCTCACCCTTGCTGGAGGATGATCTTGCCGGATTGGCGCCGGCCTATATTGCCGCCGCCGACCTGGATCCATTGACCGATGAGGGCCAGGCCTATCGCGACCGTTTGATCGCCTCCGGCGTGGCGGTCGAATACCGGCTCGGCAAGACGCTGCCGCACGGCTATTTCAACCTGACGGCTATCCTGCCCGGGGCCAAGGCCTTGATCGACAAGGCGGCGTTGGCGCTGGGTGATGGCTTGCGCGTCTGACGAATTGCCGGCTGCCGCATTTGCCTTTTGGCCGGCAAGTGCTTAGCTCGTCGCCATGTCGAACAACCCGCCCTACACGCCCGATCCGCGCTTCATGACGCTGGGCCCCGATTTCGCTGATCCGGTCCGGCCGGCCGCCTTCCCGGCCGCGATTGAGCGCTTCTGGAATGCGCGCTGGGCAGCTGCGACCGGCCTCGACACGCTCGACGAGGCGGCCCGCATCGCGCATTTCCAGCGCTTCGAACCGCTGGCCGGCAATCAGCCTGAACCATTGGCGATGCGCTATCATGGCCATCAATTCCGCAACTATAACCCGCAGATCGGCGATGGCCGCGGCTTTCTGTTCGCGCAATTGCGCGACGGGCAGGGACGCTTGCTTGATCTGGCGACCAAGGGTTCCGGCCAGACGCCCTGGTCGCGCTCCGGCGATGGCCGCCTGACGCTGAAGGGTGCCGTGCGCGAAATCCTCGCGGCCCAGATGCTCGAAGCGCTCGGCGTCTACACCTCCAAGCTGTTCGCCGTGTTCGAGACCGGCGTGCCGCTGCAGCGCCATGACGAGCCATCGCCAACGCGTTCCGCTGTGATGACAAGGCTCGGCCATTCGCATCTGCGCTTCGGCAGCTTCCAGCGCCAGGCCTATGAGCAAGCCCCCGAGCGCATCACTGCGCTGATCGATCACGCCATCGCTGAATACTATCCCGGCCTCGAGGGCAGCGATGACCGGCCCGCCGCCCTGCTGGAAACTGTTGTCGCCGCCAATGCCCGCCTCGCGGCGAGCTGGATGGCCGCCGGTTTTGTGCATGGCGTGCTCAACACCGATAATCTCAACCTCACCGGCGAGAGCTTCGACTACGGTCCCTGGCGTTTCCTGCCGCATTATGATCCCGGCTTCACCGCGGCCTATTTCGACGAGAATGGGCTTTACGCCTATGCGCGCCAGCCCGAGGCGGTGTTCTGGGCGCTGCAGCAATTGGCCGGGGCCCTGTCGCTGGCCGGCGAACGCGAGAGCCTGGAAGCGGCCCTGAACACTTTCCCGGCGCTCTACCGCCAGGCCCTGCTCGACGCCTTCCTCGCCCGCTTCGGTATCGCTTCACGCGGTGATGAGCAGGACGAGGCGATGCTGCGCGCCTTCCTCGCCTTCATGCTGGCCTCGCGCCTGCCCTGGGAGGCGGCCTTCTTCGACTGGTTCTGCGGCAACGCGTCTTCGGACCGGGCGATGCAGGGCCCGCGCGGCTCGGCCTATGCCGGTGAGCAATTTGACGCCTGGCATGCCCTGTTGATCCAGCACGAGCCGGTGCGGCCGGAACGACTCCAACATGCCCTGTTCCAGCGCACCGAACCCGTCGCGATGACGATTGATGTCGTCGAAGCCATCTGGGCCCGCATTGCCGAGGATGATGACTGGTCGGAACTCGAGACGGCCCTGGCCGATATCGAGCTGACGCGGCAGGGCTTCGATCTCGGTGCTGATCGGATTGGTTTCCTTCCGTGAGCCTCGATCTTCTCACCTCACCGCTGCTGAATCGGGATGGCATCGTCCACGCCTTCACCACCCGCACCGGCGGTGTCAGCGAAGGTGCCTATGCCGCGCTCAACATGACGCGCTCGCGCGGCGACAGCGCCGAACATGTCGCGGCCAATCGCGAGCTCGTCCGCCAGGCGCTGGGGCTGGACTATCTCGCCTTCGCGATCCAGCTGCATGGCAAGGCCGTCGTGCGTGTCGACGCGCCACCAAGGGGCGATCAGGCGGCCGGCGAGGCCGATGCCATGATCACCGACAAGCCCGGCATTGGCCTGGTCTGCCAGACCGCCGATTGCACGCCCATCCTGCTGTTCGACCCGAAGCGCCGCGCCGTCGCCGCGATCCATTCCGGCTGGCGCAGCACGGTGCTCGATATTGTCGGCGAGGTTGTCGCGGCGATGGTGCGCGAATACGGCACGGCCCCCGCCGATCTGATCGCCGCCATCGGCCCGTCCATCTCTCCCGCCAATTACCGCGTCGGCCCGGAAGTCGTGGCGAGCTTCGAAGCCGCCTTTGCCGACAATGCGGGCATTCTCTCGCCCCGCGATGCGGAGGGCGGTGCCCAACTCGATGTCGGCGAAGCCTGCCGCCGCCAGCTGATCGCCGCCGGCATTCCGGCCGGCCAGATCGAGCGCTCGCCCCTGTGCACCTATGCCGAAGAGACCCGCCTCTTCTCCGCCCGCCGCTCGCACCATCGCGGGCAGAGCGGCGTGTTCGGTGGCCAGGCGGGGATTATCGGGCTGAGGTGAGCGCCAGCGCTTTCGCTCCCGGTCTCAAGCGCCTAGATTGACAACACCTTCCATTCACAAGGACACCCCGCCCATGCCCGCTTCGCTTGGTTATGCCGCCTCTGCCCCCGACGCCGCCCTGTCGCCGATCCGTTTTGATCGCCGTGAACCCGGCGCGGGCGAGGTCCTGATCGAGATCGAGTATTGCGGCGTTTGCCATTCCGATCTGCACCAGGCGCGCGGCGAGTGGGGCAATACGCTTTACCCCTGCGTGCCCGGCCACGAGATCATCGGCACGGTGACGGCCTGCGGCGATGGCGTGACCAGGTTCAAGACGGGCGACAAGGTCGGTGTTGGCTGCATGGTCGATAGTTGCGGCCAATGCACCAGCTGTGATGACGGGCTGGAGCAATATTGCGAAGGCGGGATGACCGGCACCTATAATGGCCGCCTTGCGGACGGCAGCCACACATTCGGCGGCTATTCCCAGCGCATGACGGTGAAGGAGGACTTCGTTCTTCGCCTGCCGGAAGGCATGGACCCGGCCGGAGCGGCACCGCTTCTGTGTGCAGGCATCACCACCTATTCGCCGCTCAGTCACTGGAAGGTCGGCCCCGGCCAGCGTGTTGGCGTGGTTGGTCTGGGCGGGCTTGGGCATATGGGCGTCAAGATTGCCGCCGCGATGGGGGCCGAAGTCGTGCTCTTCACCACTTCGCCGGGCAAGGCCGAAGACGCGAAACGGCTCGGCGCCAGCGAAGTGGTGATCTCCAAGGATCGCGACCAGATGAAGGCGATGCGCGGGCAGCTCGACTTTATCCTCAATACCGTCGCCGCCGCCCATAATCTCGACCCATTCCTCGATTGCCTCAAACGTGATGGCACGATGGTGATGGTCGGCGTGCCCGAAGTGGCGCATCCATCACCCTCCGTCGGTCGCCTGATCGGCCGACGCCGCTCGCTCGCGGGCTCCCTGATCGGCGGCATCGCCGAAACCCAGGACATGCTCGATTTCTGCGCCAGACACGGCCTCGTCTCCGACATCGAAATCATCCCGATGGACGCGATCAATGAAGCCTATGAGCGGATGTTGAAGGGTGATGTGAAGTATCGCTTCGTGGTCGATATGGCGACTTTGGGGTAAGGGCGGGGCGAAATCGTTTTCCGGCTGGAAAATGGGTGCCTGCTACGACTACTACGACTACGCCGTCTGTCACTAAAATCCGTTGTCTGCCATTCTGCCATCCTGTCGCCAGGGCGTGGAATAGCCTTGTGGGGCAGGGAATTGCGGCTTGTGGGTGCGTGACAGTCAGCCTGTCACCGATCATTGACTGTCACGCTCGGCGTGTCCGTCATGGCGTGCTGATGCCCGGCCAGTCGCCGCCGGCGACCACCTGTGAGGGCGGGGTATTGGGATGGGACCAACGATGTCAAAGAGCGCGATATCGCTCTGATTATAGCCCGGTGGACCTTGGCATGGATAAGCCGGGCCCCTCCTTTGCTCCGCGAAGAAGGCTGGCCCCGGCGCGATTCGAACGCGCGATCTACAGATTGGGAAATATGCGCTCGAACCCAAATTCAGAGGGTTACGTGTCAAATACGATGCTTGTGCCGCTAATCTTTTCACGGGGTTGCCCGTGACGTGTAAACTGAAGTCGACGCCAGTCAGGGCTTTCAGCCTGTTTTGAGACGGACCATCGAAACTACTGGCAATGATCAATCAAAACGCTGACCGGGCGTTCCAGGCCGGCACCCGAATAGCTGTAGCGAAAGGCGGCACCATCCCGAACCATTCCGGCTGTCATCGCATTATCACAGGTCTGCGAGGGTGCCGTCTGACGGGCATAGTCTTCAACCTGTTGCGCTGTAATCGTTGAATCCAGAATGGTATACTGAAGCTCGATTTCGAGCCCATGTCGCTGCACGCCGTTCATCACGCTTTCCGCGCTGATCCTCATTGGCAATTGAGGCTCCAAACGGGTCACATAGTATTCCACCCGCTCATCGACAGAATTGTTTGCCGGAAACTGGCTTTCGACATTCGTCGTTGTCGCGGCCGTCCCGGCTTCCTGCGCGTCAGGTGTTTCCGAGCACGCGCCGAGCAAGAATACGATTGCCGCCAAAGCTGAAGCTTCATGGCGCATGATAGAACCCTCCTTTGTCAAAAGGAGGTTAGCGATCACCGTTAGTGAAAAATATGCCGCATTTCGTCGCATATGGATGATTGCGAATGACACCGAGCCTGCATTGCTGTTGTCAGGTTCAGGGCGCGGTTGACGGGTGGCGGGTAGGCACTTCCACGATTTGCGTGGAACGGCGACCCCGAACTTCCGCCTAGCCGGCCCAAATGCCACTCAAATCGCGGCGATCATTGGTTGATCGCCGACAAAACTGGCAAAAACTCGGGCCCGGTACGTTGATCAGGAAATGATTGTTCAGGCCATCATCGGTCAGATGGCCGAAAACAAGGATCGAACAGGTCCTGTAAACCGGGCACAGGAATGATCGTAGATCGGTGTGTAGGTCATTGAAATGTATGGTGGCCCCGGCGCGATTCGAACGCGCGACCTACAGATTAGGAATCTGTTGCTCTATCCTGCTGAGCTACGGGGTCAACCTGCGTTTCTGTCTGATATAGTTAGGAATTCGAAGCAAGCCCGAACTTCCGCTTGGTCGGAGCTGATTGCTGCACGTTGCTGCACGCTCCCTTTTTGTTCCAATGAGTTACGGGGAGTGACGGCTGCTCCATGCTGCACGGATGCTGCACGATACTCTGATCAACATGAGGATTGATGACGTTCGGGTTCATGACCTCAGTCATTCCTACGCCTCGATTGCGATCAACGCCGGAGCGTCGCTCGAGGCGATTGGCGCGGCGTTGGGGCACAAGGACATCCGAACAACGCTGCGGCTACCCTTTGGAGGACAAGGCGTTACGTCAACTGGAAGGGTCGTGATTGTTCGTTGTTTGAAGGGCTGCTCACCTCGCAGACGCGTCCGAAAACACCGAATAACTTTGAATTGATCTCGTTATTCGCGAACCGAATCCAAGGGGCTCTGCAGATCGAGGCCGATCACCGCGATGCGTATTTTGTGAGCGTGCTTTGCCTCCTCGTCTGCCGATACCTTTTTCAGGTAGTCAATAACTTCTTCAAATGTCATTTGTTTATGAGTGACAGGATGTTCTTTATTCTTACGCCCCCCATAGGTCACCACTAGCGCGCCAACCCGGCAATCTTCATGACGAAGATATTGCTTCACCAGCTGGGTTCTAATGGCCTGTTCAAGCTGGTTCACAGACCAGTTTGAATCCCCATCGATGATCTTTAGTTCGACGGCAGCCTTTCCAGCATACGCACGAGCAACCACTCGAATGTCCGGCTCCTTTTTGTCGGCCACCTCCTCCTCCCGCGATACCGAGTAATCATCGCGAGCGACGGCTTGCAGGCTCGCTGCGATCCGTCGCTGCATTACGGATTCGATGGTAACGTTGACCAGCTCGGGCCTGTCTGAAAAATCCGCATGTTGGAGGTCATGGTTGATCTCCTCGAATCGCTCGCAGAGCGTTTCAAATAGTTCGTCATGGTTACGGGGAGGGAAGGAATATCGTCTCTCCAGCACCCGGAAGTCAGTTTCAGAAAGCGCCGATGGCTCACTGTCTGCTGCCGCTCGCTCCCGGGCGAGGATACGAAGACGATCCGGCATGTGCCCAAATAGTGGTAGCTCGGCCATGGCCATCAACGCTGAATGAGCCTCTGCGCCTGGCATCTCAATAATCTTACCGAGGATGCGGTCTCTCGCACGCTCCGCATTGTCGCGCGTGTTTGGCGAGTAGGTCCCTTCGTGTTCGACATCATCGTCACGTCGAACCACTTCATAGGCAAACGTTGCCAACCGAACCAGCGTCTCGCTATCAGCGGCAAAATCCAAACTGACAGCACGGCCGAACTCTCCACTGAAGACGGTCGCCAACCATGCCACTGGCACGACGGTACGTTGCGCCTCGGAGATCGCGTCGCGGCCAGCAAACAGGGCATCCACTCCCCGCCCAAAATCAATCGAAAACAACCCCTTCAGCCAATCGGTTGCCCGGGAATCAGCCGGGTTACTGAGGAACTCCCTCTCGCACAAATCTGCGAGTTCCGGCGAGCTGACGTTGGCATCGGTGATGACGCTCATCAAAAGTGGAAAATGCTCAGGGTCTAGGGCCTCAACAGTCTCCCCCACGCCGCCACTAATTAGTTCGACAAGTTCAGAAGCAATCAGCGCCCTAATGCTGCCGGGGCCATACTGAACGGCACTCAGCGAGTGTAAATGTCCACGCGCGGGCACTTGCCGCAACTCGGCCCTAATTTCTTCAATTAGGCATCGCCGGAAAATTTCAGGTTGCGCCTCCGCTAGCGCCTCAGCCCACTCGGGGAACCCATTTAGTTCTGTCAAAGCCCATCCCGACGCTCGTCCAGCATCCTCGGCGCTCAGTGATTTCGCCCAATCGGTATCAAGGCTCGCTTCTATGGCGAGCCCCGTATGGGCGCGCATGTGAGCCGCAGTGGTCGTGTTCCTACTTTCGACGGGCAGGCGCGACCACACCGGCGCATCGGTAGTACGCCAGACCCTGCGCAGCTCAGCCTCGAGACGGTCGGAAAATGCGCTACCCAGAACCCTTCGAATGTTGCGCCAATTCGCGAAGGCCGTGCGATTTCGCGTATCGCCTTCGTGCAGCCAAATGGTCACGCGTCGCAGAGTGTCTTCAAGTCTTTCCGGTCCGAACGCTGCCTCCACATCCGCAAGCGCGTTCGCCTTCCACCCTAGCCAATCTTCGTTGCGGGTAACGCGTCTTCGCTCTTTTTCGGCTTTGCGCTGCCGCTCCTGCTGCTCCATCTCAACCAATGCTGGGTTCGGCTCTTGCGGGTGGGTTTCTTCCTCGTAAATTGCATTCAAGGATGCATCGTCAGAGATCGCGTTCTTGATCTGTGTCAGGGCGGCGGTTTCAACTTTACCGTTCCAGCACCCACGAAGTGCGGCGTATAGTAAGAATGTACGTTTAGCGGGATCTTCGGCTTCGGTCAGCGCCAACAGGATGCCACTTAGGTCTTCGTCCCCTGGCATTTGCGCGCTGCCGCCAGAGACGGACATGAAGAAATGCTGCCGCACGGAATTCGCCGTGTCAAACTCCTGATGTAACTCGAATTCCGCAATCAGGGCCGCTAAGCGGAAATCCGCTCGCCGTTTGATGATAGACGTTAGTCTGTGGACCTCCGCGCGACCGAGCGTGCTATCATGAAACCGGCACGCGATAGCGATGGGCCGAAATAGCGAAGGATCAATCTCACCCACATCATCAAATTCCGACACCAGCAATTGCGCCAATGCCGGACTCAAGTGCTCATATTCGCTTTTTGGTTGATTCCAGTAAGCATCCGCGGCTCGATGGGCCCAAATCTGGTCTGCAAAAACCTTAATCATCTCAGAACGGTGCTTATAGGGCGCCGGAAGCGTCTTAGTGATCTGGTACAAATTCCAGTTGAATCCGCTAACGCCCCGTCTCGGTTCAGGCGTACGAGCAATCAACTGCATCAGCTCGGTAACGGAGAGGACTGAAGGGAATAAGTCGTCGATATTGGTATGGATGATGCGCGCGTGCCAGCGGTCTCCATGCACCAAAATATCGTCAGAAATGGCGCGCAACGCAGCGCTCGCTCCCATCCCGGCCAGCGCACGTATAGCCAACATGCGGGTGTGGCGATCACGCTTAACATCCATCGCAACTTGAAGCGCAAGCCCTTTGCAAGGCTCCATACGGCCCAACCAAACCAATTCCATCAAAAATTGTTGACAATCTTGGTTCAAGTTTCCGCTGGCCCACAATTCAGCGATCTCTTCGGCCAGCGCGGGGTCGGCCAGACGGTTCATTTCCGCCCTCGGCAGCGAGAAGCCTCGCCAACCGCCGCCGCCATAGGCCTTAATAAAGGCCGCTAGCAAAGCGCTCTTCCGCTCTAGTGGCAACGATTCAGGATCGCCATGTCCGACGAGCGCCTCGGGCTCGCGCTCCAAGATGCGGTCGCAAACCCAATCGTTCTCCAAAGCCAACCAAGCGGCAATATCGCGCATCGAAGGCACCAGCACGTGAAAGCCGTATTTTTCCCTGAAGAGCATTCCACCTAGACGCTTTTGAGACAGGCCCTGGGAACGCATTTCCAAAAGCCGTTGGGCAGCCAAGTAGCTTTCAACGGTTTGATTGTGAAACCGAACGCGACCGTAGCTGGCGGGCTCGAAAAGCGGCCTTCCCAATAATGCCTTTCGTTCCGCATCACTCCAATCCGACAGGGTTGCGACGGGATCGAGCGCTTCGGAACCGATGGCTGGTACATCGGTACGGTCTAACGATTGGATTGTGCGCTTCTTTACCATCACCAGTGCGAGCGCCAGTCGCTTCGCCCCCTCAAGGGCACGCTCAGCGTTCAACATCTGCGCATCACCGCGATCAGGGTCGTCCCGTAGGGCCGTTGCTAGGGCGAACTCGTGTTGCTCTCGCTTGGTCCCCAACCGCCCCGTGTTGTTCCAAACCTGAATTTGTCCTTTCAAATCAATTGGGCGATGCACGAATGACCACGCATCTCGCTCGGTTACTTCGCGAATAAAGCCGTCCAAGTCCTTCACCGACTTCGCTTGGGCAAAAGCGCGGATTTGGTCCTTGTTGAAATGTAGCAGAGCGTAGACAGCTACTTCTTGCGGGGCATCGTCTTGGACGACATCATCCGATGAGTGCTTTTTTTCCTCAAAGGCGGCGAGAAATTCCTCATCCCCTGACTTGAGTTTTTCCTCAGCGTGGGGAACAGGGAATACACGCTCAAACGTGGCCAAGTCCGTGTGAGGTTGCCAATCGAAAGGCCGGCATGAGAGCACGATATGTGCTCGCTCTACGGCCGGTCTAATCGCTCGCTTTAATTTCCTAAGAGCGGATTCAAGTTTCTTGTTTGAGAGCTTTAGCTCATCAACTGAGTCGAGAAAAAACCAAGCTGGGTGAGAACCTGCATCACGCCATTCTGTGAAGCGTTCTAGCACACCGTCGTCAGCGCTCAGCAACGTTTCCACATTGTCGGATGCGATGTCGTCCAACGTAAGAAAAAAGGCCGCCTTTCCATCAGCAAAACGCTTGGTCGCCTGCATCCGAAACTCGACTGATTTACCAGCGCCGCCACTAGCGAAAACCACACAACGCTTGTTTGAAAGCACCTGCTCCCAGCTCTCACCGCCCTCTCGAAGAAAGAACGAGTCGTCCAGCAAGCGTCCGTCCGGTAAATCCTGTTCACCGAGACGAAGTAAGCGCCGATCCAATTCTACTTCATTTTCTTTCGTCACAGACCCTGCCTCCAGAAGTTGCGCATCTTCATCGACAGTCTTGTCAGGAGATTGCCGCTTCCCCAGCGAGGCCAGGCGATCGGAAATGGCCCTCCAGAATTCCTTAAGAGTGCCAAAAGATCGTTTGTGTGCATAAATTCTCTAAACAAATAGACACTGCCCTGTCCCTAGATTAAAAATTAAGTTAGAATGATTTAAGGGATAATTGAGATTATTGAACACTAATAATGATTTCTTTAAGACCAGCTGTTTCGTCAAGAATGTAGGCTCCAAGGTAGTCCATGGCTTGCCTGAGAAAGTGTTGCAATAAATGTGTTCTTATTCATTTTTAGATCACAATTATTTAACACAATAAAGTATATTGATTCTACATATATTTGAATAAGTGCAACGTCACCCTCCAACACCTCCCGTCGCCCAGCGTGAATAAGGCTGGATCGTCTTGCGTATAGATTTTTTATCTGAGCAAATACTATCGCTCGATCTTTGGGGATTTGGGAATAAATGACGGAGGCATGACGGCATATATTTTGAACAACCGGCGCGGTTTTATCGTCAGACGAAAGCAGTGCCTCCATGGCGGTAAAGAAGTGTAGCAGCTTCTCCGCGCGGTCTGTGGCGCATCGCGCACGTGTCATCCACCCCAATCCCTGCGCAACGCTTTCAGCAAGTGACTTCGGCGGTGGGTCGAATATTTTGGACGCGACTGCCTGAACCGTCGCATGACCTAAGTCATTTAGGACATCTATAGAAAGCTCGTACCGCCGTAGCGGCGCCACCGCCCCCGTCAACGCATTGGCTCCGTCGAGCGTGACCTGCGGTAGCTGAGATTGGGCTGCCGTGGTGGCGCTGGGCTCCGTGTCACCTTTGCCCGGGAAGAGGCCCGACCATTTAGCTGTGCTGAGCCGCGCTAGGCTAACCGCGACATCGATGAGCCATCTTGCTTCCTCCATAACGTTTGCTTTAGTCGCCGCGACCTCGACGACCCAAACGGTTGAGGGCATGCCTACGAAACATTTGCCTTCGGCGAAGTCCATTACCGTTTCCGCATTTTCCATTAAGTGAATCTTGGCGATGGACGCGAGTTTCGTGGTGGCCGTAGCCTGAGCAGTTGGCATGCAGCTCACACGCCCCAAAACTAACGTGCTCGAGTCCGGCAGCCGCAATAGATGGTTTGGGCAGATGTGGATGTATTCTTTGCCCGCCTCCGCAAGAACCTGCGCTACGAGTTGCTCGGAGGCGTTCTTGAGGTCTTGAGCTGTTGGGTCAGGCTTTTCGAATTGGTGCTCCACGAATTGCTGGCCCGCTTTCTGACACATTGAGCGGATGGTTTTCTCGTGTGCATGCTTAGAATGTAGCATGGAAACGGCCAGTAGGGTGAAGGCCTGCGTCGCTTCGAAATACTCTTTCGAGAAATGAACTATGAGGCCTTCAAATATGCCGCCGCCGTATTCTCCAAAAACTAAGGCGTTTGGGTCGTCAACTTGAACTACACCGGCAACAAAAGCAGATATTAGTTTTGTCGCATGGGCTTCCAAATCCTTTTTTTGTTTCGGGTCAAAGCCCTTAGGTTTCTTGGCCACTTCGAGTTCCGTTTCGCGTCAACGCTGAACTAACGATTTAATCGCAAACGTGCAGTATCGCGAGTAAGCACTCAACCTGAACGTTCGAGGTGTTCGCGTCCACCCTGATTCTGCAATTTCGAGATTATTGCCTTCCGCCGACCGACTGGTGGGCCCAGAGGGGCGGTTCATAACCGCCGCCGCATTGAGATGCTAGCCGCTGGAAACAAGCCCGTTTTCGAGCGCCGGTCGACGGCCCTTTGAGTAGCGCGGCCGTTGGCGGCACTCACGCCAATACAACTGCCAACAAACGACCGTTTTTGCGACACTATTTCGGGACACATCCGGGGCACATTTGGGCAACTGCGCGCCGTCGCAAAAATCGTCTTGAAAATGCCAGCCGCCCCAATAGTGTGATCGTACGTTTTTGCGATGGAGTGAACGATGCGTATTGGATATGCCCGTGTATCGACCGGCGGTCAGACGACAGATTTGCAGACGGATGCCATGACCAGCGCGGGCTGCGAACGCATCTTCGAAGAAACCGCGTCGGGAGCGCAGCGGGATCGACCGGAGCTGATGAAGGCCCTCGAATTCCTGCGAGCTGGTGATGTGCTCGTCGTCTGGAAACTAGACCGCCTTGCGCGGTCACTTCGTCAGCTCATCGATACCGCTGAGGATTTGCAGAAGCGGGGTATCGGGTTTGTGTCGATCACGGAAGGTATCGACACCACTTCGGCTGGCGGCAAGCTGGTCTTCCACGTTTTCGGTGCTCTGGCCGAGTTCGAGCGCGAAATGATCCGTGAACGCACCAAGGCCGGTTTGAAGGCGGCGAAGGCCAGGGGCCGGAGACTGGGTCGCCCCAGCGCGTTGTCAGAAAATCAGATCAAGATGGCCAGAAGTTTGAAAGATGCTGGCGACCTCAGTTCGACCGAGATCGCCAAGCAGTTGCGTGTGTCGCGGGCGACGATTTATCGGGTGCTCACGCTCACCGACTAGTAGTTGTTCCTGAAGGTAGATCGTATGCCCCAATTTTCCTCCAACCTTTAGTCCGCGCTCAGGGAAACCACACTGGCGGCGAGCCGCATTCGCGCCCCTCGGTTTGCTGGACAAGATAGTCGCCCCCGAAGCTGGCGCTCGCCGCGCGGCCAGCTGTCGTCCGCTAGAATGCAATGTCAAATTGGACTCGATGGAAATATGCACGTAATAGGAGATTTATTTTATTCCTAGGGAGAGGCTGATGTTGAGAAAATTGATTGGCGCGACGGCATTGGTCGCCATGTTTGGCGGTCAAGCGATGGCAGATGGGGATTATGTGTCTCAATGCGCCGAAATGCTGCGCTCAGGCACTCGAGATTATGTCACTCAAAATTATTCAAGACAGCACGCGGCATTTCGATCAGAGCTGAACTGTCAGGCCAGCGAGCAAGAGTTTACCGCGTCTGGTCTCTATCAGACTTTATCTGAAGTTGCGGGCGTCAGCGCGGCGCTGGCCCATCGGGACAGTCGTTGCCATGAAGTCCGGGCTTGGTCGACGGATAATGTAAATTTGGCAACCCGGTACAGCGAGATCAATACGGAGTTGGCTCGCGAATATTCCACCTGTGTGCAGAATGTGACGGCCAATTCAGCGGGAGTTGGGCGCGATCACATCACCCTGAACTATGTCCGATCTGAGTTGGGAGAGACGCTAATCACGATTAGCGCCTTCGACTTCGACGAAGGCGGTTGGCGGCTCTTTTCACGCAGGCGTCCAGAGGTACTTATTGAGGCCAATGGAATGAACTGTCGCATTGCAAGTGGTCAGATCGGGAACCGCGATATTCAACTTCGGTGGGATTCTCGCCCGGACGGCGCGGAAGGTGATGATCAGGTGTTCCCGTTGGCCGGCCTTACGAGTCTTCAGGTTATCTGTCGGCGAATGCCGGTGACCACCGACTCCGTTGTTGGGGAATTCGTGAAAACGCACAGGCCGGGAAGCGTTACGATCTCCCCCAACTCACGGACAACTTGGCGGAACGGCCAAAATCAACCGTTCCACATGACTTGGGAACCATTTCCGCGTGACCCAGAGCGCCGCTTTCAGTTCACGATGCTATTTGACTCGAGGGAAGCGCAATTCAGGCCGCAGCGTAGATTTGTGTCCGGTGAGTTCACCGAGACGGCTTGCCGCCTAGGTGATAACTCCACTCGTCATACCGTGAGCGGCGCGACGCAAGTGATGGAGTGCCAGGCATACTGGAGCGACGCCAATGATCGGTGCGAGATGCGGGCAGCCGCGGACGCCGGTCTTGCAGGGCCCGCGGAGGTCAGTTGGGGCGTCATCGCTGACGCCGAGCAATACCTTGAGGGAAAGACCCACGTAAACTGTGCAATTCGGGAAGTTGTGCAAACCTTCACCCGACCACCGGAAGCAAGTAGCGAAAGCGAGGAATGACGAACATCGGGGCCCGGTGATTATTCTCCCGAACTGTCAGGACTCCGAAAGTAATACCGGGCCCGCGTTGCATGGTGGCGGACCGGGCGTACGCTTAGGTACGCGGAACAGTGATTTGTCGTCTGTCTGTTGGACCGACTGAAGTCGTTCGAGTGAAAGTTTGAGCGCGGGGACCGTCGGCTGGACGTGGCTGAATTTGTCCGGGTTGCAAACGCGCTGGATATCCCGATCAGCGAGGCGTTCAAGTCGCTCGGCTGGCGCGCTGACTGACGGGTATAAGTCTCGCGAGATTTCCCGCCGCACTTACGCTCAACGGACGGTCGATGCCGGACGCCCAACACTTCTAACCCGGAATCCTTATACCCCTCTGACACCACTCAGTTCCTACCCCCAGCGAAGCAGAAAATTCTTCTGCACAGGCCTATCGCGGCACGGATTTTGGGTCACTCCGCACCGAGCCGGATCGTCGGTGCTCAGTGGCGCTCGCTTGTCCCGTGAGCTTTCGCTCGCGATCTTCTTCGGCGGGGGCCATCGGTCCGAAAAAGCAACTTGCAAGCAACCGGCACCCAAATCGCTTTGCGACAGTTGATCACTTGTTGCAACATAAGCGAGAGTGGTTTGCGATTTGGCGAGGAAGCAAATGAGTATCAAGAGCGCCACCGAAATCGACCAATACGTCGGCTCCCGGATGCGTGTCCGGCGCATTGAAATTGGTCTTAGTCAGGAAGCTTTAGGCAATCAGGTAGGTGCCGCCTTCCAGCACGTCCAGAAGTACGAACGAGGGCGAAGTCTCGTCACCGTAAATTGGGTGGGCCAACTGGCGCCAGCCACACCAACTTGAAGAGCCGCACTAGTGCGCGCCGACTGCTAAGTCGTAGGTGAACCTCCACCCAAAAGGTAACCATCAAAATTCGAATAAGCACTTTAAGGTTGACGATGCCTCTTGCAATCGCTCTAGTGGCGCAGTCATAAATTGCCATGATGGCGATGGCTCGCCTCACGTGCGATCTACTAATGTAGGTGTGGGGGCGAAATCGCAACCTTATCTAGGGGAGTTTGGAAAATGAAATCAATCCTGTTCAAGAAAAGCGAGGCTTCGGAAATTGGTGTGAAGCTCAGCGAAGCTCAGATGGAGCAAGTCGCTGGCGGTCCTGGCGGTGATCCGATCGGCGACGTGATGACGATCGGCGACGGTACGTTCCAGTATTTCAATACCACCTACCCGTCGGGTCTCCAGGCGCTTGACCCTCAACAGGTCGACTAGGTGAGCCGTTGATTTTTGATGAAACCATTGGGCGGCACCCCGGTGTCGCCCATCTTTCGCTCCTAAGATCATGACATTTGTTGTATTTGGTGTGCCACATGACCCCCATATTTGCCGTGTTGGGGCCGCCCTGCGGAAAAAAGGTGTGGACGTTCGAGTCCTGCCATCAATCCCTCCTGCTGGTGCGGCGGAGCTAAGCTGGGTCGTGTCCGGAGCTGGTAGCTCGTCGTCGCCGACGCTTGGTTTGGCGCGGGCGAGTGGCAACGAGGATTCGCCAGTCGACGGGCTTCGAACGCTCGTCTGGATGCGCAACAAGGCGCAAATTGACTACGTTCACACTCAGGCGGATCAGGCTACGGTGCTGTGCATTAAAGAGCGGTCGGCGTGGATGAAGGGCTGGATTCGGACGACGGGTGCGCGGTGGATTAATCCGCTCACGCAAGCTTTGGAGGCGGAGGTGAAGCTCACGCAGCTTCATCTGGCGACGAGCTTGGGAATGCCTATCCCGCGAACGATCATCTCGAATTGCCGGAATGATGTCCGAAGCTTCGTGAGCGAAGGCGGGGACTTTGTAATCAAAGCTCTGGCGACAGCCGTCGTCCCATCTCACAATCCGGACCTCAGCAATTTCTTTGTGTACACAAGCGATTTGACGTCTGAGGACGTGGAAGATTCCTGTGACGAAGAGTGGGCATTGGCACCCGTAATCGTTCAGGAAAAAATTGAGAAAAGCTACGAGCTCCGTGTCATTCAAATCGGCGATCACGCACTGGCTGTTCGCATCGATCCCGAAGAAGCCGGTCAAACAGACTATCGCAAGACATCGCCTGCAAATACCCACGCCTTTTGCCGGGCACCGACACAACTAGTTGAATTCGGCGCCAAGTATCTCAACGCACTTGGACTTGATATGGGAGTTTTCGACTACGCTGTGACAGTTGAGGGAAAATACGTATTTTTCGAGTGCAATCCAAGCGGGCAGTGGGCCTGGATGGAAGGAGTCGAGGATGATGATGACCATGAAATTTCAAAGTTCGTCGCTGATCAGTTTCATAAGCTCTATCTTTCGTTGGTCTAGCGTCAGCGTCGCGATCCTTTTCAGCGTAGTCGCTTGTGCGCATGCTCCGCGGGAACCGGTGTCCGCGTCACAGGATCAATCTCGGCGCTCCCTTCTCGCAATGATCACTGCAGAACTCGAGGAGTCGCTGGCCGAAAAGGATGAGACAGGTCTTGCTCTTGGGGTAGTTCCTCGAGATTTCATCTCAGACCCCGCGCAACAAACCCATATTGCTGAGGTGTGCGTAGCGACGGACGCGACCGACTTTTTCGAAATGTTCGCTGCTGGCGCGACCGCCGAGCAACCGATAGAAATCGAAGCACTCGCGGCCAGCGTTTATGCTTCCCGCACATCGGTCGGCTTCTATGACGAAGATCACTTGCCGCAGGACGACTCTGCATCGAGCCTGATCCCTTGGCATGCAGCGTTAGATGCGGCGCTCGGCCGGTGGAAAACGGTACACTATCACAACGTCGTTGAGGAATCGGACCTCAATGCCGCCGAGATTGCGATTGTGTGGCGGACTTGGTGCCGCGTTGCTATTGAGAATGATCGGCTCCTCGGCGACTATCTGAGGGCCAATGGATTTCCGACAGAGGCGTCAACGTCCCGACAGATATCGGGCATGGCACTAGCGCTTTTCAAGCACTCGAGTCTCGGTTCCCCGACCGAGCAACTCTATGTCCAGCTAGCCGGCGAAGCCTATCGAGACGGGCAGCTGCCAGCGGCTAATTACGCTATGATCCTCGATACGGACGCACAAAAACATGGCCGACCACTTCCCTTCGCCACATACGTTGAGTGTCGCGACGGCGACGCGGTCGTCAGCGGCGAAGTTGAGGACGAAACACATCTCGACGAACGGCGGGCCGAGTACGGACTGCCGCCGCTTGAGGAACACCTAGCGCAATTGGCACCTGTCTGCGCGCTGGCGCAGCGATGACGTCGCAAGTATCTAACGTTGCGCAGTTGTACCGTCCTGAGGCTGTCGCCCACGCAACACGTCGGCTGGATGGTGCCGTCGTGTTGGCGCTCCCGCTATCGGCGCGCCTCATCGGCACCTTGGTTGTCGGCATACTTATAGGTATTCTGATTTTTATTGCGAACGCGACTTATGCCCGCAAGGAAGTGGTGTCTGGTTGGCTGACCACACAGAGTGGGGAAATTCGAGCAACCGCTGTGCGTGGTGGCTTGATAACTGAGCTGCTCGTCGAAGAGGGCGATATTGTACTCGCGGGCACGCCAATTGCGCGGCTTAGTCTCTCGCCGGAACTGGATGGCCAGGACTCCGGCGCCGCTGTACTAGGCTCGCTTCGACGACAGGTGGAGGCAGCAAACCGTGCTGCAGATGCACAGGTAGCTGTACTTGATGCCGACAGGGTCCGGCTTGCAGCCCTGCTCGACAATTACGCCGACGAACGCGGCGCCCTGCTCCATCAAATCGAATTGCAGGCGGACCGTGCACGTCTAGCCGGTCAACATGTTGCCCGTATGCAAGAGGTGGCCGCGAACGGGTACGCATCGGCACGGGACCTTGAGGCAAGCCGCTCCGGCCTTCTTGCCGAGGAGCTGGTGCTAGCTAGTCTGCAGCGATCAATGGCCGGTCTCGACCGGCAAATGCAAGATACGCAGCGTCAGCTCGATGCAATTCCGTTGCAGATCACGGCTGCCACAGCGCAGGCGGATTTGACGAATGCTGCGTTTGGGGAGCGCACGACAAATGCTCGTGTTCAAAATGAATACATCGTCGTCAGCCCCATCGCGGCGCGTGTCGCTGCCCTTCCTGTTCGGAGCAACCAGACGCTGACTGCGGGGGCTACGGTTGCGGTCTTGGTTGCCGAGAACGAGGTGGTAGTCGCTGAGCTCTACATTCCCTCAAGGGCGGTGGGCTTTGTGCATTCCGGCCAGGAGGTTCGTTTGCGTTACCAAGCGTTTCCCTATCAGCGGTTCGGCATTGGGCTGGCCCGGATAACACAAGTGTCTGGCACAGTAATAACGCCCGCGGATATATCTCAACCGGCCCTATCAATCGACGAGCCTGTTTTCCGCGCCCGCGCGATCTTGGACAGGCAGACTATCGACGCCTACAGAGAAGAGATCGCACTGCAACCGGGCATGTTGTTATCAGCGGACGTAATCACTGACCGACGCTCAATGTTGCAGTGGCTATTTGACCCAATTTTTGCGGCGGGGCGCGAATAATGCGTCTTCCCATAGAGCTAAATCTCTTCGGAAAACCCAAGCTTCCGGTCATCCTAGCTGTCGAGGCCGCCGAATGCGGTTTGGCCGCTATGGCGATGGTTGCTGTCTTTCACGGGCATGACGTCGATCTGAATGGGCTCCGCCAACGCTTTGGTTTATCGATGGCCGGGGCCAGCCTACGGAACTTGGTGACGCTCGCGGATGCTTTGTGCCTTTCAAGCCGCGCCATCCGCCTCGATTTGGACGATCTCCGGAGTTTGCCTGCGCCGGCAATTCTTCATTGGGGGCTTAATCATTTTGTCGTCCTCGCGAAGGCGACGCGTAGTGGGGTGATTATCCACGACCCGGCCGTGGGCCGGGTCAAGTTGAGTTACGCGGAGGCGTCCCTGCATTTCTCAGGGGTTGCGCTTGAGCTCCACCAATCAAATAAATTTGAAGCGATTAGCGACCGCCACCCGACCACCCTCAACAGCCTATGGTCGAAAATTCATGGTTTCTGGGGCGGGCTTGCGCAAGTTGTAACATTATCCATCGGGCTGCAGATTTGTGCATTCCTGCTGCCGTTCCAGATGCAGCTCGTCGTCGATAATGCTTTGAGCCATTCCGACGCGAATTTCCTACTGATCCTTGCGCTCGGTTTTGGAGCATTAACTATAGTCCAGGCCATCATCGATGCCATGCGTTCTTACGCTGTTATGGCTTTGGGGCACATGCTGAATTTTCAAATGATTGGGAATTTGGTCAGGCATCTAATGAGGTTGAAGTCGGACTATTTTGAAAAGCGACACCTTGGAGATGTGATGTCGAGGATTGGGTCATCTATCCCGGTACAGGAGGTGCTGACTCAAGGCTTGGTTTCGGTCATAATTGATGGATTCATGGCGATTATCGCGATTGGAATATTGTTTTATTATTCAGTCCAGTTGACATTAGTAGTTGTGATATCTTTGGTGGGTGTTTTCATTTTAACATTTTCATTCTACCCTGTGATTAGACGGAAATCAGAGCAGCAAATTGTTGCAAAGTCTGTCGAGCAGAGTCACCTGATGCAAACGGTTCGGGCGATTGTTCCCATCAGAATTATGGGTCGCGAAGGTGAAAGAGAGGGGCACTGGCGGAATTTGTTTGCCAACACGATCAATACGTCCTTTTCATTGGGAAAGTACCGAATAGCGCAGAGTTCGCTGAAATCCGCCATTTTGGGCATTCAGACAATTATTGTAATATATATCGCTGGAAAGATGATTTTGAATGTTGAAGGGTTTTCCGTCGGTATGTTGGTTGCGTTCTTAAGTTTCAGGCAGACGTTTACGGATAGAATTTCGGCATTAATCGATCAGTTATTTCAATTTCGAATTTTGTCGCTTCATCTGGACCGTTTAGGTGATATCGTCCAAGCTGAGCCAGAGTTGGACGATTCTACAAGCCTTGCCGATCAAGAAGTCCTTGGGAATATTGAGCTTGACAATGTCAGCTTTCGCTATGGCGAAGGCGATCCGGTTGTCTTGGAACGTGCCTCCTTGACCATCGTTCCTGGCGAATATGTGGCGCTAGTCGGACCGTCTGGAGGCGGGAAGACTACGTTGCTGAAGTTGATGCTCGGCTTGCACCGACCTACGGGCGGCCAAATTAGGCTCGATGGGTGCCCGGCGTCCCCTGCGCATTGGCGCAACTGGCGTTCAGCGGTCGGCGCCGTTACGCAGGACGATCAACTCTTGTCTGGTACGCTCGCCGAGAACATTAGTTTCTTTGATCCAGACCTAGATATGGCGCGTGTCCGGGAGGCGGCCAATGCTGCCAGCATTCACGACACCATCATGGGAATGCCAATGCAATATCGCTCGCTCGTAGGGGATATGGGGTCGACTTTATCCGGCGGGCAGAAGCAGCGTGTCCTTCTCGCTCGTGCTCTCTATCGAAAACCTAGTATATTGATTTTGGACGAGGGCACTGCAAATCTCGACGCCGAGACGGAGCAGCGGATAGCGACAATGCTCAAGGAATTGACCATTACTCGTATAGTGGTTGCCCATCGCCCGGCTCTGATCGAGTATGCTGACAGAATTATTGAGGTGCGTGGTGGTCGGTTGCTTGACCGCAGCAAGCTTCCCACGCTCCAGTCTGGGGACAGCGTGGTCAACCAGTAAACAAACTTTGCTGATCCCTCGGTCGGTGGCGCCGCCCGGCCCAATTTGCATGAGAGGCGATTGGCGCTTGGTCGCGCACGCAATTTATTGAGTGAGATGACGGTTCGGGGGAGGGGCGAGGGACAATCCGGATTAGCGCGAGCCGCCTGTTCTTCCTCGCGAGGGCCCTCAAGGTCCCTGTTCGCTATTTTTACGAGGGGTTCGATAGCGAGGGTCAGCTCTACACCAGCGCCGACAGTGACGACCTGTACGCGTTCATTTCTAGTCCGGATGGTGTGGCTTTCGCAGAGGCGTTTTCAGGGGTTGAGAGTCAAAGCGTCCGTCGAAGATTGATCGACCTGGCCCGCACCATTAGTGGGGCGGTTACGACGGATCATCCGGGCGAGTAGATCGATTCACTGATCTGCGTCCTGCCACGGTCTGCTGTGGCAACGGGCTTCCATCATGTGCGCCGCTTCCGAGCTTTTCGATTGAGTTGCGAGGGGGCGTTGGGGTTTCCGGCTTCTATCGTGAATGTCTTGCGACGCGGAGCAGGGCGGAGTCTCCATGTTTTCCGCGAGGGCTGGCATCGATCCTCGGATCGATCTTCTGAAGGGCCGGCGCAACTGCCGTTAACCATTCGAAGGCCGCGCTCCAATCATGCCAGTAAGGAGGCAGCCATCCGTGTGTCGACCACAGTTGTCCCGGACAATTGAGCGCCACGGCCGCCATAAGCATGCGTTCGCGCGCGAGCAGCTCGGTTCTCGACAGATTCAGCGGTGCTGGCAGCCCGTAGATATTGACGCGGCTTGGGAACTGAGGGCCGCGCGGTTGCTGCTTTGCGCGCCGACTGATGCCTTGGGCAAGAGTTTTGCCGATATAGATAATTTTCTGACGCGCACGTACGCAGCCGACGATCATGTAACACCCCGGGACAGAGAGTTCGGCTTTAGGTGTAGTGACAGCCCTCCACCGATTTTGGTCCAGTATCCACCACTGGCGCAGTATCGCTTCGTGTTTGGTCATGTCGGCTGCATCAGATAGTTTTGAAGTGGAGGGTATGGTGAGAGAGCTGGAGCGCGCACCGTCAAAATTCAGTGAGTATTGTCCGGAGAGCTTCGGAAGGATTTTATCAGGCTCGACTGTCGCGCTGTGTGGGGCCTCGGGTGGCGCTGAGGGCGTCGCCAGCGAGCGATCAGCAAGCCGATGGACTCGGGTTGTGCCCGACGCGGAGCAGCGTTCTGTGGGCGTGTATTCAGCCAAGTCCCTTCAAATGAAAAGTTGCTCTAAATTAGCCGCAGGAATGAATTGGCCGCAGGAATTGTAGGAATCTTAGCTCAGGGAAATAGCTTTTGGACGCCCTCCCCTTATTAAGGAATATATATATTATATATATTATATATTATAACTAATATATCTATAAATAAGGGAGGGGCGTCCGAGTTACATTTCTCGGATCTAACAAAACTACTCCGGTCTATTCTCAGATATCGTATCCAGCCTCCCGGATCATCTGAAGCGCTTTGCGCTTCCGGTCTGCATCACTCCCAGACGCGCTCTCGCTGCGGTCGATCCCGCAGAGCTGGTGATACAACGAGACCAAGGCGTTTCGCTTTCCTCTCGGCAGAACATCATCCCAGCCAAGATCAATAACTTGCTCGGCCACCCAATAATGGCCCAGCGCCTCCAATTGCTTTTCTGAAAACGTGGAGCGCGTCGCTGGATCAAGCCGGAGTTCCTTCGCTGCGGTCGCTAATATTTCGCCGATCTCGAGGTTCTCGAAATCTGCCTTAAGGCTTGGTATGAGAGCAGCGATGGTTTCGATGGTATCGGCTTGCATCTCTTCGATCATGGCGGCTCGCGCCGCTTTGGGTGCAGCGCGTGCAGCTGCTTCCTTCAGTCGAGATCGGGCGCGCCGCTCGGAGAGAAGCCGTGCGGTTCGCTCTGCCTTCAACGCCAGATGCTGGGTGTCCCAGCCAAAAATGATGTCTGCGGCACCAAAAATGGCGGTGGATGGCCCGTATTCGTCAGCATCTGCGAATTTTTTGGCCTCGCTGAGACCGTTCAAGAGGCGGACTCGAACTACCATCTTGCATTCTGATTGTTGAGGGCAGGAAGGGCACCTCCACGGGTGCCGGCTATGCACGATCCGAGCAAGGCCAAAACAGTTACGAACCCGGTCTGGTATGGCTTTCAGGTTGCCTTTCGAGTCGACCCATTCGACGGCGTCGAAGTTGATCGTGTCGAGTAAGGCCACATCATCCGGGGAGGGGTGCAACTCGACGCGATAGCTCGCGAGCACGAGCTCTGCATCCTCTCGCGTCTGGATGGGGAGTCCCCGGAACCGTGGGGGAAAGGTACCGCTGAGCGGGTTGAAAGTGGTGGGCATAGGCAAACCTCTGTTGGTCTCCCGTCTTACCGGGAGTTGTTCGGTTAAATTTGAAGGGAGTTCGACGCACAGGGGCTCCCGGAGAGCCCCTGTGGCGTTTGTGGTCAGTGCATCAGGCCGAGGCCAGAAACCTCGTCCAGCGTCCTCAGGCGGCTTCTTACGAGGTCCCTGATAGCCGAGTAGGTCCGGTTGTCAGAAAACAGCGCTTGATAGGCCCTCGCAACCTCTGCGAAGTAGCCGCGCCTTCCCGGACGAGCGCCGAGCTGATGCGCGTATTCGCGTGCGATCCAGCTTCGTTCGAGACCGGAGATAGCTTCACAATGAAGCCGATTCAGGAAATGCGGATCGGTGTAGAGGTTCTGGTGGGCGGCGAGCAGCTTTCTGCCGATGTCTTGCACCGCGAACCGGTCGAATGCGATGTCACGCACTTCTGAATTGAGGTTCGGGACGGACGAGCTCAATGGACTGTCTCCTGATTCCGGCACACGCTTCTCAGGAAAGCGTCGAGCTCATCGGTGCGCGCGATCAATACACCGCCGACCTTTCCGATGGGCAGCGTCTTGCGCTCGAAGGCGTCATATATTTGTCGAGCGGAACGATTGAGGTAGGACGCGATGTTCTTTGCGCCCCAAAGGGTGACCGGGCGGTCGTTGGTTGCGATTTGCATAACTCTAGTCTCTTGCAGTCTTTCGGCTGAAAATTTGACCTAAGGGTCCGTTGTTGAATGGGCACAGCGCCCGGCTTGTTGGGTTTTTCGACCGCTATCACTCCATCGGTGTGTCCTCCATGCTGTTAAGGTGAAGGGCAAATCGTCGGAGCGTTTCGGTGACATCGAACGACATGACACTCTGAGGGCGTTCGTAGCTCTCATTTGCCCTGTTGACCTTGGCTTGCCGCCCCGGTCGACTTTCCGCCCCGGCGTAATCGAGGAACCGGTGAACTTTGGTGTTGAGGCTCTTGAGGGCATCCACCTCGGCGACAAGCTTATCAGTGCCCACCGCAAGTCCGTCGGGCTGAGTAACGCCACGAATGAACATCCAGCGTCGGTCGATCAAGGTGATTACGGTATTGCTCAGGTCGCAAGAGCCAAATTGAGGCGCAGCCTCCTTCGCAGTGACTGTTCGCATCAGCTCATTGGCGTAGCGTGAGATCGGCTTCCGGAGCCAATCGGGAACGGTGGTGGAAGAGGCCGCGCCTGTCGTGTCAATGTGAGTTCGCCCATCACCGGTTTCGCCATCGTCGCCAACCACGGAATCCGATTGGCTCGAACGCTGCAACAGGACGCTTGCGGACTTGACGCTAATTCCCCACGCGTTACCGAGTTGCGAGACGACTTCGGCCCGTACGATTTCCTCCACGGGCCAGGTCCGAATCCAGCCGCGCGGCTTCTTTCTCATCGAGACCGACCGGATGAGGTGTGCCTCGCGCGCCATCTTGAGGGTGGTCGGATTTGCAACGGCAAGGACCGCACCGTCGCCATTTGAATTTCCCAGCGCTTCCTCGTCTGTGATGAAGCCGCGCTCCAACCAGTGACGGGCCAACTCAGCTTCGACCCTGTCGGCGTCGCGTCCTATTTCCACAAGGTTATCGATCATTCCCATCCCTACTGCTGATTGCGTGAAATTACATTAGAGGGGTGTATTGCCTTCTCTCGCGCCGCGTGTCAATACTGTCCCAACAAAAATGTCAGCTATGGAGAGGGCAAATGGCATCCATTCGAAAGCGTAAACTGCCGTCCGGATTATGTGCGTGGGTCGTCGACTTCCGGGACCAAAACGGCGGACGACGGAACAAGAACTTTGAACGCAAGCGCGACGCGGAGTCATTTCTTGATGAAGTGAAGCGCCAGGTGCGCAGCGGCATGTTCGTTACGGATGACGTGAGTGTCACCGTTGCGAATGCAGCGAAGCGCCATCTGGAAAGCGCAGAAATTCTGGCACTCGAAAAGGGAACGCAGAGCCAATACGAACAGCATACTCGCCTGTACATCCAACCCCTGCTCGGCACTGTTTTGCTGACGCATCTGGGTGAGCGGCAGGTATACTGCTTCCTCGATGATGTGGTTGAGGCTGCATCAGCCAGCATGGCCAAGAAAGTGCTCAGTACCCTCAGTCGGATTATCAAGTCGGCTCAGAAGCGGGGATACGTCGGACGAAATATTATAGTGGACAAGGGGATCAGCGCCCCGCGAGCAGACGCGTTCGTGAAACGCATGCCTGAGAAATCGGAGCTCGCGAATCTTCTTGCCAAATCGTCCGGACTGACCCGTGTGCTTCTTATGACGGCGATGCTCACAGGTATGCGTCAGGGTGAGCTGCGCGCTTTGACGTGGGATGACGTGTGCTTTGATGTGAATATCATTCGTGTCCGAAAGTCTGGGCGACACGACGGGACTGTGAAGGGCACCAAGACGCCCAAAGGGCACCGGGATATCCCGATCAGCGGGGAGTTGTCGCGTGTCCTTAAAGAATGGAAATTGTCCAGCCCCAGCGGGACGAAAAATCTTGTCTTCCCGAACGGTCGGGGAAATATGGAAGGCGCCTCGAACATCCGAAATCGCATCTTCATTCCGGCGATGAATCGGATTGGACTGACCATGACCAAACCGAACGATGATGGCGGCGACACAATGTCACCGGCATTCCGATTCCATGACCTGCGCCATGCAGCCGCAGCCCTGTTTATTGAGCAAGGGATGTCAGCGAAGCGGGTTCAGGAGCTGATGGGGCACAGCTCCGTTCAAGTCACGTTTGACGTGTATGGCTACCTTTTTCGCGATCCCGATGCCGATGCGGCAGCGGTTGACCAAATCTCGCGCTCGCTGACTGCGGGTATCTAAGGCCCGACCGGGTCCGGGGAAGTGTCCTCGGACCCATATGGGTCCGGGGAGCGCTGCCAATGCGCCGACCCTCACGACCCGGGTCAATGGGGCGGCATTTTTCTAAGACTTCGTCTCTCGACGGGCGCGTAGCGCATAGTGAACTGGCGACAGCTCCTCATAGCTGGGCACATTGCGTTGCTGCACGAGTGCTGCACGGGTCCAATAAGTGCTTGATTTTATAGCGTTGACCTACAGATTAGGAATCTGTTGCTCTATCCGACTGAGCTACGGGGTCATCCTGCGTTTCTGTCTGATATAGGTGGGAATTCGAAGCAAGCCCGAACTTCTGCTTGGCTTGCGAGGATTGCTGCGCGAACCTGCTTGTTCCAGTGAGCTAGGGTGAGTGACGGCAGCGCGCTTGCCAAACAGAGGCGGTTCACACATGACAGCGTGACCGCAGATTCGCATTCAGGTCGCCATCTGCGACGCCTCCCTGTTGCCAGCCGTCTGTTCCCTCCCAAAAGGCACCCCCGCTTTGCGTCGATTTTCCTGCCCAAATTGCGACATTGAAGTTCACTTCAATAATAGCCGATGCGTCGCTTGCGCCGCCGATTTGGTCTATCTGCCTGCAACGGACCAGATGCTTGCCGCCGGATCCCTGACGGATGCGCAGACTTTTAACGGTGTTGATGGATATCGACCCTGTTCCAACCGCGATTTGATCGGCTGCAACTGGGTGAGTGATCCGGCCAGCACGACCGGGCTGTGCCAGAGCTGCTCCCACACCATCAAGATTCCCGATATTTCAGTCCCTGAGAAGCGACTGCAGTGGAGCCGTCTGGAACGGGCAAAGCGTCGACTCTTCTACTCCCTCGACAAGTTCAATCTGCCGTTGGGCAATGAAGTCAGCCTGGTGGAAGGCACGCTGCGGTTTGAATTGCTCGGAGACGGGATTGATCCGGAAGGCAAGAAGAAACGCGTGATGACGGGTCATGATAATGGCCTGATCACCATCAATATCGCCGAGGCCGATGATGCTATCCGCGAGCGCAATCGTACCGCGATGGGCGAACCCTACCGAACCCTGATCGGCCATTTTCGCCATGAGGTCGGGCATTTCTACTGGGACCAGCTGGTCGACAATGCGGGGATGATCGACCGGTTCCGCGCCCATTTCGGGGATGAGCGGCGCGATTATTCAGAAGCTCTGAAATCCTATTATGACAACGGCCCGGCGCAGAACTGGGCCAATTCATTCGTCAGTGCCTATGCGACCGCGCATCCGTGGGAGGATTTCGCCGAGACCTGGGCGCACTATTTCCACATGGTCAGCGGTCTGGAGACCGCCTACGCCTATGGGCTCAATCCCCAGTCCATCCAGGCCGGCGCGGCGCCACTGGTTCAGCTGATGGACCCCTATCATGTCGATGATCCGCAGCAGCTCATGTCTCACTGGGTGCCGATCACCGTCGCCATGAACGCCATGAACCGGGCCATAGGAAACAGCGATTACTACCCGTTTGTGCTGTCGACGAGCGTGGCGCAGAAACTCAGCTTCATCCACGACCTGATCAGAGGGCGCTAGCGCCAGACTGGGCCGGTCTCAGGGCGCGAAGCGCAGGTCGAGCGTGTAGGGGAAGTGCGGATTGCGCGCTTCGGCGACCGGTTCGATGCGCCCTTGCGAATGCCCCATCGCGGCGAACCGGGCCAGCCGGCGTCCTTCAGCCTCGTTTTCATTGACCGGATAGGTTTCGAATGCCCGCCCGCCGGGATGCGCCACGTTATAGGTCAGCCCGCCCATCGATTTGTCGTTGTGCATATCGACCAGGTCGAACACCAAGGGCGCGTGGACCTTCATTGTCGGATGCAGGCTCGAGGGCTGTGCCCAGGCTTTGAAGCGCACACCGGAGACAAATTCGCCGGCTTGCCCGGTCGGCGTCAGCGGCAGCACACGGCCATTGCAGGTCAGCATGTGGCGGCCCGGAACAATCCCGGATGCGCGCAATTCGACGCGCTCAACCGAGGCATCAACCGAGCGGCTCATGCCGCCGCCGGCAGGCTCTTCACCCATGACCGGCCAAGGCTCGAGTGCATTGCGCAGGGTCAGACTGGCATCGCCGATCTGCGCGGTTCCGCATTCGGGAAAACGGAAGGTGAAAAAAGGCTCGAACCAGTTCAGGTCGAAATCATAGCCGCCAGCCCGCAAGGCATCGAGGGCATCGCCCAGGTCCGCCCTGACGAAGTAGGGCAGCATGAACTTGTCGTGCAGCTGAGTGCCCCACCGGATAAGCTTGCCCGTGTAGGGCGTCTTCCAGAACCAGGCGAGGCAGGCCCTCAGAAGCAGACCCTGCACAAGGCTCATCTGCGGGTGCGGCGGCATCTCGAATCCGCGCATTTCAAGCAGGCCGAGGCGGCCGCGTTCACTGTCGGGACTGAAGAATTTATCGATACAGAATTCGGCCCGATGCGTGTTGCCGGTCAGGTCGACCAGCAAATTGCGGAACAGGCGATCGACCAGCCAGGGCGGTGTTTCCTTGGCGGCGCTCAATTGCTGAAACGCGATCTCCAGCTCGTACATGGAATCATGGCGCGCCTCGTCGATCCGCGGTGCCTGGCTGGTCGGCCCGATATAGGTGCCCGCGAACAGGTAGGAGAGCGCCGGGTGGTTCTGCCAGAATGTGATGAAGGATTGCAGCAGGTCAGGACGGCGCAGGAAGGGGCTGTCGTCCGGATGCATCGCCCCGAGGACGATATGATTGCCGCCACCCGTGCCGGCACGCCGGCCATCGAGCATGAATTTCTCGGTCGAAAGCCGCGCCAGCCGTGCTTCCTCATAGACCGTATTGGTAATGGTCTTGAGCTCTTCCCAATCGGACGCCGGCTGGACATTGACCTCGATCACGCCGGGGTCGGGCGTGACGCTCAAATTGACGATGCGCGGATCGCGGTTCGGGGTGTAGCCTTCAAGCACCGCGGGAGTCTGCGTCGCCTTGGCCACCGCCTCGATCGCGGCGATCAGCTCCAGGAAATGCTCGCTCCACGCCACCGGCGGCAGGAAGAGGTGGAGCACACCGTCGCGGACTTCGGCGCAGATGGCGGTGTGGATCAGACCATTGGGGTCTTTCCTGAACGTCGCATCATCGAGTTTCGTGTAACCGGTAAGGGTTTTCTTCAGCGCGGCAGCGCTCGGCAATTTGCCGGCCATGTCGCCAAAGGCACGTTCGGGCACCAATTCCTTCTTCGACGCTTTCGGCCAGGGCAGGCTTGAAAGCGGAAGACGAAGGCCGATGGGAGAATCCCCTGCCAACAGAACAAGATGTTTGTTCTTCAGCGTCCAGGCATTGCTGATCCAGCGACCGCGGAGATGCGAAAAATGTAATGGCAGAACGTAACCGACCGGCGCGTTCAGATCCTTGTCCATCAGTTTTTGAAGGCGCTTGCGCTCGGTGCTTTCAAACACGTCGGCTTCCATCATCTCATCCGATAACGGCATCCGGGCGTCTTTCCACAGATAGTAGGGCGTATCCTCGCGGGCCGGCTTCACATAGCTGGCTGGAATCCCGAGCGCAGTGGCCAGGGCATCGAGGAAAGCCCTGGCCTGATCAGTGCTCATGCCCAGATCGGTGTCGGGATCTGCCAGCAAATCCGGATCATTCCAGATCGGTGTTTTGTCGGTCCGCCAGAAGCAGGGCATGGCCCAGCGCGGCAGAATCTCGCCGGGATACCATTTTCCCTGTGTGAACATGTGGAAGGCACCGGTCGCGAACCGTGTGCGCAGGCGGTTTAACAGGTCTTTGGCCAACGCCTTCTTGTCGCCGCCCAGGGCGCCATAGTGCCAGGCATCATCTTCCCGGTCGTCGATGGACACAAAAGTCGGCTCGCCGCCCATGGTCAGGCGAACATCGCCTTTCTTAAGGTCCCGTTCGACCGCTTGGCCGAGCGCGTCAATGTCCTGCCATTGGGTTTCGGACAGCGGCTTGGTTACGCGCGGCGCCTCGGAAATGCGACGGATCGACATCTCGTGGTGCAGCGTCGCCGTGACGCCGCCTTCAAGAGTCCCTGAGATCGGGGCCGCGCTGGAAGGATTGGGGGTACAGCAGAGCGGGATATGCCCCTCGCCGGTGAACAGCCCGGATGTCGGATCAAGCCCGACCCATCCGGCGCCCGGCAGGAAAACCTCGGTCCATGCGTGCAGATCCGTGAAATCAGTCTCTGTGCCTGAGGGGCCGTCGAGTGATTTCACATCCTGGGTGAGCTGGATCAGGTAACCGGACGCAAATCGCGACGCCAGGCCGAGATGGCGAAATGCCTGACAGAGGAGCCATGCCATGTCGCGGCACGATCCCGAACCCAGTGCCAGCGACTCCTCACAGGACTGGATGCCGGGTTCCATCCGGACGGTGTAGGAGAGCAATTGGCTCAATCCACTATTCACCGAAACGAGAAAATCGATGATGGATCGCTCCGAGCGGTCAATACCCGCGAGCCACTCCATCAGCGCGGGTCCACGCTCCTTGATTTCAAGATAGGGGGCCAACTCCTCGCGCAGGCCCTCCTCATAGCTGAAGGGAAAGGTTTCAGCATAATCGTCGACGAAGAAATCAAACGGGTTGAACACCCGGATCTCCGTGACGAGATCTATCTCAACCTTGAATTCACGTATCTTTTCCGGGAAATCGATCCGGGCGAGAAAGTTTCCGAACGGGTCCTGTTGCCAGTTTTCGAAGTGTTTCGCGGGCGAGACCTTCAGGCTGTAGGCCTGTATCGCATTGCGCACATGCGGCGCTGGCCGAAGGCGGATTTTTTGTGTCCCCAGAGACGCCGGACGATCATAGGCGTAAGACGTCACATGGTTGAGGGCCACAACAATACTCATTCCATCATTCCTTTATGAACGAGGTCGAACTGATTTTCATCAGGGTGGCGAAAATTGCATTTTCCAGCGTCAGCGGGAACATCCATGCACATTGGCTGCGCCACTAATTTTCCGGACTGTTTGCCGGGTCTGGAACCGGGCGGGTTGTCGAACGATCAAGCGCCGCTTCGCGATAGTAGCATAAGCTTTCAGGGCGCTGTGGAAGTGAGGCCTGTCTGCGTCGCCGGATCCAAACCAAGAAAAAGGGCGACAGGCTGATCAGCCTGCCGCCCGGATACAAGTCCTGCCGGATCTGCGATCAGTGCGCGCGGTCACGCAGGCGGTTGAGTTGATGCGAGACTTCCTGGGTTGCCTTGGTCATCTGGTCGACGGCTTCCTTGCCGCGGGCGACCGAGACGCCGGAGCCGCGCACACCGTCGAGGATTTCCTTGACCTCATTGTCGAGCGCCGAGATGCGCGCCGCAATGTCTTCGGTTGCCTTGGCGGTCTGGCCCGCAAGGGCTTTGACTTCACCGGCGACGACGGCGAAACCGCGACCGGCTTCACCGGCGCGTGCCGCTTCGATCGTGGCGTTGAGGGCGAGCAGATTGGTCTGGCTCGCAATCGCCTCGATCGTTGTCAGAATGGCATTGATTCGCTTGGAGGCGTCGGTCAGGGCCTCGACCCGGCGTTCGAGCACCTGGCTCGATTCCTCGATCTGGTCCATCGTGTCGCGAGCGATCTGGGCCGCGTCGGCGCCTTGTGAGGCACGCGCGGCGGTCTCGCTAATGGCTTCCGCGATCGCCCGGGCGGCGTCTGCAGTCCCATGGCCGCTATCCTGGTTCTGGGTGTTGTCAGCATAGGCGTAGTCGGTCATGGCGCGAATCCCTGATGAATATCTCCCGCACAGCTAGCGCCCGAGAATAGAAGGATTGGTAAACGCCAACGCGCTGGAGCGCGGAAATGGCAGCAATCTGACCGATTCAGCCAGAGATTGTAACTTGCAAGAACAATCAGAACGTGTATTTTGAGTTTCACACCTTGAGTAGTGGAGGGCGAGATGCCTCACATCCTGAATCTGGTCGCCATGCTGTTCCTGATGGCGTGTGATGTCTCGCAACCGGTCGTCGAGATAGTCCCGGAGATAGACTTCGAGGCGGCCCTGGAACCCGGCGAAACCGGACGTGTGACCGCAATCACCGGACCGCTTAGTCTGACACTGCAGACCGGCGATGGAGCCGTTGAGGTGCGCCTCGCCGAGCTCGACGCGCCGGATGCCGCGGCGAGTGGCGAGTGGCTGCAGACCCGGCTTCTGGGGCAGGATATCAGGTTGGGCTATGACGGTTTGCTGCGCGACCGCTATGACCGGGCGATGGCCCAGATTCATGTCCGGCTTGATGGTGAGGAGATCTGGGTGCAGGCGGCGCTGGTCTCGGCCGGTCTGACGCGTGTGCTGACCCATCCGGGCAATCGTCAGGCCGCCACGCCCTTATTGCTGCTCGAGACACAGGCGCGGGCCGAGCGTCTGGGCTTATGGTCCGATCCGGCCTTCCATGTCCGCGATACGCATCCCGACGCCCTGGCCCAGGACATCGGCTCGGTCCAGCTGGTCGAGGGAAGGGTGCTCGAGGTCACCCGGCTGCGGTCCGGACGCACCTATATCAATTTCGGTCTCGATTATCGCACCGACTTCACGGTCGTGGTCGAGGCGAGTGATGAGGCGGCGTTCGAGGAGGCCGGACGGCCGCTGGCGGATCTCGCCGGCCGGCTCGTCCGGGTGCGCGGCTGGATCGAGGCAGAAAACGGTCCACTGATCCGGATCGATCATCCTGAGCGGATTGAATGGCTGGAGCCTTGAGGTGGTGGCGTGCGTGCCGGGTTGGAGATCGTCCCAGAGGCGAGCGCCCGCAGGATCGGCATGTCGGTGCTGGCCGGTCTGGACCAGCTACAGAGCCGCCCGCAAGTCGGCCGCGCCTGCGTGCCCCGCACTGCGCGGACCCAGAAGCGGGCCAAAGGGCACGAGCCACAGGATGCCCCCCGGATCTGCCGGCACAGATCTTTGTCAGCAGCTAATTCGGCGCGGGGAGAACCGCGGTGTCGGTTTTTTGATGCCAGAGTTCGCAGATGCCAGAGTTCGCAGATGCCAGAGTTCGC
>TARA_R110002073_G_scaffold68453_1_pt1 | contig 38817 bp, 33 predicted proteins | sample TARA_R110002073 | Tara Oceans TARA_R110002073 (sample SAMEA4397174) | marine metagenome | biome: Polar Biome; feature: [DCM] deep chlorophyll maximum layer (ENVO:01000326); material: water (ENVO:00002006), including particulate matter (ENVO:01000060) such as... | depth 40 m
AAATCGCCAGAAAGCTCGAGCGCCATTTTCGCTATTTCACGAATATCTGCATCATCTTCGACGTGAAGAAGTTTAATCATACCTAATCCTTACCCGACGTTCCGTAGAATCGGGGCATCTATGTCTGTGCCACCATGGCGCAATTTTCCCGGTAACGTAAACGTAAAAGTCGACCCGTAGCCTTCTCGGCTTTCGAAATCAATCGTACCGCCCAAACCTTCAACAATTACTTTACAGATGCTCAGCCCCAAGCCCGTTCCGCCTTTGACCGCGCGGTCAGAGTTAGACATGTCGGCAAAACGCTGAAAGATCTTGTGGTGGTCGCTGACGGATATTCCCACACCTTCATCACGCACCGACACCATCAAACCACCGTTTACTTTGTTTACAGTGATTTCCACAGTTCCACCGGGTTTGGAGAACTTTGCGGCATTGGACATCAGGTTGGTCAGAACCTGAATGATCCGGTTGGCATCAGTTTCGACCATATTCGGCGTATCAATGCCGTTGCACTTGATATTCAGACCAAATCGCTGATGCGCGGTCGCGTTGGCGCGCAGCGCTTCGCGGACCATTTCGGAAAGGTCGGCTTCCTTGATTTCAAAATCCATATGGCCCGACGATATTTTCTCCATATCCAGAATATCGTTGATGATCAAAACCAACCGATCCGCGTTGCGGTGTGCAATCTCCAGCAACCCTTCGGCTTTCGGGGTCAGCTCTCCCGCCGCCTTGGAGAGCAAAAGTCCCATCGACCCTTTGATTGACGTCAAAGGCGAGCGTAATTCGTGGCTGACCATGGAAATGAAGTCGGCTTGCTGCTGCTCCTGAGCGACACGATCAGTAAGATCATTCAACATAATCAAGAACCTACTGCGCAGGGTGCCCCTATGGAGCCAATTGATGGAAATCTCGAATGTTCTCTCCCCGACGGCGATGTTCACTCTTCTGAAACTATCACCACTTTTCTTTAGGGATAGGCACGCCTCATATATCGCCGAGCACTCATGGTTTTCAGCCATCTGTGTAAGCGTCGTCCCTGCATAGCTGTCATCGCTCCAACCGAACCGACGTTTGGCAGCCCTGTTCATATAATCAATGGTTTCCGAGGCTTCATCCACGATCCAGATATCATCGCGTAATTCGTGGAGCGTCAGTGCTGTATCCCGTTCGGCCAAAAGCTGCGTGGTTTTGGTTATGTCGGTGCGGGCGGAGATTGATCCAATCCATGCGCCGTTTTCATCGAATAACGGCATAATGGTGGTTTGAGTGATGCAAGTGGTTCCATCCCGGCTACGCAACGGTGTTTGGCCTTGCCAACCCTTTCCTTGACGCAACAGGTCTCTTATCTCGTCGGCCAAGGGGGCGCTGGCATCGGCGTACAGCATCGAAACGGGCTTACCGATCAGCTCTTCGCGCGAATATCCGGTTGCATCAAGCAGAAGGTCGTTCACCTCAATCAGAAGGTTATTTGTATCAACCAAGTTCACCATCGTATGCGTCTTGAGCAACCGCAATTGCTGCGCAGGCGACACTATGGGTTGCTGACCTGCAAACTTTTTGCGCCTACGCAAAAAAAACGCAGGAGTGAGCGCAGAAATCACGATGGCCCCTGCCAGCGGAACAGTCTGAGCAGGAAGTCCAGTTAACAATGCAGCTGTTGACCCATACCATGCAGTAGCCAGAACGGCCCCTGTCAGGTATCCCGCAACTTTATTCTGCATCGTTTCTGTCTGAGACATTCAAAACGCCCTTGCTTCCCGAATACGGCTCCACTCGGCGGCGAGCAGCGCATACTATTCCCTAGTGGTCATAAACTAAACTATCTGGACATTTTTAAGGCAAATTTAGGCATCTAATTTGTTTCAACCAACGCTAGAATTAGCGGCTTCCTTGGCAAGGTCCGTTACACACTCGATAATATGCGTCATCTCGGTCTGTGATTTGACCAAATGCGCGGTTACACGACTGTCCTTTTTGCGAGCCGCATCCGACGAAAGGCCGACTATACGAGCCTTCGGTTGAACTGCTCCGATTTCATCAAGCAGGTCTGCGGCGTCCCCATCCGGGACTGTCCAATCCAAGATAATCACATCAAACAGACTGTCGTCCAGCAATTCTCGCATTCCGTTCAGACGCGTGGCATTTGTGACATCAGCGAAGGGACTGAGCCCGGCTCGGAGAACTTCGGAAAAGTCCTCATCATCTTCCAGATGAAGAACCTTTAACCGCCGTTGTGACGAATTGAAGGTCAGGGTCTCATCGCTTAATTCCGGCCGATTGCCACTGGTTGCAAGCGGACAGGTGAACCAAAATACAGTCGGTCCATCTGGCTTGCTCTCGAATCCGATCTCACCGCCTTGGCGCCATATGATCTGACGCGTGATGTTCAAGCCGAGCCCGGTACCGCCTTTGGCGCGTGTGTCTGAACCGTCTGCCTGCGAGAATGCTTGGAATATACGGCTTTTGAATGAATCCGGCACACCGGGGCCGGTATTCTGGATATATACTATCGCAACGCCGTCGTGTTCCTCGATCTTGATTTTAACGTCGGTGTTCTCATACGAATACTTGCAAGCGTTTGAAATCAAGTTGGCAAGCACCTGCATCATCCGGCCCCGGTCCGCTTTGACATAGACAGTTTCCGCGGGCTGGTCGATGACCAGCCTGTTCTGGTGAGTAACTGCGAACGGCATCATTTCAGTCATCGCCGCGTCAACTATTGTTCTCATGTCGACACTTCGCACGTCAAATTCCACATCGCCGGACGAAATTTTTTCCAGGTCAAGGATATCGTTGACGATGTCGGTCAAACGATCGGCATTGGTCCGGGCGATTTCAATCAGCCTCAGCGCCGACGCAGGAAGCTTGTCTTTCGCGGACATATTGATAAGCCCGAGCGCGCCTTTGATAGAGGTAAGAGGCGTACGCAATTCGTGGCTGACGGTTGAAACGAATTCGCTTTTTATTTGGTCAAGCTTCTTTTGATCGGTGATATCATTGACCTGAGCGATATACACATACGCGCCGGCATTTTTATCGTAGGTCCAGGTGATGTTGAACAGACCCCACCGTTCACCACCGTCCTTGCGTAGAACCCGATGCTCAGCCCGGTATATTTCGTGCACCCGCGCTTTTATCAACGCCGTGATAGCTTTCCTGATATTCTCGATGTCTTCCTTTGGCAGAACACGTGCAAGGCTGAAGCCGTTCAACATCTCTGCATCGCTGTATCCCGTCAGATCCACCATTGACGCGTTGACGCTGGTGAAATTGCCGTTTCGATCCAGGATAGCCATGCCAACGGGTGCGGCTTCCAACACGGTGCGAAAGCGCTTTTCGCTCTCCTCCAGCGCATTCCGTGAATGATGCAAAGCGGTCACATCCGATTGTGTGCCGACCATGCGGATCGCGGTGCCATCTTCAAGCCGTTCGGTGATGACAGCGTCTGATCGCATCCAGCGCCACGTGTCGCCAAACTTCATTCGATATTCTGTCAGTGACCGTTCGGCTTTTCCGTCAATACACCTGCGATCCGCCTCGAACAGGCGTGGCAGATCGTCGGGATGGATGCGATCCATGAAAATGCCTTGAGTGTCCTCTTCGTCGGGACCGATGTTCATGATTTTACGCCATGTGTCCGACGTGACCGATTTTCCGGTAGTAAGGTCAAGTTCAAACACACCGATCTGCGACCCGGCCAACGCCATGTCATAACGCTGCTTGATCACGGCCAGCTCTCCGACCGCGCCAACCTCCGCGGTGACGTTGCGCACAATTGCTGTGATGCGTCGAACACCATTCAGGGTGTCCCATTCGTTATACTGAATATCGAGATATAACTGCGTATCCTGCATTGTCGTACCGACAGCGTTGTAGACCGCAGTGTTTGTCGGATCATTGCTTTCGGTGACAAAACGACTGAATGGCAATCCTCCCATCCCGTCGTTATCGGCACCGAAAATATCGGACGCGGCGTTATTGGCGAACAAGATCTTTCGATCAAGGTCCAGAATCAGAATGCCGACGACCCCGTTATCGACGATAGAACGGTTTTCCTCTTCTCTCGCGCTGATCTGGCGCCCGCGCAACGCTGCTATTTCCGCCATGGAATCGCCGCGAAGGCGGATTGCTCTGAGCGAAACAGCCAACATGGCGGTAACCAGGAAACCTGCGATCAGAAACAACCAAGGTGCCCTGCCGGGGAAGAGGGCGTCAAACAACGCTGTGCTTTGGTATTGAATTGTCCAAGGTCGGCCGAAAAATTCGACGGTATACTGTCTCGAATAGGCCCCCATGACATGTTCGTCCCCTTCATCGCTCGAGTAAATGAGCGTTTCAGGGTCAGCGACGGTGCCATCATACACATGGAAATCAAAGGTTCTGTGCTGGTCCGGTGTAAGGCCCTGCAAAAGGTTACGCCCGACGAACGGGGCGTACACCCACCCGATAAAATCCCCTCTTTCGGAACCCGTTTCCTGATAAAGGGGGCGTAACAGCAAGAATCCAGGTTTCTTGGTTGCGTCCTGAACCAACAAAATGCGCGGAGTAAGCTGCGGCAAACCGGTTTCTCGCGCCCGTTCAGCGGCTTCTCGGCGTCCTTTTTCAAAGCTGATATCAAGCCCCACGGCTTGTTGGTTTGGACTTACCGGCGCGATATATTTGATGATGTACTTCACATCATTATCGGTAACCGGATGCACCTGAAAGTCGGCTACGCCGTCAGCGCGCATTTTGGCTATGACTTCATCCAATCTATCCGCTGCGACAGGTGCGATAAATCCGATACCGTTGATACCGGGTAAATAGGTCTCGATTGAGAGGCTCTGAACATAAACCTCGAAATCATCATATTCGGTATTCTCCGACGTCTGCATCATTCCGGCAGCGCCATTGAGGCTTTGCAGGTAAAGATTCATCCGGCTTTGTAGAGCGGTAAGCGCGTTATCCGAGACACGTTCAAATTCTGCGGTGGCTGCAATTGAGTTTTTGCGCAAGCCGTCGATAACAATCGCGACAGTTAGAAACAAGCAAACAGCTATCAACACTAACTCAAGACGTTTGAACAAAAGCCGTACCCACTTCCATACTCGAGACTTGGAGCCAAACCGAACCAACGTGAGTAAGGAAGTCGACCCTGATTAAACTGCTCAATTCTTCGATTTTAAGTCGTTCAATGATAGGTAGCAAAAAGTTGCCAAGCAACTCTTATTGCGAAATCCCTATCCAATTGTAGCTATATGGCGACAAAGCTGGGCCAGCAGCACCACCTAATGCGGGTAAATCACTGTGGAGCTACAACTATAGCCCTAAAATCATTTACATTTGTCAAAGTTGGTCCAGTAACGACCTGTCCACCTACCCGCTCAAAGAACCCGTGTGCATCATTTGCATCCAATGCAGCGTGCGGGTCGGACCTAACCTCCCGGGCGCGCTGCAGTGTATCTGGCGCAATGATCGCGCCTGCGACTTCCGCGCCACCATCGACACCATCGGTATCACAGGCGAGCCCCCATATGCCCGGTGCCTGGTTCAGCGCAATCGCCAACGCCAACGCATATTCAGCGTTCGGGCCACCGACGCCGTTGCCACGACGGGTAACGGTCAGCTCTCCGCCCGACAGCAGTACAACCGGCTTGTCACCGGCAGAAAGTTTCGCCTGCTCGGCCAGAGCACGTTCGGCGTGCTGTCGCGCAACTTGACGGGCTTCGCCTTCGACGTCGTTACCCAAGCGCACCACCCGCAGCCCGGCATTTGTCGCTAAGGCCTCGGCGGCGTCCAGCGACTGACGGGGGGCCGCGTAAATCCGGTTCTTTACGCGCGACAATCGGACATCATCAGGTGCAACTACACCCGAGCGTTTCTGCAAAGCCTCCGTAACTGAATTTGGTACAGCAATACCCCACCGTTCGAGGATCGCCGTGGCATCTGAGTTGACCGATGCATCGCCCACCGTCGGACCTGATCCAATCATCGACATGTCATCGCCAGGTACATCCGAAATCATCAGGGAAAGCATGGTTGCCGGATACGCCGCCGCGGCGAGTTGACCACCCTTGACCCGCGACAGATGCTTGCGCACCACATTCATTTGCTGGATGGGGGCTCCCGAGGCCAGCAACGCCGCGTTGACCTCTTGCTTTTCGGGCAGGGTTATCCCGGTCGAGGGAGCCACCAGCAAGGATGAAGCGCCCCCGGAAATGAGCGCCAGCACAAAATCGTCCTCTCCCAAACCTTGCAGCAATGTCAGCATACGCTCGGTTGCGGCCTGTCCGGCGGCATCGGGAACGGGATGTGCCGCTTCGATGATCTCGATCCCCTGGCAGGGGCGCGCATATCCATATCGAGTAATTACCAGACCTTGACACGGCCCCCACACAGCCTCCACTGCTTCGGCCATTCGTGCGCTTGCCTTGCCAGCGCCGACGACGATCACCCGCCCCTCAGGCTTTGGCGGCAGATGACGCGCCAGGCTTTGCATCGGGTCCGCGACCTCGACCGCGTGGTCAAACAAGCTGCGAAGAAGGTCGGCAGGGTTTTCAATGCTCATGAAACAGGGTCTCGATTCAAATCAATATCCAACAGCGCAGCCATCCTTGCGGTGGTCCGAGCCGGCAACATAGCCGTCGATGTGACGTGCGATCAACTGCGCCCCGCCAAAGCCGAAAGCATTGTCGGGTGCCTCGCGTACAATCTTGTGGCCCATGGCTTCCAGCGCCTCTACGGTCTTCAGGGGCATGCTGTTTTCAACAGCGACTTCCCGCCCCGATACAAACCGCCAACGCGGGGCGTCGCTTGCTGCTTGTGGCGATTGTTGGTGAACCATCATTCGGGTGACCATCTGCACGTGTCCTTGCGCCTGCATTGGCCCGCCCATCACACCAAAGCTCATCAAAGGTTTTTCGTCCCTAGTCACAAAACCGGGAATAATGGTATGAAAAGGTCGCTTGCCGGGACCGACGCGGTTGGCATGGCCCGGCGTATTCACAAACCCCGCTCCCCGATTTTGCAGGCTGATCCCGGTATCTGGCACAACCACGCCAGACCCGAAGCCCATATAATTTGATTGGATCAAAGACACCATGCGACCCTGGTCGTCAGCGGCAGTCACATAGACCGTTCCCCCATGTTTTGGGGCACCTTTTGATGCAACCTGCGCCAGGTCAGGGTCGATGTTTGCCGCCCGGCGCGCCAGATAATCCGGCGCCAGCATTTCCTCGGGTTCGACATCCATATGCGCAGGGTCGGCGACAAAGCCTTCGGCATCCGCCAAGCCTAGCTTGATCGCCTCAATCTGAAGGTGCAGCGCTTGCGCACTGTCCGGAGCGTGTGCCGCCAGGTCAAAATGTTCGAGAATACCCAAGGCGGACAGCGCGGCTATGCCCTGACCATTAGGGGGAATTTCATGCACTGCGACACCGGCATAGCCTGTTTGCAATGTGCCGCACCAGTCGACCCGATGCGTCGCCAGGTCTTCTCGGGTTAACGCCGCCCCATGCCGCGCCGCGTCATCCGCGATCTTATCGGCTAACGTACCGGTATAAAAAGCTTCACCCTTGGTTTCGGCGATCAGGCGCAGCGATCGGGCCTGGGCGGGATTGTGAAAAGTTTCGCCCGGTCGCGGTGCACGGCCGTGGGGCAAAAAATTCTCTGCAAATCCGGGTTGCTGGCTTAAAACCTCGCCGCCCAAATGCCATAGCCGCGCGATAATCGGCGACACCGCGAAACCGTTTTCAGCATAGCCAATTGCCGGCGCAAAAAGCGCTTCGAACGGCAGCGCTCCAAACCGTTCGGATAATGCGACCCACCCTGATACTGCGCCCGGAACGGTCACGCTGTCCCATCCGCGTTGCGCGACCTTGTCAGACGCTAAACCCGCCGGAGACCGGCCGGACGCATTGAGACCGTGCAATCCTGCCCCGTCCCATACAATCGCAAAAGCGTCGCTGCCCAAACCATTGCCTGTCGGCTCCACCACAGTCAGGGCAATTGCAGCAGCAAGAGCGGCATCCACGGCGTTACCACCTTGATACAGCATCGCCAGCCCTGCCTGGGCGGCCAAAGGCTGCGACGTGGCGACGGCATTACGTGACAACAAAGGCCCCCTGCGCGTGTCGTACGGGTTTGAAAAATCCATCCTTTAACCTCGGTCCTTAAAGGCAGCCGATGCATGCCGCCGATCACGTTGATGCCCGTTACCGATAGCAACGCAACCGCGCGCTTACATCAGATCAAGCGGTCTGTTCAAAAAGGCGTTTGCGGGCGGCGGCGTATTCCCTAGCCAGCCGGTCCACAAGCTCGGCGGCCGGTACCACGTCCTTGACGGCCCCGATACCTTGACCCGCCCCCCAGATATGTTTCCAGCTTTTCGGTTTTTCCCGATCAGTTCCAAAGTTCATATTCGACGGATCGGACCGTTCGAGGTTGTCCGGGTCCATCCCCTGAGCCTGAATTGACGGCTTGAGATAGTTGCCCCACACGCCGGTGAACAGGTCGGAATACACGATATCGCTCGCGCCTGACCCCGCGACCATCTGCTTGTAGCGTTCATCCGCATTGGCTTCGAGCGTGGCAATGAATGCAGACCCGGCATAGCCGCCATCGGCACCCATCGCCTGTGCGGCCAAAATGCTGTCACCACGGGCAATTGCCCCGGATAAGAACACCGGGCCGTCGAACCATTCGCGAATTTCCTGGATCAGCGCCATCGGTGACAAGGCACCGGCGTGTCCCCCTGCCCCGGCGGCCACTGCTATCAACCCGTCCGCCCCCTTTTCAATTGCCTTTTGCGCAAATCGGTTATTGATAACATCATGCAACACAACCCCGCCCGCGCCATGCACCGCATCGTTCAACCACGTTTGCGCACCCAGTGATGTGATCCACAATGGCACCTCGTGCTTGACGCAAATCTCTACGTCCCGTTCAAGCCGCGCGTTTGACCGGTGCACGATCTGGTTCACCGCATAGGGGGCCGCCGGGGTGTCGGGGTTTGCCTGATTGTGGCGATCAAGTTCTTCCTTGATACGTGTCAGCCAGCGGTCAAGCTCGATCGGTTCGCCTTCTGCTTCGCGGGCGTTCAGCGCCGGAAAGCTTCCGACGATGCCGGCCTTGCACTGCGCGATAACCAGGTCGGGGTTGGATATGATGAAAAGCGGGCTGCCAATAAGCGGAATGCGAAGATTGTCGAAAAGAGCGGGTAGCGTCATGTTTTCCTCCGGGGACGTGTTCTTTTGCAGATAACCTGTCAGGCTGCCACGATTTTGGGAATGACAAACGTTGCGTCCGTCATCCCCCGCGGTGAGTAAAGAACAGTTATACCGCTTCGATGATTGTAACGTTGGCGATTCCGCCGCCCTCGCACATGGTCTGAAGACCATATTTCTTACCGCGGGCGTGCAGACTGTGCACAAGCGTCGTCATCAACCTTGCGCCGGATGCCCCCAAAGGATGGCCCAATGCGATAGCGCCGCCGTTTACATTTAGTTTTTCGGGGTCAGCGCCAGTATGCTTGAGCCATGCCAACGGGATCGGAGCGAAGGCTTCATTTACCTCGAACAGGTCGATGTCACCAATTTTCATGCCTGCGCGTTGCAAGGCGCGGTCAGTGGCGGGTAGAGGCTCTTCAAGCATGATTACCGGGTCACCTGCGGTCACCGTCAGGTTCACGATCCGCGCCTTCGGGGTCAGGTTGTATTTCTTCAACGCGGCCTCGGAGACCACCAGCACCCCTGCCGCCCCATCGCAAATTTGCGACGCATTCGCGGCAGAGATCATACCGTCTGGATCAAGCAGCTTGACGTTCGAGATTGAATCGAGTGTCGCGTCATCGCGGATGCCTTCGTCGCGGGTGTGCATCCCGCCCTCAACCTGAAGAGGAACGATTTCATCGTCAAACGCGCCGGAATCACGCGCAGATACCGCGCGGCGGTGGCTTTCCAAGGCATAGCGGTCCAGTTGTTCGCGGTTGAACCCATGCTTTTTGGCAACCATTTCCGCGCCGATGAACTGACTGAAATTCTTGGTGCCGTATTTGGCCGCAATGCGGTCGCTGAAAGGGCCTTCGCCGATCCCGGCCTTCGCATATAGAGACACGTTGGACCCCATCGGGACCCTGCTCATGCTTTCAACGCCCATGGCGATAACGATATCCTGCGTACCGGACATCACGGCTTGGGCGGCGAATTGAACGGCTTGCTGCGAACTTCCGCACTGCCGGTCAATCGTGACAGCGGGAATGGATTGCGGCAAATCCGACGCCAATACGCAATTGCGGCCAAAGGCAAACGCCTGTTCGCCACCCTGACTTACGCAGCCGACAATCACGTCATCAATCACGCTGGCGTCGATACCCGACCGCGTCACAAGCGCATTCAGGACTTCTGCCCCTAAATCAGCCGGATGCCAGCCGCGCAGCGCCCCTCCTCGGCGGCCCCCGGCGGTGCGGGCGGTTTCTACGATATAAGCATCAGCCATGTCTGCGTACTCCTAAAGGGTTATCTTGGGGCCATTCTGATCGCACCATCAAGGCGGATCGTCTCACCGTTCAGCATCGGATTGTCGATAATCGCTGCGACCATCTTGGCGTATTCCGACGGGTCACCCAAACGACTGGGGAATGGTACCTGGGCCCCCAGGGAATCCTGCGCTTCCTGGGGCAAGCTTGCCAGCAATGGGGTCAAGAACAAACCGGGTGCTATCGTCATCACCCGAATACCATATCGAGCCAGCTCGCGAGCGATCGGCAAGGTCATTCCCACGATGCCCCCCTTGGATGCAGCATACGCCGCCTGCCCGATTTGCCCATCGAAAGCTGCGACAGAGGCCGTATTGATGATAACGCCACGTTCTTCACCAATCGGGTCCGCCTTGTGCAAGGCCGCCGCGAATTTGGACAAAACATTGAAGGTACCCAACAGGTTCACGTTCACCACGTTGACAAAGCTTTCCAGCGGCAGCGCATCACCCTCGCGCGTGACGACCTTTGCTGGCGGGCCGATACCTGCGCAATTCACCAATATGCGTGCTTTGCCATACAGGCCTTCTGCCTGGGCAATCGCGGCCTCAACGGCGCTTTCATCAGTGACGTTTACCTTCTGAAACGCGCCGCCGATTTCAGCGGCCTTGGCTTCGCCCAATTCAGCGTTCATATCGAACAACGTTACGTGGGCACCCGATTTAGCCAGCAGTTCCGCCGTGGCCCCGCCCAAGCCCGAGGCCCCACCGGTGACGATCGCCACCTGTCCTTGAAGTTCCATAGATTTCCTCCGCTCATCTGGCAAAGCCCTGATCTAAACCAACAGGCTTTTCCAGAATGTCGCGCGGTGTCGGGACGATTACAATCCAAAAGCCACAAAGATGCAGAATAACGTGAACTGGATGTTCGGGGTCACCAATCCGATCGAATGGCGGGCCCAAGCCACGGCAACCAACATCACCGTCGCTTTGGCTTGGGCTCGATTTTCTTACTTTTCTGGGCGTAACGTGTCGATAAAGGCCATGATCTTCAGAATTTCGTCCTGTTCTACCCGGCGTCCGAATGCCTGCATGGCACCCGCCCCGCCCCCGTAGATGATTTCAAACCGTCCGACTTGGGTGTGCGTTCTAGAACCTTCCCACTTGTTGTCATTCAGGCTTGGCCCGATCCGGCCACCGCCGTCCTTGAGATGGCAAGACTGGCAAAGCTTCTGATAGCTCTTGTTGCCGGCCTTGATCGCCTCTGGATCGCCGGAATAAGGGTTCAGACCGGTTTTATAGAATTCCTCGACCTGTGGCGTCAGGGTCTGATCGGGCTTTAGGTCAAACTTCAATGGTGAATCATCAAGCGCGGCACGGAACACGACCTTACCGTTCTCAAATTCCACATCGGCCGGAACATCGCCGGTTTTTTCGACGGTCGTCGTGTGGCTTTCAGCAATGGCGACGCCTGCTGAAAGGGTCGCCATGCTTGCTGCCACAATCGACGGTATAAGGTATCTACTAAAGTACATGAAATAATTCCTCGTTATATTTTGTGTAAGCGCCCGGCGCGCACGTGTACGCCGAGCAACTATATCTTTATCGTATTATTTCGAGACCTTGGCCACGGTGGCGCCATCCGGCACATCAGACGCCGCCATCACCCGCCAAAGGCTACCCGGAGGGTTGGTATCGGGCCCCTGATCCGCAAGATAGAAGTTGTTCGCATTGACGACCAACACATTGTTGTCTTCGTCATAACCCCCTGCGGTGAACTGCATGCCCGTCTGGATAAGCTCTTGGAACTGCCAGCTTTGACCATCGTTGGCCAGACCAAACACACGGCCTGAACACCAGTCGCCGGCCAGATAAACGCCGTCCATCCCGCCATAGTTGGCAACACCGAACCCCTGTACCGAGCATCCGGCGTTTTTGGTATCTTCCGGCGCACCCGGATACGCGGTGTTATGGGGATACATGGCTGCGGGCAAGGTACCTACAACCGAACATTCGGATTCAGCAGGATCACCGGTCATAGGTTGGCAAAACGCGGCCTCCATACGCGGCCAACCATAGTTATGACCACCGTCACCGGCTTTTTCAAAAATGATTTCTTCCCAATGGTTTTGCCCGACATCCGCGATAAACATGTTGCCCGTCTTTGGATCGAACGCGAACTCATAGGGATTGCGAACGCCGTAGGACCAGATTTCCGGCAACGACCGGGTCTTGATTTTGGAAAACTGCTCTTCTGTAATGCCGAAAAGCTGCATCAGACGTTCGCTAGATGCATCGGCATACGGATTGTCCGAAGGGATGTTGTAGGGGCGATCTTCGGTATCAACATCGATGCGCAATATTTTCCCCAGAGGCGTCGACAGATCCTGGCCTGCTTCATAGGGATCACCTTCCCAGCCCCCGTCGCCGGAACCGATATAAAGCATCCCGTCGGGCCCGAATTCAATCTGACCGCCGTTGTGATTATACCACGGCTGTTCGATACGCATGATCACCTTGGCGGTTTCATTCGTACGCTCTGGGCTGACGACATCGGGGCTCGCCGGATCAACGGTAAAGCGCACGATCATACCGTCGCCGTTAAAGGGCAAGGATGCATAGTGGACGTAGAAATAACCGTTTTCGGCAAATTTAGGATGGAACGCGATGGAATAAAGACCCTGTTCGACAAAACCGGTCTGCACATCGCTACCCAGCGGATTTATCGCCGTCAGGTCAAGGAACGGTTCCTCGAGAACATTGCCGTCCTTGTCGATGATCTTGACGCGCCCTGCCCGTTCGGTAACGAAAATCCGCCCGCTACCGTCGCCAGCATTGGTGACATTTGTCGGGTCCAATAATCCCGAAGCAACCTGCACCAGAGCGATGTCGGTCGTACCGGGCAAGGTGCCACCCGGGCGGGCAACCTGATCGACCGTCTTTGGCGCTTCCTGCGCGAGAACTGTCGTCCCCATCAGCGCAGCAGTTGTACATATCGCTATAATTCTAAACATTAGAGAGATCCTCCCAGACCGTAATGAAAGTCGCACAGACGACCATGCGGCGGTGGTGCGCACGGGAACGCTGGTGAGGAACGTTGCAACTTTGCTTTGCTCACGATAAGCAGCCTTCCCCCACAAGGAAGGATCGTTGCAAAATGGGTGACGTTAAGTCAAGAGAATCGCTATCGGAAGGAAATAAAATGATTTTTTGACGTGAACATTGGCGAAAGCCCGCCGACTCGCCACCGAAAAACCACGAACTAAGGTTCGGATCGGATCACTAAGAGACGGCAATGACCACGGATATTTCAGGCCGGCTTGCGCTGGTTTCTAGTGCCGAGCCATACGATCAGCAGTGCGGCAAATGCGATCATCATCCCCATGCCCTCGCGCGCTTCCTCGGTTACCCAGTAAACCTCTTGCCGCCAAAACCCCGGCGTTTGTGGCCAGTACCAAAATATGCCGAAGACATATAAAATCAATGCGCCCGAAAGCGCCCGGTAACCCCAAAGACTTTTCACCACATCAGGTTTGAACGCGCGCAACGCGCAGAACACAGCCGGAATTCCGTAAATCACCGCCCACAGCAAGCCATCAGGATCATTATACTGAACCCCAGCAAACAGAACCAACAGTATAAACAAAAGTGCCGATACTATACGCATGATGCGCCCTTTGCTGGACTTGAGAAGCTATGTACCCCAGAGTAGTCTTGCCTGGGCATAACGTCAACGCAGTTGCGCCGTGGCGGCCCGAGGGGGGGGTAATGATGGCAGACCAGATATCTGATGTGATGAATATAGGCACGACCGGTGATATCCGCTGGCAGAAATTTTCTGTGCCTTATCAATTCCCCGTGGCGTTCGTTCGCGGGCTTTTCAATCCAAGCAATCCATTACTGGTTGAAGCTATCACCCGTGGAGAAAACACCAAACGGCATCGGTGTTATTTTGTTATCGACGAAGGACTGGATGGCACAGCACTTACCACGGCGATCAAGGAATACTTTGACACCTATCAAGACCAGCTTGAACTGATTGCCGACCCGATGTTTGTGCCAGGCGGCGAAATCGTGAAAAAAGATCTGGCCTATGTCGAACGCATGTTAAGCACGATCCACAGCCACGGAATTGACCGCCATTCATATGTTATCGCGATCGGCGGCGGCGCGGTTCTGGATGCCGTCGGACTGGCGACAGCAACGGCGCACCGCGGGGTGCGCCACATCCGTATTCCTACCACGGTTCTGTCTCAGAACGACAGCGGCGTGGGCGTCAAGAACGCAGTCAATTACCGGGGGCTGAAAAACTACGTCGGTACCTTCGCACCGCCTTGGGCAGTTCTGAACGACTTTGACTTTCTATCGTCCTTGCCCAAGCGTGAACGGGTGGCGGGGATGGCCGAAGCCATCAAGGTGGCGCTTATCCGAGACAGGGAATTCTATCTGTGGCTCGAAGAAAACGTGGAGGACCTATCGACCTTCCGACCCAAAGCCGAGGAGCATATGGTGCGCAGGTCCGCGGAGCTGCACATGAACCAGATTGCCAATGGCGGCGACCCCTTCGAATCAGGGTCCGCACGCCCGCTAGATTTCGGCCACTGGTCCGCGCACAAGCTTGAAGCCCTGACAAATCATCATGTTCGTCACGGCGAGGCAGTGGCCATCGGCATAGCCCTTGATGCGCGTTATTCGGTATTGGCAGGTCTGCTGCCCGAGGGCGAGGATGAACGTATCGTTGCACTACTCGAAGGGCTGGGATTGCGCATTTGGCACCCTGCTTTAGAGAGCACCGGCAGCGACGGCAGGCTTTCCATTCTGGTCGGTCTCGATGAATTCCAAGAACATCTGGGGGGTGCGTTAACCATAACGCTCCTGCGTGATCTTGGGGTCGGCGTAGAGGTAAACCACATCGATGGCGCATTAATGGGTCAGGCCATGCAGTGGCTCAAAGCGCGTGAGCGCTCATAGATGAAACTGTCTCATGATCTTGGGCAGCTCACGTATTGTCTGAACATTCACCCTACTCAAACATGGGATGACGTGCGGTCGGCCCTGAAAGGTCCGGTTGCGGCGGTAAAGCAAGCAATTTCTCCGGACACGCCATTCGCTGTCGGGCTGCGCTTTTCCGGGCAAGCCCTTGCCGAACTTGAAGACACTGCAAAGCGGCGTGAGCTGAAAGAGCTGCTCGACGAACATGGCTATATGGGGATAACAGTCAACGGCTTCCCCTTTGGGCCATTTCACGGCACGACGGTCAAGGAAGATGTCTATCAACCCGACTGGCGCAGCGTTCAACGGGTCGAATACACCAACGCGCTGGCTGATTTGATGGCCGAACTCGCCGCGCCGAAAGATTTTGTCAGCCTATCGACTGTGCCCGGCACGTTCAAACCCCTTGGGTCTGGGGCCGAAGCGCAGATGGCGGAAAATTACCTGCTCTGCGTGGCGCACTTGGTTGCACTGCGTGCCCGCACGGGCGTGCAAGTCGCCTTGGCAATCGAGCCCGAGCCGTTCTGCTTTCTTGGAACGATTTCCGAAAGCATCGCTTATTTTACCCAATACCTTTTCAGCGCCGACGCTGCACGGCGTCTGGCCGAACTCGCTGAGCTAAGCGAAGCCGACGCTGCTGACGCTTTGCCCCGCCATCTTGGGTTGTGTTACGATGTCTGCCACGCTGCGGTTGAATACGAAGACCCAGCCGCCAGCATCAAGGCACTAAAAGACGCGGGCATCCCCGTTCACAAATTGCAGCTAAGTGCTGCCTTGAGGATTCCACAAGTGGGGCCAGAAACGCGCAAGGCGCTCCGGTCGTATCAAGAGCCCACATATCTGCACCAAGTGAACCGGCGTCATGCCGATGGCCTGACCATGCACAGGGATTTACCGGATGCGCTGGCTCTTGGAGACCAAACCGACGGGGAAGAATGGCGCGTGCATTTCCATGTTCCTGTCTTTCTGGAAAATCTGGGTGCTTTTTCCTCAACACGCGCCTTTCTCGAACAGATCCTCGACCTGCATCGGTCTGACCCGATTTCGCCACACCTCGAGATTGAAACCTACACTTGGGATGTCATGCCCAAAGAAATACGCAGCGCGACCATGGATCAAGATATAGTCCGTGAAATGCAATGGGTGCTGGAGCAATTAGGCCAATGAACCTACAGACTTTTCTTAAACTCGGGCGTGTGTCGAACCTGCCGACTGTCTGGACCAACGCGATCGCTGGCGCAGTACTCGCCGGGGTGACGCCGTTGACCGAAATCCTTGTTGTAGGTTTGGCCCTTACCCTTTTTTACGTAGGTGGGATGTGGTTGAACGATGCATTTGACGCTGAAATTGATGCCCGAGAGAGGGCGAATCGGCCTATCCCCATGGGTCAGGTCAAGGTCTCGACAGTCTTTGCGGTGGGCTATGCGATGCTGGCTGCGGCGGTCGCGCTGTCCTTTGTGATGGGCGTCACGGCCGGCATGGTCGGAATAGCGTTGGCAGGCGCTGTAGTTCTCTATGACTGGCTGCACAAACGGACCATTCTTAGCCCCGTGATCATGGGGGTTACCCGGTTTTTATGCTACCTTCTTGCAGCTGCCGCGGTGGCAAGAATTACAGGTAGCGCGGTCTTGGGTGGTCTAGGGTTGTTGACCTATATTATTGGGCTGACCTACGCGGCCAAACAAGAAGCCTATGACCGACTTGACCGCGCATGGCCGCTGGCGGTTCTGGCACTCCCCCTGCTGTTTGGACTGTCGCAAACGTGGAACAACCCATTCGGGCTGGTGATCTGGGTCGCGCTGACAGCGGTCGTAGCTGTCGCGTTGCGATTGCTGTTCCGGCGTAATCGCGGCGATGTACCCAAAGCTGTGGTGACCCTTATTGCCGGGATATCGCTCTACGATGCGATGCTAATTTCGGCCAATGGCTTTACCCTGCTGGCAATTATTGCTGTTGCAGGCTTTGGATTGACCTTGCTTTTGCAAAGAGCAGTTGCCGGAACTTAGGCTTCACCAAAGATGTGTTCCAACACCAAGGCTTTGAAATCAACAGCATCCACCGCCCCGTCGGGCAGCAGGCCCGCCTCTGAGGAGATCACAAGCGGCCCGTGGTCAGGGTCGTCGGTTATCCGGCCGTGGGTGCCCTTCACCAGTTTTGTATCATTTGGAGAAATAATGTCGAGCAACTGCCGCTGGCCTAATTTCCGCTTGGCCAGCTTGATACCCGTGGTCAACATCGGAAACCGGATCTTGGGATCGACGAACAGCTCCACCGGGTCATAGCCCGGCTTGCGGTGGATATCGACCATACGGGCAAAATCTGGCGCTTTGGCATCATCCAGCCAATAATAATAGCTGAACCACCGGTCCGGTTTGCTGATCGCGACCAACTCGCCTGATCGTGGATGGTCCAGCCCGTTTGCTTTCTTGGCTGCTTCGTCCCACACTTCTTCCACGCCATCCAACCGACGTACCAGAGCGGCGACCGCGTCAATTTGGTCCGGGTCCTTGACGTAAATATGGGCAATCTGGTGATCGGCGACGGCGAACGCATCGGATGCGCCAGCGTCAAGAATCTCGCGACCGAACTCTTCGGGGCGGACGGCCAAAAGACCCTCCTTTCGCAGCATGCGATTGATATGCACGGCGTCGGTCGCCTTGGTAATCCCGTATTCAGAGACCACGATCACCCGTTGCCCAGTTTGATCGGCGTGTTCAATCAAACGTCCGCACAGGTCGTCAATCTCTTTGAGATCCTGTTGCAGTCGAGGATGGTCAAGGTCTGGCCCCAGCCGTTGGAGGTTGTAATCCAGATGCGGCAGATAAGTCAGCGTCAGCGTAGGTGACCGGGTTTCCATCACGTGAAGCGTGGCCTTGGTGATCCAGTCAGACGAGGTGATGTCAGCCAAAGGTCCCCAAAACTTGAACAGTGGGAACTGGCCCAGCTTTTGGTCAAGTTCATCGTGCAATTCGGCGGGATAGGCATAATGGTCGGGTATCTTGCGCCCGTCAGCCGGATACATCGGGCGCGGCGTCGCGGACCAATCAGCGGTGGAATACATATTGTACCACCAGAACATCTTGGCACAGGTGAATTCTGCATCGCGGGCCTTTCCCGCCTCCCAGATTTTTTCACCATGGACCAGTTGGTTCGGTTGGCGCCACAGCATGACTTCTGAAAGATCCCGAAAAAACCAACCATTTGCCACTGCTCCGTGGCCCGAAGGCGGGAGGCCGGTCAACAAGGTTGATTGCGCCGTGCAGGTCACCGCAGGCGTCACGGTGTTCAGTGGCCGCATCGCCCCACGTGCGGCAAGCCGTGCCAAATGGGGCGTGTGCGCCCCGACAAGATGAGGGGCAAGCCCGACCACGAGTATGACTAAAGTACGCTGCATGATCGATACATTGGCCGCGGGTTTCGGATATGTCCAGTTGAACTCTTCAGCACCTGCAAAAACTTTGTCCCCGCAAGCGGATGGAAATTCTGACTGGCGTCATCCTTGGTGACTTGTATAACTTGAACTAACATTGATCGGGGGGATGACGATGTCCAACACAGCGGAAAGCTTGCTGCGCAACTGGATTGTAGAGCAAGCACCCGAGCAGGCCACGTGGGTCGACGGATCGCTTGATGCCTTGGCGCAGGGTGCCCCTGACAGAGACCTTTACATTTTCCTGGGATACGCGCCGCGTAAACTGGGTAAAGCGGACTTGAACTTGACCGACGACGATCTGGCCGACGCAAATGCCGCCAAACCCGGTTGGTCGCCTAAAGGCTGGAGCATCGACGGTGCCGCCCGAGTTCTGGCATTGCTTACCGCAACATCGAACCGTCCTTTCGCGGAACGGTTCAAGGATCTGCGGCGCACCTCGGATGTCTCTGAAATGATCGCTCTTTATCGCGGGTTACCGCTATATCCCGATCCCGAAACGATGGATTTCGAAGTCGGCGAAGGGTTGCGATCGAACATTCGCGCCGTGTTCGAAGCCATCGCCCACCACAATCCGTTCCCCCGAGACAACTTTGATGAGCACCGGTGGAACCATATGATTCTGAAGGCGTTGTTCGTAGGGAGCACCCTAGCCCCGATTGTGGGGCTGCGCGACCGTGCCAATCCAGAGCTCGCCCGCATCTTGGTGGATTACGCCCAAGAACGTTGGGCCGCCGGACGCCCTGTAACCGATGAGTTGTGGATTTCGGTCCGTCCGTTCAAAGATGACCCAGCGATAGCGGATCAACTGAGTGAAGCCGTTGGCAAAGGCTACTTGAACAAGGAAGTATTGCTATGATGTACATCGACCCGCATGCTCATATGATCAGCCGCACCACTGACGACTATGAAGCTATGGCGGCTGCTGGTGTCGTCGCATTGATCGAACCTGCGTTCTGGGTGGGACAGCCGCGCACCTATGTCGGCACCTATGTTGACTATCTGTCATCTATCGTCGGATGGGAACGATTCCGTGCGAGCCAGTTTGGTATTCGCCATTATTGTACCGTCGGGCTTAACTCGAAAGAAGCCAACAACGAAGAGCTCGCCGAAGGGGTCATGGAATGGCTGCCGCGCTTTGCGTTGAAAGAGGGTGTCGTTGCCATTGGTGAAATCGGTTACGATGAGCAAACCCCACTTGAAGACAAATATTTTCGTTTGCAGCTTTCCCTGGCCAAAGAACTGAACCTTCCCGTCATGGTGCACACGCCCCATCGTGACAAGAAACGCGGCACGTCAAAATCGATGGATGTTTGTGAAGAAATGGGGATGGACCCTTCGATGGTGATCATCGACCACAACAACGAAGAAACCGTGGCCGAAACCTTGCAACGTGGGTATTGGGCAGGTTTTTCGATCTACCCGTCTACCAAAATGGGCAATGTGCGGATGGTTGAACTGCTCAAACAATATGGTGGTGAGCGGATCATCGTCGATAGTGCTTGCGATTGGGGCATTTCAGACTGCCTGGGGGTCGCCAAAACCGCGCATCTGGCGCTGCAAAGCGGTATTCCCGAGGAAACGGTGCGCAAGGTCTGCTATCAGAATGCGTTGGACGCTTACGGACAATCGGGACAGATGAACGAACAAGATTGGCTGAACCCCGCACCGATCGATCAGCGTACTCTCTATGAAGGCAATTCGATCCTGCGCGGAGGGCGTGAACCAAAGATAGAAGCGCCCGGTGAGCGTCGCGCGGGTCAATTGTTGATCGAGTAAGCGCGGTGTGGCGGTTATTGCTCCTCGTGCTGGTTATCGCCGCACTTTCGATCGTGCCATTTCTTCTTTGGGGTGATCAGGTCGAAGCTGACCTGTCCAATAAAGGAGCGGCGGAATGGATGCGCGGGTTTGGCAATTCGGCCTGGTTCGTCGGGCTTGGCCTCATTGTCCTGGACATTGTCCTGCCCGTACCCGCATCAGCGATCATGGCCGCGCTCGGCATTGTCTACGGTCCTTTGATCGGGGGGGCGGTGTCCGCACTGGGTTCTATCGTGGCGGGGTTGATAGGGTACGGAATTTGTCGGCTCATCGGGCCACGCGCTGCACAGCGGCTGGCAGGCAAGGAAGGGTTTGCCCAAGCGTTACACCTGTTCGAACGCTACGGCGGATGGATGGTCGCGGCCTCAAGATGGTTGCCCGTCCTGCCAGAAACCATATCGTTTCTAGCAGGACTGACAGCAATGCCTTTTGGCCGGTATATAGCGGCTCTGGCATGTGGTGCGGTCCCGTTGGGATTCGCCTTCGCCACTGCGGGCTATCTCGGCTCTGATAACGCCTTGCTAACCATGGGGCTAAGCGCTGCTGCCCCCCTTCTGCTGTGGTTCATCGTGCGACCGTTCCTTAACCTGGACGGACGCCGATACTGACTTTATGGTGAAAACTCGGGTGACTTCACATAAGCTACGATTTGCCTGATTTCGTCGACCGAATAGGTATCTTTCCAAGCCGGCATTTTCTTGAACCCCTTGTAGACCCGTTTGAATACAAAAGTCGGCTTGTACTTCGCAGGCTTCAGCTTTGGTGCCTTGCCCGGATAGGCCTTGAAACCGTGGCAGTGGGTGCACTGAGCAAACCAGATTTCTTTGCCCGCCTCGACATTCGCGGGGTCCGACAGAAACGCTTCGGAAAATTCCTGGGCAGCAATAACGTCTTCGACCGACATCGCAGGCTCTTCAACCTTCGCGACCTCGCCCGCTGTGTCAGAAGGTGCCGGAGCGTTTGTAGCTTCATGCTGCGCCGCTAGGAATGCAGCTACGTCAGCGCGGGCTGTTTCCTCCTTGAGCTTGAACGACATCTTCGTACTCGCCCCAGTGTCGCCCAGATAGTCGCGCAGGAATTGCTTGGGGTCTTCAAGGTATTCAGCAAGCTTTTCTTCTGTCCAGACGAGGCCCTTTTCACCGGCCGCCACCAAATCGCTGCCGTATTTAAATCCTGCGTAAGTTCCTGCTGTACGTCCAATTACACCCGTCAGCGCAGGCCCTACCTTGTTCTTCGCGTCGGCACCTATATCGTGACATGCAACACACTTTTTAAAGGTTTTTTCTCCTGCTGCCACATCTTGGGCATAAGCGGGGAACACCGCCAGTGTCACGACAGCAAAAATTGATGAGATAGATAGTGATCTGAGCATGATAGCTCCTGTTCTAATTAAATCGCGGCGAAGCCTCGTTAAACTGTAATACCGCCGGCCCGAAAACCGGCGATATCAGATTTTCGCAAAACGCCTTAGTTTGCCGGTACAATCTTGTAGATTGTATCAAGGGTGCCGTTAGGGCCGGTTGTGATTGACGTCAAAGCATAGACTTCGCCTTCCGCATCTTGCGCGAAGGCAAGAATATAGGGCGTCTTTCCATCCATGTTGGCCACGTTGGCGACTTCCATCGACCACGTACCGTCATCGGCCTCGGTACCGATGAAAATCTGGCCGTCCATCGAAGCGAAGCTCTTGGACCAATCACCGAAGATGTACTTACCATTCCAATCGGCATTGGCACCCCGATAGACATACCCGCCGGTGTTGGAAATACCCTTACACCCGCTTGGTTGAGCGGTACAGTTGGCGTATTCGATGATAGGGTCGATCAAGCCTTCTTCATCGCAGGTTGCTGGGTGATTGTCCGGTGCTTGATAATCAAAGCACTTGGACCCTTCTTTGCGGCGCCATCCATAGTTGCCGCCTTTTTCGATGATGTCCTGCTCTTCATAGCTGTTCTGCTGTACATCGCCGCAAAATAGACGGCCATCTTCGGTATCGAAGGAACAGCGCCATGGGTTGCGCAGGCCATATGCCCAGATCTCAGGGGCGGCTTCATCATTGTCCACAAATGGGTTGTCTTCCGGAATGGAATAGTTGTTGCCGTCAGATCCCTGGTTGACATCGATCCGCAATATCTTGCCATGCAAGTTCGACAAATCCTGACCGTTGCCTTCCGTGACATTGTGCCCGATGCCCCAGTCGTTGGCATATCCGCCATCGCCGGTCGAGATATACAGCATCTTGTCGGGACCAAAGCCGATCCAGTGCCCGTTATGGTTAAACTGAGGCCAGTCAATTTCGGTAATAATGCGGCCCGAATTTCTATCGGCCATGTTGGGATCCTCTGCCGAGACCGTATATTCTTCGACGGTATTGGTGTGGTCCCACCAGAACATCTTGCCTAGATCGCCCTGAAAGTTGGTGTTGGCAGAATATGCCACGTAAAATTTGCCGTTTGTCGCGAAGTCGGGGTGAAAGGCGAGCCCGAGCAAGCCGCGTTCGTCAAAATCATGAAACTGCGTTACGATCTTGTTGCGGATATCCAAGAACGGCGTTGGCAATAAGTTACCATCTTTGTCGATTATCTTAACGCGTCCGAATTGTTCTATCACGAATTTGCGGTCGTCACCGGCAGGTTGCACCATTGCCAAGGGCGCGTTCAGCCCGGTCACGTATTCTTCTAATTTGACCTCCAGCGCGCTAGCGGCAGTGACGGTCCCCAGAGCTAAACATGCTGATAAGGCCAGCCTTCCTAGAAAGGTTCTTTTCTTTGACATCTCTTCTCTCCCAGTTCGAAATCGTTTATTTTTGTGCGGATTTTGCATCCCATATCGTCCATTTTTTGGACCATACAAATTTACGTTAGGTAAATGGGCGTCATCTGACAACTGTTTTGATCCGCAAGGCCGCGCGCTTGCGCTTGCACGGGACCAAGACTTTCCAACACCCTACGTCGTGACAGAACGCCTCATGATTATTCGAACATATCCGGCTCATCCACGCGCAGCTGATTCCAGATGGTCTGAAAATGGAGCCACCCGATATAATCGCTGCCGACATGTTCGCGACTATAACGGGCGCGTTCGGCGGAAATCCGGATCGGCTCTATTCCACTGGCGGCGATATCAAGCTGTTGCTTGCAACACCGTTCCAGCGCGATGAACCAAAAGGCCGCGCTGTCAATGCTGTGGCGACTTGCAGTCAACAATCCGTGGTTTTGATGAAGACCAGCCTTTACCCCGGCAAATGCCTTGGCCACATCAGACCCGGCGTGGTTTTCAACCGCAACGGCGCCGGCCTGATCGCCGATGACAACATGGTCTTCAAAGAACGCGCAGGCATCTTGCGTTATCGGGTCGATGGGGCGTCCCGTGGCGCACCAAGCTGTGCCATAGGTCGTATGCGCATGGCACATGGCGATGATGTCCGGATGAGCTTCGTGAACATTGGCGTGCAAAATGAACCCGGCGCGGTTTACAGCATGGTCCCCTTCTATCACGCGGCCTGCGTGATCAACGAGGATCAGGTTAGACATCGTGACTTTGCGAAAATGAACGCACATCGGGTTCGTCCAGTACAGCTCGGGGCGTTCGGGGTCACGAACTGTCAAATGCCCGGCAAAGCCATAATCAAACCCCTGCTGCGCGAACGCACGGCATGCGGCGACAAGACGTTCCTTCCGATGTTTTCGTTCCGCTGCGACATTATCGAATTCAGGCATCTCCGGAAAGATGAGCCCGGCTTGTTCGGGCTGATAGATTGACGTGCGATTACCAAGATCAAGCATGATGTTTCCTTTTTCTAAGCCTTGGGCCGGCGGCAAGCGGGAGCCCGCGAAAGGGAGCCAACTTGCCGCTTCCAGATATTTGGTATACGAAATACCGTAACGTTGGCACATATGCTCAACACTAGTCAAAACTCTTGTTCCGAAAGCGCAAATAAAGTTATGGCTACCAATGCGGCGACAAGTCCAACACGGGGCAAGATCATGAATTTCCAGTTCGTAACGCGGCCATCTTGTACTGTTCACGAAACTGTCACAGCGGTCGGGTCAGACTCTCGACGCCGGACCGGCGTCGACACCCAGGGCCGCTGAAAGCACTTATCCACAGACCAAATGATAGAAAGCCTATGCCATGAATCTTTCAAGACTTGCCGCTCAGGCGGCTGAACGCGGAACCCCCGTGCGTGCCGGGCTAATCGGCGCCGGCAAGTTCGGGTCGATGTTTCTTTCACAGGTTCCGTCAATCAACGGGTTGGAAGTCAGCGCGATTGCCGACCTCAATCCGGATCGGGCCCGGGCGGCCTGCAGGGATGTAGGTTGGGATGATACGCAAAGCGCTGCCACTGCCTTTCTAGACGATGGTGCAGAGTTGGCGCGCCGCGACGACGTCGATGTCGTGATCGAGGCCACAGGTAATCCACGGGCTGGTATTGCTCATGCGCGTGCAGCTATCCAGGCCGGCAAGCATGTCATCATGGTTAACGTGGAGGCAGATGTATTGGCCGGGGCGATCCTGGCCCGCGAGGCCGAAGCCGCCGGTGTGGTCTATTCAATGGCGTATGGTGACCAACCAGCACTTGTTTCCGAGATGGTTGATTGGGCCAGAGCAGCGGGGTTTTCAGTCACCGCCGCCGGTAAGGGGACGAAATATCTGCCAGCCTATCATAACGTCACCCCGGATGACGTCTGGTCCCACTATGGATTAACACCTCAGGCCGCCGCTGATGCTGGCATGAACCCGCAAATGTTCAACTCTTTTCTCGATGGCACCAAAAGCGCCATCGAAATGGTTGCGATCGCCAATGCTTGTGCGCTTGACGTGCCATCGCAGGGGCTGTTGTTCCCCCCGTGCGGGGTTGATGATCTGGCGCAGGTCTTGCGCCCCAGATCGGCTGGTGGCCAGCTCGAGAAGTCCGGTATGGTTGAAACGATCTCGTCGCTGGAGCGTGACGGTCGTCCGGTTTTCCGCGATCTCCGTTGGGGTGTCTATGTCGTGCTCGAAGCCCCCAACGACTATGCGGCGGCATGCTTTCGGCAGTACGGGTTGCCAACCGATGAAAGCGGTCGGTACGCCGCGATGTACAAGCCCTTCCACCTTATCGGGCTGGAGCTATCCATATCAGTATTGAGCGCCGCGCTGAGACAAGAGCCAACCGGGTCAACCCAGGAAATGCGAGGCACAGTCGCGTCGATTGCCAAAAAGCCACTCAAGGCCGGGGATACGCTGGATGGCGAGGGGGGATATACCGTCTGGGGCAAAGCGCTGCCGATAGCAAAAGCAAGCACCGCCTTACCCATTGGGCTGGCCCATGGGGTAAAGATGACCCGTGACGTGGCCAAGGGGGAGGTGATTACGATGAATGACGTGGATCTCGGGGACGATCCAACCGTCGCCATCTATCAGCAGGCACTGGCAACTTGTAAGGGCTAGGCTTCTCACGCCATCCAACGTCAAGACGCCGGGGTGAATTGGCGTGACAGTACCGGCGTTGGACATACGTGATGATCAAACCGGACCCATCGGAAATATAGTTAAGCTGAGGCATTCATGGAAAGTATCAACCAGCCCAAGACCTTGGTCGAGCAGACCTGCGAAATACTCCTCGATGCTATTTGTTCGGGGGAACTGGCTGCGGGGGAACGGCTGAACCAAGACGAAATCGCAACGCGTCTCAACGTTTCCCGTCAGCCGGTGAACAGCGCGCTTTCGGTGCTTAAATCGCACGGCTTTGTCACTGACAACGGACGCAGAGGTGTCACCGTCGCGCCGATAGATGCCGAACAGTTCCAATACATCTATGAGTACCGAACCGCGATCGAGCCATTTGCAGTAACGCTCGCGGCCAAAAATCTGCCCGACAATGCCGAAACTATCGCGCAGGAAATGCTGAAAAAAGGCAATGATGCGGTGCGTTCAGGCGACCAGAAAGCATGGTTGGTCGCCGACATGGCCTTTCACGAGATGATATACCAATGGGGAGGTAATACGGTTATTCAGTCTTCCATGCGATTAAACTGGCAGCACATCCGGCGCACGATGGCCGAGGTTCTCAAGGATGCCTCTGCGGCAAAGGTTTCTTGGGATGAGCATACCAGGATAATCCAGGCGTTGCTTGGCGGGGAAAGCGACAAGGCAGCACTTGAAATGCGAAAACACATCGAAGCTGCTCACAAAAAGACCTTCGCTTCGCTTGGTACATCCTCACATCCTGCCACCGCTATCTGACAGTAGCAATTTCAGCCCGCGTCGTTTTGTTGACCTTGGCCCACCCCGCGGGCCAGTCGCTATCCAGACAAACACGCGGCTTTGATCTTTCACCCGACCAAAATCATGCTGCCACTTTCACGGCCTGAGGTGCCTGCGGGGTCCTGAGACATTCGACCCTGGGAAGGTCAAAATAAAACGTACTACCCTTTTCGTTATTTTGGGCCAGATGGATCTGCCCGCCGTGTTTTTCCACAATCGCCTGGGAGATTGTCAGGCCCAGGCCGGTTCCGCCATAGCTTCGCGTGTCGGATGAATCGCCCTGAGAGAACGCTTCGAAAATGATTTTGCGGTCCTTCTCCGGGACGCCACATCCGTTGTCTTTTACCGCGACGCGCACCCATCCATCCACTTCACAGACCGAAACGGTTACGACTTCATTCGGTGGAGAAAATTTCACGGCATTTGAAATCAGGTTGCCCAGGACCTGAGTGATACGCTTGGTGTCGATCAAACATAACATTGGCCCGTTGTTGCCGATGCTCCGGACCTTGATCTGGCGCGCTGCACCGTAGGTTCCGAAAACCTCTACGGCGTTACCGACCACGCTGACAATATCGTCGACTATCGGATCGATGGCCATCTTACCTGCGTCAAGTTTTTCGTAGTCCAAAATGTCGTTCACCAACATCCCTAGCAAAGTTGAGTTTCTTACCGCGATGTCGATGGACCGCTGTGCCAAAGGACCGAAGTCGCCAATCAAACCTGACCCGAGCAGATCCAGCGACCCCTTTATCGATGTGAGAGGTGTGCGCAATTCGTGGCTGACCGTTGATATAAACTCCCTTTTACTACGATTGCCTTCCTGAGCTTCCCGCAATGCGACCTGTAACTCCAGGTCTCGTTTACGCAATGCCCGAAACGGGATCGTAAGCAGGAGTATGAAAATGCTCAATGATATGGTCAGGGCGATACTACCCTGCCGCATCAGACTGGCCGCGAGCTCGTAATCTTCGCTGGTCAGGTAAACATGGCCAATCAATTCCGCCCCCACCCTGATGTCACCGTGTGCCGATGTTTGCAGGAACGCGGGTTCAGCATGCCGCTGAAACACGGACGCCCCGTCGGCAGTTTCAACCGACACTGACCATTCATGCCCGCCGGTGTTGGATTCACCCTTTACATGTTCGAACAACGCCGCGATCCGCTCTTCCTGAAAGCGCCACATGACATCGTCTGCATATGCCAATTCACTGATCTTGGAGGCGAATGAGTTTACAACCCCTTGGGTCAAGGTCATCTGATAGTCGCGGCCCATCACGAAGGTCTGGAAGACGCAGGCCACGAAAACCGCAACCGAGATCACACTGGCGAGCGTCATCAAATAGAAATTCAATGCTATTCGCGCACGAGGTTTCGTCCGACGCGCGATCATGGTTGTGCGGTGTCGTGTCCGGTCGCCAACAGGATTTCCTCACCACGCGGTGACCGGACAAACTCTAAAAAGCTCGAAACCGAGGGCGATATGTCACTTTGAACGACAATCCAGTACGGTTTCCATAGCGGATAGCGGCCGTCTTTGATATTGGCCACCGACGCTTCGATACCGTCTAGCGTAAAGATATGAGCGTGCAGTTTTTCGCTTAGTATCTGTGATAATGTGATCGAACCAAACGACCCGTCCAGCATCGAAAGCAGTTCAACGTTGTCCTGATCCGTCACCGCGGTTGGTATCCCGGCGTTGAAACGCTGCTTTTCATAGGCCTCACGCAGGCTATCGGCCAACGTGAAAAGTAGTTTACTATCAGTTTCAGAGCTCGCCCTTAGGACCAGCCGTACAGCTTCGCCCGTGGGCCAATGGGTTGTGTCACCCGCGAAAATCGAGAGGATATCCTGACGCGTCAGGTCGTTTGCGCCGACATCGTCAAACGTCACCAGAGCAAGAGGCGACCGGCCATAGTAATGTTCAGTAAGCTCGCCCCGGTTTTCGCTTTCCTTGAGTGGTCGCGCCGTGACCGCGATATCGATCTTTCGTGCAAGTAACGCTTTAACGCCGCCGCCACTTCCCAAGCTGGGAAGCACCGCTCCATCGATCATGGGGTGGGTGCGTTCGAACTCATCCATCAAAACCCGCATTACCCCTAGCGCGGAGCCGGTACCGCCAATGACAATTCGTTCGGCGTGGGCTGCCCCTGATGACCCCAAGAATAGCATAATCAAGACTGCTGACTGCATGATTGTCAAAACCGGCGAAACCAATCTGCGCCGACAACCGTGGTTACAAGTGAGATCTGCGGACAGGTGAAAAAAATCGGATTTGAACATACCTTGTAAATAACCCATAGCTGAAATCGCAGCGCCGAAATTGCGAGGCAAACTGAAGGTTATGATTATCTGGTGCAAATTTGACTAAATTACGTCGATTCAAAGGGCAAAATAAATCTGATTTATCTAGCTGATATAAAACGTAAAATTATTTCATCGCGACGCTTTCACCATCTCAAGTGAACGAAATTAGATCGCTTTAGCGTTCGCCTATTCTGACTCTTGTCAGGCTCAGAAGCTAAATCTTCAACCCCAAACCGTCACCCGAAACCGCCTTGCGGGCAACGTTGAGAGCATCCAGGGTTTCGCGGGCTTTGTCTGGGTGAATAGACGCAAATGCCGTCAAGAGTGCTTCAAGAAGTGCCAGCGTACCTGCATGCAATCCAAACCCGTCAGCGCGCCCGCGCGCCACGCGCAGTACGATATCCGCACGATAGTCCGGCAAGATCGGTCCGGGCGACGTGACGAGGATGACCGGCACTTCAAGGACGAGCGCGTGATCAATCAACGCGGTTATTTCGCGGTACGGGCGATCATACGCCAAGGCGAGAACCGAATCGCCTTCGCGCACCCCGATCAAATCGTCGGCCAACTGAAGGCCGGTTTGACGCAGTGGCCGCGCCTCCCCGCCCAACCGGGTCATCTGGGCCGCGAAATAGCTGGCAAGATGCCCCGACGGTCCTATCCCAAAGATATGCACGCGCTGCGCCAAAGCCAAAATTTCGACGGCTCGTTCCAGATCGTCAGACGGGATTCCCAGCATCGCATCCAACGTGGCCAACAGGGTTTCGACGGTTTGCGTCACGGCGTTTGAAACGCCGCCCCCGGTCTCGCGCAGGTCGTTTTCAAAGCGTTCGGTCAAGGTTAGATCCCGCCTGAGGTCACCCGCGAGACCCCGGCGCAGTTCTTCGAGGCCCGAAAAACCGAGCTTGCGCGCAGTGCGAATGATGGTCGCATCGCTGGTGCCGATCTGCCGTGCCATATCTGCGGCGGAAGCTAAAAGAGCCGTTTCGCGATTAAGTGCAAGATACTCCATCACCCGGCGCTCTGCTGGGGTGAGTTTCTGATCATAGGCAGCAATTCGCTGGGAAAACGACATTTCACTCATGGCTACAACATACATGTTGCTTTTACGACTTACAATGATGTAATGATCGCAACATGCAAGTAGTGTTTACAACTATACGGGTTTGATAAAATGCCACCTGAATTCTGGACCGTGATGTTTCCCGCCATTTCAGCGACTTTCCTGGCATCGATAGTAGAAGTCGTAGAGGCTTTTACCATCGTCCTGGCTGTCGGTACGACACGTGGCTGGAAGCCGGCCATTGTCGGTACCGCCGCTGCACTGGGGGTGTTAGCTCTCGTGGTTCTTATCCTCGGGCCGACGTTGCAGTTCATACCTATCCACTATCTACAGCTTTTCGTCGGCGTTCTTTTGTTGATTTTCGGGATGGGCTGGTTACGCAAGGCGGTGTTGCGATCAGCGGGCGTTCTGCCGATGCACGATGAAACCGCTGCTTTTGCAAAAGAGACTGCCGGGCTGCAATCACAGTCTGGCGCGCCAAAGACTCTGCAATGGATAGCAGGCATTGCCGCGTTCAAAGCCGTCCTGCTCGAAGGTTTGGAAGTGGTGTTCATTGTAATCGCAATCGGCGCGGGCAAGGGCCTGTTGTGGGAAGCGTCCTTGGGGGCGCTCGCTGCCTGTATCTTAGTGTTGGGGGTCGGCGCGTTTATTCATAAACCCTTGGCCCGAGTGCCTGAAAATACATTGAAGTTTGGCGTCGGCGTCATGCTGTCAGCCTTTGGGGTTTTCTGGGCAGGCGAAGGATTGGGCGTTGAATGGCCGGGGGCGGACCTGATGCTAATTGTGCTGACGGCAATCTTTTTGGTGGCGGGAATGCTGCTGGTCCGTATCGCCGGTAACAACTTCAGAAAGGTCGCGGCATGAACATCTTTGGTGACGTTCTAAAAGAGCTTGGAAAAATGTTCGTGGCGGATCTGCGCTTGACGCTCGCCACGCTGTTGAGCGTGCTATTGGTCGCGTTGCTCATGCATCAGGGCTGGGTCGACGCCGCTATCGCCGGGCTGCTGTTAACACTGCTATGCATCGCAGTGCTGGCTGAAGCTGTTTTGCGAGAGGTCAAGCAGCGCAAACATAGGTGACCCCCGCAGGAACCATCGCGCCGCCGGGCACACACCCCACCGGCCACCAAGCGATCCCACTAGACTGCCCCACTCGCAAAGCGCCGCCTAGGTCGTCAATTATTGCTGTATGGATGGGCAGCTCAGGTCGCCGAGAGTACAGGATGCTCTTGACGGCCTTGGGGTTTCAATAGCGCAAAGCCGTTCAAAACGTTGTCGTATAACGGTGCCCGCCGGACCCGACACTTTACGACACGCAGACGTATCAAAACCGTAAGCATTTCATTGAGCCGGTCATTGTGCTATTGATCGCTACCGATACGGGGCGACATATGAACTTAATTGATATGCCCGGGCACTTGATCCGGCGATTGCATCAACTTTCAACCGCGACCTTTTCCGAAAAGATCAAGATCACCGGGCTCGACCTTACATCGGTTCAGTTTGCGACCCTACACACCTTGCGCACAATGCCCGGTGTCGATCAGGCAACGGTCGCGCAGGTCATTGCGTTCGATCGCGCCACCATCGGCGGTGTTGTCGACCGGCTTGAGAAAAAAGGATGGATCCGCCGCGAGGTGAACAAGGACGACCGTCGCGCCCGACAGCTTTGGTTGACGGCACAAGGAAACGCGACCCTTGATCTGGCCATACCCTTGGTGGAAGAGCTTCAGGCCGACATATTGTTCGGCCTGGCTGACGATGAACGGCAAAGATTCATCACCATGACCCTGAGAATTCTGGAAAAGACCGCCTCCATAGCTCCACGATCATGACAATTTCAAATTACCCTGCCGATTGATCCGGGGTACCGGGCTGGTATAAATCAATAACCAGCAGAGTAGTACGGGAGCACCTATGTCCACCCCACATATCATGATCGCCGGCGCGGGTATCGGCGGGCTTGCCTTGGGGCTGACGCTTCAGCAACTTGGGGTCCCGTGCACCGTATTTGAATCGGTGCGCAAGTTGAAACCATTGGGGGTGGGTATCAACGTTCAACCCAACGCGATCCGCGAGCTATACAATCTGGGTGTTACAGAGGCGGATATGGACACGGTCGGCCTGCCCGCCCGAGAATGGGCTTTGGTCGGGCAGCAAGGGCAGGAAATATACGCCGAACCGCGAGGGACCGAAGCCGGCTATCTGTGGCCTCAATATGCTGCGCACCGTGGCAAGCTGCACATGATGTTATACCGAAAGCTGACCGAACGCGCTGGCCCCCAAGCTGTGCAATTGGGCGCAAAGGTGACAGGTTACACGATCGGCCGGGACGGAACCGTCAGCGCAAAAGTATCCCATGCCGATGGAAGCGAGAAGCTTCATACAGGCACATTGCTTATCGGTGCAGATGGCATTCATTCTGCCGTGCGTGCCCAGATGCACCCTAGCCAGCCACCGATCCGCTGGGGTGGCGTGATGATGTGGAGAGGCACATCCCGCAGCAAGCCGCTCAGAACCGGGTCATCCTTCATCGGCCTGGGCACCCATCGCCAGCGTTTGGTCATGTACCCGATTTCCCAGCCCGATGCGAAGGGCCATGCAGATATCAACTGGATCGCGGAAATAACCTATGATGATCCGGAACAGCGCAAGACCGGGTGGTACGAACCCGCCAAACTGTCTGACTTTGTTCATCACTTTGACGGCTGGACCTACGACTGGCTGGATGTCCCTGCATTGCTGGGTGCCGCCGAAGACATTTATCAAAACCCGATGATCGACCGCGACCCCGTCGATACCTGGGTTGACGGCCCGGTTGCTTTGATGGGCGACGCCGCTCATGCCATGTATCCAACGGGATCAAACGGTGCCAGTCAGGCGATCATGGATGCTCGCACCTTGGGCGCTTGCATGTTGGCTCACGGCGTCACGCCAACAGCTCTTGGTGCATATGACCAGCAGCTTTGCGCGCCCATTTCGCAGCTAGTCCTGCGAAATCGCGAGGCCGGGCCGTTCGGGTTGCTGAACATGGTCAACGATAGATGCGGCGGGAAGTTCACTGACATCGACGACGTGGTGCCCGAACGGGAACGCGCGGCGTTCATGGCTGGCTATAAGTCAGCCGCAGGTTTCGGCATGGAACAGCTTAATGCCTCAGCTCCGATTATTCCTTCAGGGTCCACACTTCTGTGATCATTTCCGAGAGTTTGAGACCTCCCGCAGGTCTTGACGACGCCTTGGCGGTTTAAGAAATTTATTGCCTACTTTAATCCGACTAAAATTGTCGGGTTGACGGCAGCGCATAATCTCGTCAAACAGCCCCCAAAGTTTACGCATGGGTTTAGTCGCGCGTCACGTGCACGACAACATCAGTTTCGCAGCCCCCGAAGAGGAACCTCGTTATGGCCCGCTTTCTGCTCTCCTCAGTATTGGCACTGACCATCGCATCATCGGCGCTGGCCGTGGAAAAAGCCGACGTTATAGAAACCTATGCCAACATTGCAGAAGCAACCTATGGTGACAGCCTGCTTACCGCGCAGAGATTGCAAGGCGCGGTTGATGCGCTGATTGCACAACCTTCACCTGCAAACTTGGAATTGGCGCGCAAGGCATGGCGGGCGGCTCGCATTCCATATCAGCAATCCGAGGTTTTTCGCTTTGGCAATCCCATCGTTGATGATTGGGAAGGCGGCCTGAACAGCTGGCCGCTGGACGAGGGTTTGATCGACTATGTCGATGCAAGCTATGGCGGCGCATCGGATGAAAACGCCTTTGCCGAGCTCAATGTGATCGCCAACCCTGTCTTCAATCTGTCGGGTACCCAAGTTGACGCCACAAATATCACGCCGAACCTGATCCGCGAAACCCTGCACGAAGCAGACGGCAACGAGGCCAACGTCGCATCAGGCTATCACGCAATCGAATTTCTCCTGTGGGGGCAGGACCTGAACGGCACCAAATCAGGTTCCGGCGCGCGGTCGTGGACGGATTATGCGCAAGGCGAAGCATGCACCAATCAGAATTGTGATCGCCGCGGCGATTATTTGAAAGCAGCGACCGACCTACTGGTCACGGATCTGGAATATATGGTCGCGCAGTGGGGCACACAGGGCGCGGCCCGCACCAATCTTTTTGCCAACGAAGATGCGGCGATATCGGCAATGTTAACCGGCATGGGGTCGTTATCCTATGGCGAACTCGCAGGCGAACGGATGCGCCTTGGTTTGATGCTGAACGACCCTGAGGAGGAAGAGGATTGTTTCTCGGACAACACGCATAACAGTCACTATTACGACGGGCTGGGCATTCAGAACGTCTATCTGGGCACATATTCCCGCGCGGATGGCACGTTGATTACCGGGCCATCGCTGTCAGACCTCGTGGCTGCGGACAATGCCGATCTTGATATCGAAATGCAGATGAAACTATCCGACACGATGCGCAATCTAGGCCAAATAAAAACTGCCGCCGAAGCGGGCATGGCCTATGACCAGATGCTGGCGCGTGCCAACAAAGGTGGGGAAGCCCTGATAATGGGTGGGGTTAACGCATTGATCGAGCAGACAAAAACGATCGAACGCATTGTGGCGACGTTGAAACTCGAAAACGTAGCGATTGAGGGGTCTGATAGCCTCAACACCACCGGAGCTGTGTTCCAGTGAACCATCCGCTACACTGTAACATGCTTTTTGAAAGATATTTTAGTGACTAAAGGCCTTTTTGCTGGATTCGCCCTGACCTTGGCAAGCACATACCCTGTCTACGGGCAGGTAAACCCGGTTAGCTGGTCAGGTGAACTGGAAGTCGGTTTCGACGGCACGGTATCCTCGGGTGATCCGGCCAGCGAGTTCACAGATAATTACGCCAGCCTCGTGACGTCTTTCGAAGCCGGGCTGACGCACGGCGTTACCCTTTTCGGAACCTTGGCCCTGGAAAGCGTCATCGACCCGACCGATACCCGACACTTCGAAGATATTGGGCTCTATGTAAGTGCTTTGGGGGTTGAATTTGAATATGGCCACAGTCACTTCCTGGTTGGCAAGATCAACCCGACCTTTGCGCTTGCCTGGGATGCTGCCCCCGGGTTCTACGGCACTTCCCTCGCCGAGGACTATGAATTGAACGAGGCGATCGGTGTAAGCGTAGACACTCCGATGCAGGGGACTGACGGGATCCTCTCGATGGCGGTGTTTTACGCTGATGACACCGGGTTGAGCGATTCATTCGGGGTCAGACGCGGGCGCAACATAACTGCCCACGGTGGGGCGGGCAACACAGGCAAGCTTAACAACGTCGCGTTGCAATATTTGCATATACACGAGGATACCACCTATTGGATCGGAGGGCGTTTTCTAACAGCCTCCAAGGTGGACGTGTCCGATGAGCTGGGTGCGGTCGTCGGGATGGCGCATGACTTTGACAACGGATTTGACGTAATTTTGGAAATTGCGCATTTCGATGGTTTTGCCGGCGGACCCACAAATGCAACCTATACCACCGTAGGTTCTTCATACGCCCACGGTCCTTGGGCTTACTCGACTTCTTTCACCGATATGCGTGATAGCGCAACCGGCCACGATCATGTGATTTCCTTCGGATTAGACTATCTTCACGAGAATGATATTGCCATTGGTGCGGGGGTGGCGCTCTATAATGTGGCCGGCGTGAAATCCACCGCTGTCGGTGCCTCTGTTGTGGTGCCGTTTTAAAAAACAGGTTAGGGAACATCATGCTACCTCTCAGGTCTTTCTCGCCTTGGATTGTTGCATCGCTATTGCCGCTTTTCTCACTTGCCGGCAGTCCGTCGGCCGCTGACGTACTTGATGAACCTCACCTCAACATCATTCCGCGCACCGCCGATGAACTGGCGCGGATCGCAGCCGTCACCGCACCGACAAAAGATTTCGACGCCCCCAACCCGTTTGAAGCCAACCCCGGCGGTGCCGCCACTGTTCGGGCGCGGACCAATGCCGACGCATTTTCCCAACCTTCGGGCAATATTGCGTTCGAAGACGAATTGACGTTCAAGATTGGCAACGGGTTGTTCCGCAAACTTTGGGTATCGTCCCCGTCTTCTACGCTTGCTTCTGACGGGCTGGGGCCTTTGTTCAACGCGCGATCCTGTCAAAGTTGTCACATCAAAGACGGGCGCGGTCATACACCCGAAGGCCCCGACGACAACGCCATTTCCATGTTTCTGCGCATTTCCATCCCCAGTACCGGCGAAGCCACCAATATACATGATATAAAAGGCTATTTCGCCACGTTGCCCGACCCCACCTACGGTACCCAGCTGCAAGATTTTGCGGTCCCAGGGCACGCGGCGGAATATCGGATGCAAATCGACTATCATGAAATCCCGGTCAAGCTTTCTGGTGGGCAGGTCGTTTCATTGCGCAGCCCAACCTACAGTGCAGCCGATTTGGGGTATGGGCCGCTTGACCCACACGCGATGCTGAGCCCGCGGATGACCCCCCAAATGATCGGATTGGGTTTGCTCGAGACGATCCCAGCCGCCGATATCTTGGCCTTAGCTGACCCTGACGATGCCAATCGCGATGGTATTTCAGGGCGGCCCAACATCGTGTGGTCACAGGAATTCGGGATGTCGATGTTGGGTCGTTTCGGTTTGAAGGCTGGGATGCCAACGATACGAGAGCAGGCAGCCGGAGCCTTCGCGGGTGATATCGGTATCTCGAACCCGATCTTTGCCGACCCATTCGGAGATTGTTCGACCATTCAGGACGCCTGTGTCAAAGCACCCAATGGCGCGGGTGATGTGCGCGGCTTTGAAATCGACGCCAAGGGGCTGGACCTTGTTACCTACTACAGTCGCAACCTTGCCGTGCCAGCCCGGAACGACGCGGGCGACCCAAAGATACTACGCGGCAAGCGGGTCTTTTACGAGACCGGGTGCACCGCCTGTCATCAGCCAAATTTTGTTACGCATAGGCTGGTGGACCGGCCCGAGCAAAGCTTTCAATTGATCTGGCCCTATACCGACATGCTGCTGCACGACATGGGCGAAGGTTTGGCCGACCACCGACCCGAAGCGCGCGCCAGTGGCAGGGAGTGGCGCACCGCGCCGTTGTGGGGGATAGGAATGACGGAGCAGGTGTCGGGTCACAAAAACTTTCTGCATGATGGCCGGGCACGGTCGATTCTCGAAGCCATTCTGTGGCACGGCGGAGAAGCGGAACATGCACGGACACGCGTCATTGATATGCCCCCGGCCGACCGGGATGCCCTTTTGAGTTATCTGGAAAGTCTTTGAAATGAAGCAACTGATCTTGGCCGCAGGAATCGCTCTCGCCCCGCTGGCGTTGTGGGCACAGACAAAAGCCGACATGGTAGGTGACGTCGTCAACCACCATATCCTGCCTCGTTACGCCGCATTGGCCGCGACCAGCGATAAGCTGGCGGCCACGGCACAGACCGATTGTGAAGCCAACTCAGAGACCCTGCGTAGAGCCTATGATAGCGCCTTCGACGCCTGGATCGCAGTAAGCCATCTGCGCTTTGGCCCTTCCGAGGTGAACAACCGCGCCTTTGCGCTGGCCTATTGGCCCGACAGTCGCGGTGCCACACCAAAGACCCTGGCAGCGCTGATCGCTGATGCGGACCCGGCAGCAAATACGGCCGACAGCTTTTCCGAAGTGTCCATCGCGGGTCGCGGATTTTACGCACTGGAGTTTTTGCTATATGACGATCAGTTAAGCACTATGGGAAGTGCGGATTATCGCTGTACCCTCGTAAAGGCCGTAACCGCGGATATAGCCGTGCAGTCACGCGCCATTCTGGATGACTGGCAACAGGGATACGGGGATATGCTGTTGTCCCCATCCGACACCAGCCCTTATCGCAGTACCGAAGAGGTCGCGCAGGAACTTTTCAAAGCTTTGAACGTCGGGTTGGAGTTCACAGCCGATACGCGCATCGGTCGCCCGATGGGTACATTTGATCGCCCGCGGCCCACACGGGCGGAAGCATGGCGCTCCGGCCGGTCGCTGCGAAACGTGGTGCTTTCGCTGAACTCACTCGAGGATCTGGCGTTGCGTCTGTCGCAAAGTGATCCCGCGCTGACCGAGAAATTCCGGAACGGGTTTGCGCATGCAGCAGAAATAGCGGCGCAGTTGGACGATCCGGTATTCGCAGGTACGGCGGATCCGCAGTCGCGGCTGCGCATCGAAGTTCTACAACAGGCCGTTGCCGACATCCGGAGTATCGCCAATACCGACCTTGGCCCACTGCTTGGGGTAGCGTCGGGTTTTAACGCCTTGGATGGAGACTGATATGACCAACCGACGCCACTTTATCGCCGGGCTTCTGGCCACCGGGTTGGTGCCTGCACCGACCTGGGCGGACGCAGGCGGGCCGAGCTATCTGGCAGCCGCCGGATTATCAGATGGGAGCTTTTCGTTATGCGGTATCGACCGCAATCTTGATATTGTCTTTCAGCTACCCTTGCCGGGTCGCGGCCATGCGGCGGCGGCTCATCCAAC
>TARA_R110002073_G_scaffold336458_1_pt1 | contig 38734 bp, 35 predicted proteins | sample TARA_R110002073 | Tara Oceans TARA_R110002073 (sample SAMEA4397174) | marine metagenome | biome: Polar Biome; feature: [DCM] deep chlorophyll maximum layer (ENVO:01000326); material: water (ENVO:00002006), including particulate matter (ENVO:01000060) such as... | depth 40 m
CGGTTTAATTTGGGAGAACGATACGACGATAATTATGAACTCAACAGCTGAGAAACACCACTCGTGTATTGGTAGGTCTTCGTGCCAAAGCGATCCGTCTTGCTGAGAAGCTTGCCCCAGATGCTCCGAGTCATTGACTGAATGACATTGCCGGCATCGTCTCGAATCTCGGTGAGGTTCCCGCCTGGGTCATACTCTCGATGGATGCTCGCCCCTGCTTTGTTGGTTGACTTGGATCCGTCCGACTAAGAACTTTACCCGAGATGTGATACGTGTACTCCGTCGTATTCCCGAGCGGGTCGATAATCGCGCTTGGATATCCAAGAAGTCACTTCCATCACCGCCCTCGAGCAAGTCAATCCCATTGCGCCCAATAATCACGTCGTCTCCGGCGCCTCCGTACAAGAAATCGTCACCAGCTGCACCGTCCAGTGTGTCGTTGCCATCATCCCCGTAGAGCGTGTCGGCACCACCGCCGCCATGGATGTAGTCGTTGCCACTGCCGCCTACAATGACATCGTCGCCGCCTAGGCCATACAAGGCGTCATCGCCGCCTAGGCCGAGAATGCAATCGGCTCCAGATGTACCCTCTAGATAGTCATTTCCGCTGGTACCAACAATGATGTTGGCGCCGCTCGGACAAAGCTCGACACCGGTAGGCGCGTCTGCAGCTCCACCGTCGGAGATACTTCCATCCGGGCCAGAACCTACTGCTCCTCGGTGCCTCCCCACAGAATTACTCTCATCGCCATTGCAGGACGAGAGCCCTACGAAGGCAAAGAGAGCGACACAAACACGCACACAAGCAAATAGCGATTGATTCGGCGTAGGTTTCCATTCTTCCCGGCCGCACGTGTGGCGACGAGGAAGCAGTTGTTGGCCAAACAATCAAGAGATCAGACTTGAGTCAACCGCTCGGACACGCTCAAACACGCACAGGAATAAATTCAGTAAAACTCGCATTTGCAACTTGCCGAAAATTCGGCAGCCTCGCGATTATGCTACGAGCTGTAACGACTGGAATGCGCGCCACCAAACCTGTGCACCACCAAGACCCACCCACCAAAATTTACGAAAAATTCGCAACCAACAAAGCCGACAAGCACCGCGACGCCGGAATTCCAGCAACACCAATTCAGAAAAACTCGCAAAACACCACCATTCCAAACTCCATACAACTGAGATAGGTTAGCTCTGTGAGCTTCTCAGCCGCTCAACAATCCAGACCTGTGCTTCGTGCGGAAACGAGCAGTCGCCACCGTGGAACCTTGATCCATGTTCAAGCTCTGCGAGCTGCCGCTGCGCTTTTGGTCGTTCTGCTCCACACTCTTTCGATTGGAGCCATCTGCGCGTCCGGCAACAGCATCAGTAAAGTTTACGATCTCGCAAATTTTGGAGCGGTCGGCGTCGACATCTTCTTTGTGATCAGCGGCTTCATCATGGTCTATGTCAGCCACGACCAGTTTCAGCGACCTGGCGCGACGCGGAGTTTTCTCGTTCGACGCTTCATCCGAGTCGCTCCTATCTATTGGTTGTTCACCGCACTTTACGTTGCACTACTACTAATAGTTCCATCTGCATTCAACGAAGACTCGTTCGATCTGGGACACACAATCCGCTCGTTTCTCTTCATACCATCCGCAAACCCGGAAACAGGTTCCCCCTATCCGGTTCTAACGCCGGGCTGGACACTTACGTTTGAGATGTACTTCTATGCGATCTTTGCGTGCTTCTTACTCACGTCGCGACGCTTCTTTCTTCCAGGGCTGACGCTTCTCTTTATAATAAGCACGCTTGCATCGCAGTTTGGTTTCGCTCAGGCAAGTCTTCTTGGAACCATCACAGAGCCTTTGCTTCTTGAGTTTCTTCTTGGTTGCTACATCGGGGTCGCCCTAGTTAGTGGAGTTCGACTACCGCGCGCGCTTTGCTCAGTGTTATTCTTATCTGGCTTAGGGCTACTTATTTACTCAATCATTAACGGCGCCCCAGATGTATCTGGAAGTCGTGGAGGGTTTGAGCGCTTCTTTGCCTGGGGACTACCCTCGGCGCTGATGGTTTGCGGCGCGATATTTTATGAGCGCATACGCAGCCTGCCTATCCCTCGGGTTTTCGTGGCCCTAGGTGACAGCTCGTACTCACTCTACCTCAGCCATATTTTCACCCTGCCTTTGATTGCAAAATTGTGGGCGCATTGGGCACCCCTGCAATCACTTCCGGGCGACGTCTTTGTCGTCATCGCAGTTTGCGCCAGTGCTGTGGTAGGGCACCTCTGCTATCAGTTCATAGAGCAGCCAGTGAACAAAGCTCTTAAGCCGTTAGCAACCCGACTCGCAGGCTAGCGGCTTGGCGATGCTTTAGCGGTATTGCCAAATGCGCCGAGGTTTATTCGCCCGCCGTTTGGTTCCGGTTCTAGCTCATAGCTGCTTTTGGGATCCCCTGTGTCAATCGCTGGTGAGCCTTTGGTGCTGTTTGCTGTTGGTCTAAGCTCAAAATTGCCGTTGGCGGCATCGATAAACCCAGGATCGACACTTAAGTTTTGGCTTCCTTCAAGTGCATGCTCCGAGAGAGTGTAATGGCCACTCACCTGCGCTTCACCTCGTAGGTTTACAAGGCTATCAGCACCATTGTTCCAGAGAATGCTATTTGAGACGCGGACGATGGTTCCCTTTCCTTGCGCCCAGATTGCATTGCCCTGGCCTTGATTTGAAGAACAAAGATTGTTTGCGATGGTCACGTTAACCACATCGACAACCGAGCCAGTTTTCCCGGTTTCATCCAGCGCGTCAACAACAAGACCAGCGGCACCTTTTTCGCCACACTGGTTCGCAACGATCAAGTCGTTCGTCATTACGCCCTTCGCTCCATCATCGATGAAAACGCCCGACCCACCCGAGGCTGCAAAGTTTCCCGTGATCGTATTTCCCTTCGAAATGAAGGTTGTCCCTGGGCTAGCAATCAACACGCCTCCTCCCCAGCCATATCCAAGCTTGCGCCCTAGCTCATTCCCAACAATGCGATTCTCGATGAGTTCGTTGCCTTCACCAAAAAGCACAACCCCGCCACCGTGATCACCGTAGCCCGTATTGTGCTCAATGCGATTCTCAACAAGACGAATCCCTTGACCGGTAATTCCACCAGCTCGCTCTGCACGATTGTGATGGATGTAGTTGCGGTAAAAGAGGACATTCCCGGTAGCAGCCACGCCCCCACCGCGTGCGGTATTGTGGCCCTCATGCTCAACAGAATTCCCTGTGATTTCGTTGTACGCGATTCGGATTGTCTTTGAGCCGGTTGAGTCAATATAGAGCCCACCACCTTCGCAGTACCACTGGCTACACTGTCCAGTCCCACCAGTAATCGCGAAGCCCTCAACCACCGACGCTCCCACGTTAAACATCGCTAGAGTCGCTGCATTGCCCTTGGCAACCAGCACTGTTCGATTGGCCGATACGTCTCGGTCCGAGAAGTCGCTACCAGGGACAAACCCGCCATATAAGAATAGTTCTTTGTCTCGAACCTGCACGGCTTCGGAGTACGAGCCGGCTGCAACCAGAATCGTGGTTCCAGACTTTGCATTCTCAACGGCGCCAAGGATTGTGTGAAACGGCTCTTCACGGGTGCCAGCCTCCTTGCCGGTAGCGCTCGAATCAACACACAAAACCCCGGAGCCATCGCACGCAAGTACAGTCCAAGGCTCGACCAAAGTTGCAGCCACGATCGGCTGCTCCGCTTGTTTTTCTGGCAACACGACCTTGGCGCCAGGCTGCTCCACGAGTTCGGCTTGCTGCGGCCGAACAGTATTGCCACTACTACATGCGCAGAAGGCAAAAGATGCGAAAGCAACGGTCTGGCAACGAGTAGCGAAGAGCATGGTGCATGCTGCCAGCATTGCAGGTGTGAGAAAACCGCTTTTGCGGCAAAGACCACTGCAAGGTAGTTTTGGCCCGAATTTCAGCTTCGATTGGATCCGGCCGCGCTCGGCCCGGCCCCTTTTGTACGGAAACCCGGACAACCATACAACACCTACACCTTCTAAGTAAAACACCTAGAGTCCGAGAAGCGCAGATGCCTCAACGGCGCGTTCGCAAAACTGCATATCCGATAACGCCGTGTATCGCAGCGCGGCGCCGCGCAATCCCCCGCTCACTCCTGGTTAAGCCCAAGCTCGCGCTGCTTCTGCTTGCTAAGCCCAAGCGAGACGATTCGGTGCGACTCTTCGAGATGCATTTGGTAGAAAGAGAACGTCAGTGGCGTTTTCAATCTCGATAGAAAATCTGCGTTTTGGTTGGCTTCAGGCCACGCTCTCATTCGCGGAACGCAAGTACGAGTTCGATTTTTCAGATGTGTCCAATGATGCGCTCCGCGAGCTAGCCCAACTTGGTCTATTCCTTGTTTCAGACGAGCACTTTGGATGCGAAGCAACGTTTTGGCTGGAACCTGCGGGGTATGAGCTGCAGGCATCCAGGAGCGACGAGTTGAGACTCAACCTGCGCTATGCGGAACATGCTTTCTCAAAACTCTTCCCTCCAATAACGACAGTCGACTCAATTTCTGTTGACGGCACATCCTGCGCAAGAGAAATCGCGCGAGCGCTTCGAAGGATACAACCACAGTTAGAATCGGCCATAGTGCAGGGGCCCGAAACGAAGAGTTGGAACTATACGTTTCCGCTGGAGTTGGTCCTGCAGGTTGAGCAAGCAATCGCGTGATGGTCAAGTAGATAACGCCGACAACTTCTAAGTACAATACTTAGAAGCGCAGATGCCTCAACGAGGCCTTCGCAACGCTGCATCCCCGATATCGCCGTCCAGCAGGGCTGCGGCAAAGTGCCTTGGCGAACATCCTGCTCACAAGCCGGGTGCATCGTATTCAAAATGGCAGCGTAGACAACAACGGTCTACGAAATTGGATCCATTCCACCTAACAAGCAGGCAACCTGTCACACCGGAGAACACTCAGGGTATCGACATTCACTACGACCAGGAACGTCGCTACGCCGTCAATGGGACCAATCGTTGCTGCCCAAACTGTCCCGGACACTGCAGTCCTGCCGAGCTCAAGCATGAAGTTGCAGTGCTCAATACCGGCAGCTCGTCTATGCGGATTCGGATTGTCATGAGCAAACTCAAGTCGAATCGTGTAAATCTCTTCAAGACCTTCTAGATAGATTGGAACAATCTCTTTCAGCTCAAGCGTTCTGGACTCGATTCCCGCCACAAGTTCCGCTGCGTGGCAGTAGTTTTCCCGATCGAGAATCCCCAGTTACTTCGTCTTAGTTAGCTTCATGGGTTCTAGAATTTTTCCTGCATCTATTGTTTAAGGGCTCTCAAGACTGAGAGAAGCATGCCTGTGTTCACCCGCCTGCAGAACGACGGTGTCTACTCGAGACCTGTCCACTGCGACGACAAGGCAGTAGTAAGCCATATCCTGCGTTTCGTTCCCCGTCGGGTTAGCTGTCTCGATGGGAAAGGTAAGCGTTCGCTCGTTCAGCAACGGGATGCCATACGTTACGACTGTCGAACCTGAAGCCTGAGCATGTGGAAGTAGAACCAACACTTCTTTATTGAAATCTACCTTTGTGCCGCCCAAGAAGAAACGCGTTCGCCCCTTGTCGAACTGCAGCAGCTCCTCCTGCCCCCGAAGGACCTGGAATACCAGGTCTGCGTACTCCTGCCTTTGATGCCGAGTTGGAATACGCCGGAAGGCCTCCTGGGCCCGCTTGCCCTCGCTGGTAACAACCGTTGCGATTGATGACCTCTCAGAAGTGTTAGGAGGTTCCGGCTCGGATTCCGATCGCATGCAACCTACTAACAATCCCATTACACCTACGAAGAGCAACATCACTGCAAGTTGAGACAACTTTGGAATAAGAGGGCTAGACGCAGGCATCAAAACGGTACTTTCAATGTGTACTCAATCAATGTGTACTCAATCATTGTGTACTCAAACGCGTGCACGCCGCGCAATCCCCGGCTCACGCCTGGTTAAGCCCAAGCTCGCGCTGCTGCTTCTTGCTTAGCCCAAGCGAGACGATTCGGTGCGATTCTTCGAGATGCATTCGCAGCAACTCGTCGGGCAAGCCGGGTGCGTCGTAATGCTGTAGCCACTTCATTCCTCGCGAGGCGAGATACGGCGCGGGGCGAATGCCGGGTTGGTCGGCGAGGCTCTCGTAGTCGGCGGGCGAGACTTTGAAGGTGATGCCAAGGGTCTCGGTGGTGTCATTCCAACCGGCGATTGCAAAGACTTTGCTTGCAACCTTCCAGACCTCGGCTCCGCGCCACTGCACAACGTGGCTTGTGGCAAGGAGGCCAGCGCAAAAGGTGTTGTACTCGTCGATGGTCATGAGGCAGCCACACAGCCGTGCTGAGCCCTAAGAATACGCCATGCCCGCGCAGCGCGCCCGGCCTGTGTTGCACAGGGCGCAAAGCTCGCCTACCCTTTGGGGATGTTTCGCAAAATCGGCGGTCTAGCCGCCATTGTGCTGCTTCCCAGCCTGCTTTTATCAGGCTGTCCTAAGCCAAGTTCAGCGCCAACTCCAAAGGCCGCAGACAAGCCCGTTGTTCCAGCCGTTCCCGCCCGCGTGGAGACCGAGATTACCGAGCCACTCACAGGGCACGACCCATCAGCGGCGTCGCCTTTGCTCGAGATTATGGCAAAGGAGAATGCGCGTTGGATGAAGACGTTTAAGGCCTCGCCTGCGCCGGCATACTTTCTTGGCTACACAATTCACGACAAGCAAATCATTGCCCTTGGGGCCGAGTCTGGCGCGCTTACGGTAGATGCCAGCGAGACCCACCGGGCACTGGATGTGGAAGTGCGAGTGGGCACCCCGCAAATCGACAATCGCCACCCGATTCAAGATGGCCGAATCGCGCAGTACGCCTCGTTTCAGCACTTGGGAATTGTTCCTAAGGGCGAAGATCCAAAGGCGATTTCGCACCACTTGTGGCTAGAGACCGACAAGCGATTTCGCGAAGCCGCACTTAACACGCGCATCATCATGACCGAGCAGCAAATTGGCAGCGCCAAAGAGCTTCCGCCAGATTTCTCCCACGAGAAGACCGAGACCTTCATCCAGCCTCTTGGCAATTTGGAGTGGAACCGCACCGACTGGGAGCAGCGCATGCGCGATTGCTCCGAGGGTGCCATGACCGGGGTTGCAACCCGCGGCTCGTGTCGGGTCTACGCCGAACTCAATACCATCTACTACGTAAACTCCGAGGGCAGCACCATCCAAAAAAGCTGGACCACCGCACGCCTCGAACTAAGTGTTGGCGTAAAGGCCGACGATGGCATGCCGCTTAGCCGCCTTGAGCAGAGCTTTGCACCAACCGTCGCAGGCCTGCCCGATGCGGTCGAGCAAAACCGCCTCTTGGGTGTTATTGCAAAAGACCTAGACGACTTGCACAAGGCTCCGATTGTTACGCCTTGGGTTGGGCCGGTCATTCTTGAGGGCCGCGCTGCAGCCGTCTTCTTTCACGAAGTCTTTGGCCATCGCATCGAGGGTCACCGCCAAAAGAATCCAACTTTCGGCAAGACATTTACCGAGATGATTGGCAAGCGCATCATGCCCGAGTGGCTCACGGTCTACGACGATCCGCGGGTTCGCAAGCTTAACGACATTTACCTAAACGGCTTCTTTCACTTTGACGACGAAGGCGTGCGAGCGCAGCGCGTGCCACTTGTGGACAAAGGCGTGCTCAAAGGCTTTGTCATGGGCCGCTCGCCCATCGAGGGCTTTCCCCAGTCGAACGGCCACGGCCGTGCAGAGGCCGGTCTTCCTCCGGTTGCAAGGCAGGGCAACTTGATTGCCGAGGCCTCGGAGACGGTTAGCAAAGAAGAACTCTATGCCGAGCTTGTGAAAGAGGTAAACGCCCAGGGCAAAGAGTTTGGCATGGTCTTTACCGACATCAGCGGCGGCTACACCAACACCTCAACCTTCTCGTCGCAAACCTTTAAAGTGCAGCCAATCATGGCCTATCGGGTCTACGCCGATGGTCGCAAAGAGCTTGTTCGCGGCGTCGACATTAGCGGCTTGCCGCTCTCGGTGCTCGACAACGTTGTTGCCGCAGGCCGCCCTCTAGAGACGTTTAACGGCATGTGCGGCGCAGAATCCGGTTGGGTTCCTGTGTCGGCCTCATCGCCAAGTCTCTTGGTAAAAACCGTCGAAGTCGAGCGCGGCTTTGAACCCAATAACTCGGACCCGGTCTTGCCGCCGCCGTCTTCTGTGATTTCCGCTCACGCATCAGGAGCTCCGTAATGTTTCGCCCCTTCGTAACGACCTCAGCGGTCGCTCTGCTCTCGCTTCTTACTCTTGGCACTACTGCCAATGCCAAGCGCGTGCCTCCGCCAGCCATGGCCCCAACCTCCAGCTCGGTCACGCCCGAAATCCTCGATGCGGTTGGCGCCGAACTCGAACGCGCCATGTCGAGCATGCGCATCCCCGGGGCTCCTGCGCCCTACTTCATTGGCTACAAGCTCACTGAGGTGGATGTTCACGATGTGGTGGCAAGCCTTGGCTCGATCACCGACGATCAAAATCGCGACTTCACCGGCCTTGAAGCCCACGTGCACATTGGCTCCTACGAAAAGGACAACTCAAACTTTGTGCCCTCACAGCGCGAAGGGCTCGACGGCGTAACCAATATTGGGCTCGCTCTAGAAGCGTCCCCGGCTCGCGCACGGCGCTCGGCTTGGTTGGCAACCGATGGCGCCTACAAAGAAGCGATTGCCCAGTGGCAGGCCAAGAGCGAGGCGATGGCCTCGGGCGTTGCGGGCGGCGCTAGCAAGATCGCAAGCTACACAAAGGCAACTCCTGTTGTCACCGAGAAGCCTGTCCAGGTTCCCAAGCTGCAAACCAACGACGAGTTGGGCGAGCGAGCCATGCGGCTTAGCAATGCATTTCGCAAGTACGATTTTATTCGCGACTCGCATGTTGGGCTCACAAGCTTTCTCGAAAATCGCTGGTACCTAAATAGCGAGGGCACCAACGCCACCGATACAAGGCGCGTCGAAGGCATTCTTATCGTCGCAACTGCGCAAGCGAACGATGGCCAAGAGATTGCCGTCTACTTTAGTCGCTACGCACGCAGTCGCCAAGGCCTGCCCACCGATGCCGAAATCGAGTCGCAGATCGAGGCGATGAGCAAGCAACTCGACGCCATGCGCAGCGCCCCGCTTGTTACCAACTACACGGGCCCGGTTCTCTTTGAAGGAGACGGCGCAGTAGGCGCTGTGCGTCACTCACTCGCACCGCACCTCTCGGGCACGCCACCACCGGTTGGCATTTCAAGCACCGAAGCCCTAATCGCCGGCAAGCTCGCCGGACGCCAAGGCCTAAAAGTCATTTCCGACCTGCTCACCGTTGTCGACGACCCAACCACAAGCACTGTCGAGAACCGCTTTGTCATTGGCGGCTACAAGTTTGACGATGAGGGCGTTGCGCCAAAGCGAGTTCAAGTCATTAAAGATGGCAAGCTAGAAGAACTCTTAATGAGCCGCACGCCAAGTACCGACCAGGCAATGAGTAATGGCCACGCGCGTCTTCTAATGCCTGGTGGTGTCTACCGCGGCGCTGCAACCAATCTTAGTGTGAAGGGCAAGAAGACCCAGTCTCGCGCGCAGCTGCGCAAAAAACTTCTCGCCGAGGCAAAGTCGCAAGGCCTGCCCTACGCCATCATCATCAAGCAATTTGATGACGCCGAGATCACGTCCAATACCGAGATCAGTCGCGTTGCAAAAGTTCAGCTTCTGCAATCGATGAACCCACAATCGCCGCCCCCTGCCACGGTTGCCTATCGTCTGTACCCAGATGGCCGAGAGGAGCTGGTGCGAGGTGTGCAGCTTGAGCCGGTTGATATGCGCGCATGGCGAGATGTGATGGGTGTTGGAAAGAAAAGAACGCTCAAGAATTTTCTGGCAACGACCGAGAGTCCCTTCTTTAAGCTCATCACTGGTGCGGGCCCTGGGCGTGTTCCTTCGGCTGGTATCGAGAGTTCTATAACCACTCCAGATTTGCTATTCCGTGAACTCGACCTCAAAGCCAGCAAGTACGGATTGCGGCCGCCGCCTTTGCTTCCCGCGCCGTAGCGCAAGGAGTATCCTTGAGTACACGCTCATGGTTCGCTCTTTCAAGCTCATTGCTCTCTTTGGCTGGCTACTCGTAGCCAGCTGCACGACCTCTCCTGGTTCCATCGGCCAAACCCAACAAGCGATCATTGAGTGCAATGGTGGCAGCGTTGGCCAAGCTTGCGACTCTGACGACAACCCATGCACGCAAGAGCTTTGCGTGCAGGTTGGCCAAGATGTCGCCTGTGAGTTGCAGACGCTGGCAGCCGATGGCACGCCTTGCCTCTCGGATGGCAATGCTTGCACCGCCGATACATGCCAAGAAGGCGTGTGTGAGAACACGGCACTTCCCGAAGATACCCTCTGCGACGATGGCCTCTTTTGCACAACCGGCACGCTCTGCAGTGCCGCCGGTAGTTGCGAAGGCGGCTCGCCAAATTGCGATGATGGCGATGCCTGCACCGCCGACAGCTGCGACGAGGCACTCAATAGCTGCGAGAGCGTGGCCTTGGCAGCAGGCGATGCCTGCGACGACCTCGACGCCTGCACCGATACCAGCACATGCAATGCCGGCGGCGCCTGCATTGGAGCCGATCCTGTCGACTGCAGCGATGGCAGTGACTGCACCGCCGATAGTTGCGACGCGACCCTCGGATGCATCAACGAAATTACCGAAGATAGCCCGTGCACCGATGTCTTCTTCTGCACCATCGCCGAGGCCTGCACCATCGATGGCAATTGCGAGGGCGAGGCAAATTGCAGCGATAGCAATCCGTGCACAATCGATAGCTGCGATGAGCTTGGCGATGCCTGCTCGAATGTCATTACCGCCGGCGAGGTTTGCAACGACGGCAATGAGTGCACCGAAGTAGATAGCTGCAACGCACAGGGGGAGTGCACAGGCTCACCGGTCGCCAATGGCACCGCCTGCGGAACGGGCGGCGGCTGCATTGCAGGCGGCACGTGCGCAAATGGCACCTGTGTTGGCGGTACGCCGCTTCCCGACGAAACGGTTTGCGACGACAACAGTATGTGCACCGACTCGGATACCTGCACAGGCGGCGCTTGCGGCGGCTATCCGGCCAACTGCTTTGATGGCGATCCGTGCACAGCGGATGGCTGCGACGAAGTTACCGGTTGCTTTAACTTGGTTATCGAGGGCTGCACCACAGGTACCGACCCAGACGCGGGCCCAGGCGATGCCGGGCCCGATGGCGATGCCGGCCCAGATGATGGCGATGGCGGCCTTGGCCTTGATGCCGGGCCAAACGGAATCCTCGGCGGCGGCGGCTGCAACACTGGCGGCGGCGCCTCGGGCTACAGCACACTACTTCTTCTGCTGATGGCCATTGCCATTGCCCTACGGCGAAAGCGCACGGCTCTCACGTCGGCGCTTGTACTTCTCGTCGTTGCGAGTTTTTCTCAGTCGGCAAACGCCCAGGGGTTTGACACCGAGATATTCAAACCAGGAACATCCGCTACAAGCTTTCTTAGCCAAGAGAGCGCCCAGGTGCTTCCCGCTTGGACGATGAACTTCGGTGTTTCTCTTAATTTCGCTAGCGACCCTCTGGTCTTGCGAGATCCAGACACCGGCGACGCACTTATGAATGGCGTTGTCGTCTCGGACCGGCGCGGCGCGTATCTAACAGCCGGCATTGGCCTCTTTGATAGGCTCGAGATTGGCATTGCCCTGCCCATGGTTCTAAGCCAAGACGGCAACGGCGACCTTCTCCCAAACTCTCCCGATCTAAACTCGGCAAGCCTTGGCGATGTGCGACTCACTGCCAAGGCAGCGATCTTTCGCAAGGGCAACATGCGCATCGCCGCTGCGCTCGCCGCCTCGCTACCTGCGGGCAATAGCGAAGCGCTCTACGGCGAAGAAGGTGTAAGCGCTGCTCCGCAACTGATCGTGGGTTGGCATCGCGGACGCGCAAGCATCGCCCTAAACGTGGGCGCGCAGTTTCGCGAAGGCACCACGGTCGACGAGCTTGAAATTGGTAATGAACTCGCCGCCGGCGCAGGTGCGCAGTTCGAGGTTATGAAGCGCCGCGCTTGGCTCTTGGCCGAGGTCTACTCGCGCAGCCCTCTTACTGATGCCACCGCAGAGAGTTCGCCCGCAGAAGCGCTTGTAGGCCTGCGAGCTGCGGTTTGGGGCCCGTATCAGATTCAAGCAGCCGTCGGATCCGGCATCGGTCGCGGCTACGGAACCCCTGCCCTTCGAGGCCTCTTTGGTGTGTTCTATCGACCGCAAGCACGCCCAAAAGCCATCGTGCCAACCGTCGTTCCAGAGCCGCTTGTCGCGAAGGTAACGCCCAAAAAAGAACCGACCCCAGAACCAAAAGATAGCGATAGCGACGGCATCATCGACCCCGAGGATTCGTGCCCGACCGAGCCAGAAGATATGGATGGCTTTGAAGACGACGACGGCTGTCCCGACCTCGATAACGATCACGATGGCATTCTGGATGTCGACGATGCATGTCCTCTGCAAGCCGAAATCGTCAACGGCATTGACGATGAAGATGGTTGCCCCGATGAAGGCATTATCACGATGGTCCAAGACCGCGTTGTCTTGGGCGAGAAGGTGCTCTTCGACAAGAATCGCGCCCGAGTTAAACGCAAAGGGCGCAAGGCACTAAAGGCAATTGTCACGCTCTACTTGCAGCATCCCGAGTGGGGCGCCATGTCTGTCGAAGGCCATGCAGATACTCGCGGCCCCGAAGACTTCAACATGGACCTTAGCCGTCGTCGTGCCGATCGAGTTCGCCACGAGATGATCGACCTTGGGATGCCAGCCGATAAGATCACAAGCAAAGGCCTTGGCGAAACCGTGCCTCTAGTAAAGGGCGAGAGCGCAGAGGCGATGCAAACCAATCGACGAGTCGAGTTTGTGGTGAGCAAGGTGCACGAAGAGGTCAAAGCACGAATCATCGTGCCTGCTGCGCCCTAGCGCCTGCAGCGGCCTCGGTCACCCCAATTGCATTTTGTAGTGTCGCCATGAGCGCGGCTTTGCGCCAGCTCATGACGAACAGCTGTAATGCGACAGGCCACCGACTAAGAAATATTCTGACGGCTTAAGCCTGTAAAATCTTGCTTCTACGTCCTTCGATTGCTCGGCGTATGGCTGGGTCATCACGTCTTGCAGCTCGCGCAAAGGAGCGTAGTTTCCTTCGGCGGCTTGCTGATACGCCGGCACCACAAACCACTCTCGCAGTGTGTACTTTGGATTGACGAGTTTCATTTGTCGCGACAGTTTTTCTTGCGAGCCGCTGCCGATGAGAGCTCTCCATTTGGAGAGCCACCCAACCCAGCGCACGTCCATCTCTTCGGAGGTTTTGTAGAAGCTTTTCCTAAGTGGGCCAATATCACTCGGTATCGCTGAGAGTTCGCGAAAGAAAATCGCGTAGTCGACAGGAGTGTTCTCCATAAGCACTTCAAGCTCACGGACGAGCGCCTCGTCAAACTCGCCAAGTCCAAGTTTGGCTGCCCACATTTGCTCCATCTGCGCTCGCATGGCGGCCGCAAAGCCACCTAGAATTTCTCTTAGCTGCTGCAGTTCGTCGTCGTGTGACACAAGCAGCGGTAGCAACGCCGTGCAGAACATGTGAAAGTTGCGTTCTGCGGCTACAGGTTGATTAAGGAACGAAAAATGCCGTCCGCCTCCGGTCCACGGCTGGAATTGCGAGTTGAACGCATCGCAAAACCCAAACGGACCATAGTCGAGTGTAAAGCCACCGACCGCGCAGTTGTCGCTGTTAAAGTTGCCTTGGCAGTAGCCGACGCGGATCCAGTTCGCCATAAGTGCGATTAGCCTGGTGCGAAATTCGCGCGCAAGCACTACTACCTTCTCTGCAGTGCTTAGCTCGCAGTCGATGACACCGCCGTACTCGCGATCGATCGCGTGCAACACGATCTTCTCTAGCTCCTCCATCGCCTCGGGGTGCTCAGTATCCCTCGCGCGCCGGCCGAAAAGTTCGAGTTGGCCAACCCGAAGAAACGAGGGGGCAACGCGGGTTGAGATGGCCACGGGCTCTGACACAAGTACGTCGGGATTGGTCGATCGCGAATCTTCCGAGTACCAGGGCCGTTGTACCGTCTCCGTCTTCGAAACGTACAAGCTTAGGGCCCGTGACGTTGGTACGCCGAGCGCGTGCATGTGCTCTTGCGCCAAAAACTCGCGGACACTTGATCGCAGAACAGCACGACCGTCAGCCCCGCGGCAGTAAGGCGTCCGCCCGCCCCCTTTTAGCTGCATCTCCCAATACTTGCCGTTTACAGTAGTCTCAAGCACCGAAACAGCGCGCCCATCGCCGTACCCATTGCCGGTTTGGAACGGGCACTGCTGAGTGTATTCGGTGCCGTAAATGGAAAGTGCGTAGCCTGTCGCCCAGCCGACCTTGCGCATAGGGGCAGGAACCTGCGAGAGGTCTCCGGAAAACATGCGGACAAAGCCTGGGGACTGGGCCAGGCTGTCTTTAAAGCCAAGTTCGCGAAACAACGATTTGCTGTGCGCTACGTACTCGGGGGACGGAATTGGCGTAGGGCTAACCGGTACATAGTGGCCGCTAAAGACTTGTCGGGGCTCGTAGTCGGCTCCGTCTGCGCTGGCATCTGGATCGCATGTAAGCTTGTTTACTAGCGAGTAGTTTGCCAGCGGTGCAAGATCTTCCAGCGTCGCGATGGTGGAAGTGAACTCGCTGATATCAGAGTTTTTCTTTGTACTGCTCACGCCGCCTCCTTACAAGATATTGATTCGCCCGAGGTTCGCACCGCTAGGATAGCCGCAACGAACAAAGCTATCCACCCCCAAAACCACAAGCCGCATACGCACACCATCGACGGTTTTGAGGGTGTTTTCGAGACATTCGTCCACTTTAAGAACCCCAACTTGCGTCGCTTTGGCCGCAAGCTGGGCAAGCGCAAGCTTCTCTCTGGAGTTGAGGAAATACTCAGAGAAGCACAAGCCTAGTTAGTACGCATGTGCCAACGAATGTCGGTCTCGGCCAGTTCTCCTAAGCTGAGTGCGAAACTGAGCTATGCTTAACCCGTGCGTTTCGCGATTCGAGCTTTTCTTATGCTGTGCGCAAGCTCAGCAGTTGGCTGCCGAGAATTTCCTGTTCCAGCAGAAGCCGATGCCGATCTTGCCTGTGGGCCTGCTCCATCAAATTGCAGCATAGTGCATCCCACCAATGAAACGTGTGGTTCCACCCTCTGCGGCGAGTTTTACGTTTGTCAGTGCATTGAAGACCTGGGGGAATGGGCGGTTACGATCTACGACTGCTACTGTTTTGATTGCACCCCTGTCACCCAACAACATTGCGAGCAAGGTGAAAAGTGTGGCCAGCTGGTGGAGAGCGGCGACCCCTTCTTGGCGAAGACAACATGCCTTCCCAATGGCACGAGGGGCGACGGGGATCCATGCAGTTTCGGTGAACCGGGCGCCACTACGGGGTTTGATGATTGCGTGGCCGGCTATCACTGCAACGATGGAACCTGCGCCCAAATCTGCGCGCCTGAATCCCCCGACCAATGTCAGGGCAAAGGCGAGAGCTGTATTACAGACACGTACAAGTTCGGCGACGAGTTTGGCGTGTGCGCTTTCGAGCCAAGGTAGACGCGAGAAACTCTTAGTGAGTTTGTCTACTCCGCCCAGTATGCTTCTTCTTTGAGGCTATCTTCACGTTCCGATAAACTGCGAGTAAGTCGTTGTGAGTCATTCGTCAGTACTTCGTAGCTCATGCGATTTGCATAGCGGCGGCATAGTGGCGGCAAATCTGCGCTAGCGACGAGTAGGTTAGAAACTCTCGTCTGTGCTTGAACCGAGGCTATCTTGGACCATCTACCATCTAGGCATCGCATTTCCGGCACGCCCACTCGAGTCGTTAGTAGCGTCGTGTGAAGCCTCGCTGTCGGTTTGGCGGGAGCTGGAAGTTGAGTTCTTCATTCCGGACATCTTGTTGCCTATGTCCCTCCCAAAGTCGGCTAGGCGTTCGGTTGCCGTGGTGGGAAGAGCGAATTCTAGTGTGCCAACTCGGAACTCCAGGCTCTCAAGTTGTCCCATATAGAGAAGGAAGCTGGACGGGCTGATGGTCCCCTCAACAATCTCCTGAGAAACGCCTACTCGGAGTTGGTTAACTCGGCGCGTGAGTTCAACGGGAAGAGTCTTGTCTTTGCTCAGGACGAGGGCCAACATGGACTCATCCGTGAATTGGTCTTCGGAGAGACCTTCGCAGATCACAGAAACTGAGATTTTCCCAAAACTCCCGTTTCTCATTTCTCGCGTCGCGAATTTAAGAGTTATTCCTGGTGCAGCGGTGTAGCGAAATACGAACGACGTCGTTCCAGTTGCGGCGTCTGGCGTTTGAAGAACCTCGACAGCTCCTACTGCCGCCGACGCCGGCCCCGCTGCTGTAGGCGCCTTCGCGTGCCCTATGCCAGATATTCGGGCGGAGCCTCCGCGAGAGAGGACATGGTTGGCGACGGAGCCGCCGGCACAGTCTTGTACGCGTCCGCCTTCCACGCAGAGCTTCAGGCTAGATAGTAGCGATTCGTCGTAGGTGGCAAAGGCTGCTCTGGTGTCGGCCCCCGAGCGTGTCCCGTAGTAGTAGCCCAGGCTAACTGGAATTACCGAGCCCACCATGAGCCCTAGTCCGATATTGAATACCGTCGAATCATCATCTTCGACGGTTGCTTCGATTCCAGCGACCCCAACCGCCGCGCCTAGCGTAAGCGCTGCTATCCCTGTCAGAAACCATAGGCGGGAGCTAGAGGCCGAGTCTTGCGCTTCTCTCGCCTTTCTCGCAGCGGGGGTGTCTTCGTTTAGGATAGGAAGGATGTCCTCTGAGTGGTAGACAGTGTCACCATTTGCCAGAACTAGGCTGTGAGTAACACTGGCGGAGACGTTGTTCCCGCTAACCGTAACGTGCGTATCCGTCGCCAAGGCAGCAGAACGTAGCCGGTCAAATGCTGCTATGCGCTCTTGCGAACTTGCCTGGTCCGAAACGCTCTCAAGAGCCACGTGTCTTGAGCACGATATGGTTACCAACAAGAGAAAGGGGAGCGTTCGTAGATTGACTAGTGTCACCCGACCGATGCTACGTGCGCATCTTCGGCTAGTCACGTTCTTCGGACGCAGAACCGGAAGTCCTGAACTACATGCGAGCATGTGGCGCCGAGAAATCGGCGAGCGCAGCCGTTTTACGAGTTTTACTGAGTTGCGACATCGCCCCAACAACGCTCGTTCGGCAATTCGACGAAGTGGTCGACGGGTTCTGCAACAGAGCTTCGCGGGGCGATTGAGACATGCAATATGAGTCCTCCAAATTCGATTTGCCTCAACGAGTCTTGCGTTGGAGTGGCCACGAGGTTTTCCCGGCCAGCAAGGTTAAGCCGCGTACTCGACATGGCCTTGCGCAAAGTGTTCGCCTGGCAGAAGCGAGCCGCAAGACGCCTCGGCATCACAGATTCCATGTGTGGTGCCATCGGCTTTGTGCAGCGTTTTGGCTCGCTGCTGAATCTCAATTGCCACTTTCACAACATCTTGCCCGATGGCGTCTTCGCTCAGAACAACAACGGAGATGTCGTGTTTCGCCCCGTGCCACCGCCGTCCAAACGGGATGTGCAAACGCTCGTAAAGCAGATTGCTTGAGGTACCGAGAAACTCATCGCCAAGCGCGGCCAGCAAGACGGACGTCGCGAGTTACGATTTGGCCAAGCCGAACTCCTGCAAAAACTCGCAATCCTAATCCTGCCACCGCACAAGAATCTCACGCGATACTTCGGCGTCTTTGCGCCCGCGCATCGATACCGTTCGGAGGTTGTTGCCCTCGGCCGGGACACTTCTACACTGGACCAAGAGCCCGCTTCTGCGGATGCGAACCACACACACAAGCGCGGACTGCCATGGGCAGAACTCCTCCGGCGCGTATTCGCCATCGACATCCTTAAGTGCGACCAGTGTGGTGGCGACATGAAGATCATCGCCATCATTCCAGCCTCCGAAGCGACCGAGGCAATCTTGGACCCCCTGGGCAAAGGCACGCACCACAACCCTGCTACCGGGCCGCCTGCCGATCGAACGGTGGCGTAGGAAAAAGTGGTGCTGGGTTGTCGAGGTTGGTCCACATGCCAGGCTGGGCGTGTGGTTGGCGGTCGCACCGCTGAGCTTAAGTGGCGCGGCCTCGTTCTCCAAACGGTAGGCGATGACGTTTTGGTCTAAGCTTTACTCTCGCCATCCCCGTGCTGTTTCGGGTGGCCCTGATGTCTAGGGATTATTCTTAGTCGTGTTCCCCCGATTAGGCGAGGGCTCCTAAGGCTCCCCAAAGTTCCCTACCCCAGCGAGCCAATCAGAGATATTGGTCACTCCCCACACCTGCCCGTTATAGACAGCGTACATCAGTCCGCCTTCAAAGGCGCCCGGCGAGTACCCCGGGATATTGACTTCCACTCGCGTCGTAACTTCATAAAAACCATCGACAGAACCAGGAAGTGCAACCTCGATGTGAAATTCCGACTGCCCTACAGGAATTTCGGCGGGCATGGTTGTCGCTCCGTCGGCTAAGGGCACCGTCTCACCGGTGTTGCTTTCCATGTCGTAGCGATATGAGTAGGTTGTGCCCTTTATGGGCATTCCAATGGAAATACCCAGATCTACTACCAGTGTTTCCGTCTTGTTCTTTCCCTGGGAAATATACTTGGGAAGCATCGAAACAATAACGGGACTCGAGTGAGGCGCGTCCCAGTCGAGCCCTGGTTCCGGCGGGGCCTCAAGCGTAAAGTGGCGCCTAAGTAAGAGTTCTTCGCCATAGACGCGAATGCCCTCGTCACCTCGGCAGGAACCAATTGCTGCCGCTAGCCCAATGATGGCCGACAGTACATAGGGGCTGCCCACTTTCGAACGGTGTTTAACTTGATTCATGGTCTTCTCCGGTTGTCGCATGTTGCAGTAAGGCTTCTGTTGTTTCGACTAGCTGCTGGATTGCAAAGACGTCTGCTGCCCCTTCGCGATATGCGGTTTCTAGATACTCCAGAGAATTAGGACTATGCCCTCCCTGGCCCCCATACCAATAATCCATCGGGCCAATCCGGTCCTGAACGAAGACGCGCTCCACGACATGCCCTAGTTCATGAAGGATAGTATGCGTCTTTAAATCGTGTTTCTTGATTACAACTTCAGGGAGTGCCCACCATTCGGTGTAGCTGGGCCCCCCGACTCAATTGCTTTGATCTGAAGAATCTCTGGCCACCCTTGGCCAAGGGTAAGGGTATTTGAATCAATTGCGTCCCACGCCAGCTGGTAAGTAGAAGCCAAAGCGTTTCCCAGCGTCGTGGCAGGTGGTTGGACATCTACAATCGTTAGGGTGCTTGGATAAAAGTTGTGAGAATGAACACGTATTGCGTTCGAATCGGCCCCAACCATCTTGAAGCGACCCTCCCTATCTTCAAAGTAGCCCACCACGTAGAACAGGTGACCATCGCAGAGTTCAGCATCAATGATGCCAGGGAGAGTGCCTTCCCAAATCATCTCATTGGTGCCCGCTCTATGAAATGAGACGTACCCTAACTGAAGTTCATAATCTCGATTGTAGTCATACTCGGTGTACTTCGCACCTGAATCGTCGGTCGCTGAGGCCCTTGCACGAACAGCGTGTTTAGCGCGCCTCGCAGCGCGCCCCGAGCGAAGACTTGCGTTACTGCCCGAAGACGTCGTTGCCGTCGACCGACGTTTGAACGTCGACGCGAGACTCGACCTCGATAAGCCCGCCAACGTCCACAAAGACCGTGTGCGTTCCAACAGGTGGCACGAAGGTCATTGCCTCGGCCTCGGCAAGGATGTTGCCGTCTTCGTCAAAGGCAATCCAATCTCTTGCGAGTTCGCCTTCGGTCTCGTCGTAGCCACTTGCAAGAACGCTGTAGACGCCTTCATCAAGAACTATCTCGGCCTCGACATCGTAAATTGACCAGTAGTTTTCACCAAAGAGCAGGTTGCTAACAAACCCGAAGAATTCTGAGTCTAGGGTCGAGCTGCGCCAATCGCAGTGGATGTGGCCAGTGTTGGCGTACTTGGCAACGTAGCCTGCTCCCAAATCGCGACACTTTTGCATCAGTGCATCGCGCCCAGTTGCGCCTGGCATAATGTCAAAGGCATCTCCGTACATGTGCCGAGACATTGTGGCGCCGCCAACCGAGCTATTGTAATCGGGTGAGCGAAAGCCCGAATTGATGGTTAGCGCATGCCCTGCCGAATCGCGAAGATGCTGAAGCTTCGAAATCGCATGAGGTTGCACAACTTGGTATTTTCCCTTAACCCGAACGGCGATTTCTCCCAGCCTAAAGTTGGGGCTCACCTTGGTGTTTAGGTCGACGGCATCAATATCGAGAAAGCCGGTTGGCCTTGAGTAATTTCCGCTGCCCGCTGGGTATGTGTACGCGTTAATTTCAACAACCGGGAGGCAGGTTGTATTGGTGCCCGAGTTGCCAAGGTAACAAGCTTGGTTTGCCGTATTGGTTGGAGGCTCGGGCTCTTCTTCGGGGTGCGAAGGAGGCTCGGGCTCGGGGTCTGGCTCAGAACCTGGCTCGGGTGTTGGCGACGGCTCGGGGTCTGATTCCGATTCCGATTCTGGCTCATCTGCAAAGCCTGCATCCGCGCCGTAGTTGCCGTTCTCTCCAATGCTTCCAACATTTGTCGTGCAGGCGAGAAAGAGGGTTGAGAGCAAGGCGGCTTTTACAACGTTGGAGGCACTTGACACATCGCCCTAGATTGCAGGGCACGTACCAAATTGCTTGGTGGCCAAGTAGCCGAAATAACCGGGTGTGATCGCCCACAAACTGGGAGAATGGCCCCAGGTCATGTGGGTGTGCCACCCATCTTTTGAGCTATAGACCACTGGAATCATTGATAATTTTTCTGCGCCCACCATGCGCGAACAACAGTGGGCAATCGCGAAGCGCGAATCGGGGCGCTTGGACCAGGCTCAGTCGCCAACAAGCTCAAGCACTGCGGCGTCGAGCTCTTGGTCGCTTGCCGCCCCTTGCAGCGAGAAGACGATCGTGCTGTCCGCATCGACAAAGAACTCGGTTGGCAAGCTTTGCACCCCAAGGGTCTCCATCAGCTCACTCACCTGCTCTCCAAAGGCAACATCCAAGGTTAGCTTCTGCGTTGCGAGAAAGTCCTCGACCTTAGCTCGCGAGTCGTCGGCCGAGAGCGCGAGAATTTGCACCGAGTCTTGGTGCGTCACTCCCAAGCTTTGCAGGTGCGGCAAGCTCTTGCGGCACGGAGCGCAGTAGGTGGCCCAGAACGAAATAATCAACGCCTTGCCTTGCTCGCGTTCAAAGTTCTCGCCACTGGCAAGGCGAATCTTCAGCGGCGGCAAAGTCGTCGCTGCAAAGTCTTTGCGAATGGGCGCCGCCGTTGACGCTTGCGCGGGCGAGCTTCCGTCACTGTCATTCACCGACCAGTTGTACTCGGTGTAGACCGTTGCGAAGTTGTCTTCGCGAGCTTGCAACAGCGCAGCGCTAAGCTCTGGTTTGGCAAAGAGCGCCACAAAGTCGAGGGCCGAGGCATTTTGATTCCCTGTGGCGCGCCGCGCGTGTTTTTTAAAGTCGCCACCGTACCACTTAAGAATTTTACTAAGATAGATGCGTTGGCGATCCGCATCCACCCGTACGTTTTCCGGTGCATTTAGAAAGGCCACCGTCGCGCTCTGAAGTTCTGCCTCAAGGCTCTCGCCAGAGAATGCCTTGGGCTGTAGCACCGGGCACGAACTCGAACCGCAATTGAGAGCAAAGTGAACCCGAGCGTCGTCAAAGCGATTGCGAATGGTCGCGTGTTCAATATCGTCGAGGCTCATTTCCTTGCCACCAACAACAAAGCGCAGGTCTCGAAAGAAGCCCTTTGTCGTGTCGATCTTTGAACCGAGCGTTGGCCGATAATCGCGAACCGATTCTAAGGGCCAGCGGCGCAAGACTTCGCGCACGACCAAGGCATTGTAGAGGTTGATCCAATAACTGAGCTTGTCCTGGTCGCCGGAGAAGAGCTCGGGCCTGCGCTTTGGAGGCGTGGCCGTAAGACGCCCTAGGTACCGATCCAAGGCCGCAACATCCGCCGGCGCCTTCTGCCACCCGCTGTAGTTCACCTCGCCACTCGCCGAGAGATAGCGACCAAGCAGGCTCTCGTAGTCGTCGTGACGAATCGCCTCGATCGCGGTGGTGGGTGCTGGATATCGAATCGGCGACGGGCCACACGCAACGAGCAAGAGGCCAAGTAGCAGCGCTGCAAATGGCAGGGTTCGCGAGTTCATCTACTGCATACGCCGCGCACGTTGCCAAGTTACACCTTGGCATGACTACTAGTAGCGAGAACCTACCAGCGTTCGCGAATCGAATGTGTCTTGCCCTTTTTAAGGACAAAGCGATGCGTCTTGCGCTTGCCCAGCGGCTCATTCTCAATCACCACCTTGTGCGAGCCAGCTGGAATTGAGCGACGAACGGGCGTCTGCCCTAGCGATTTTCCGTCTAGGTAGACAATCCCCCAAGAGCCGGGAACCGTCACATGCAGTTGGCCCTTTCCGCGATTTCTAGGTTCGTCGGTTTCGGGTTTGGATTCGGGCGTTATCGCAACCTCGGCATCGGGCTTGGCTACTGCCGCATCCATCGGCATTGCTGCGACGATTGCAGATGCATCGATGGGTCCCGCATCGACTACGCCGGTGGCCAATGGCACTAACGCGGCATCAGCGGTGCTCGAAGCAACTAGCCCCGGCCCGTCAAGATTGCCCTGTTGCCCCGATGCTCCTCGTTGGCCAATCCACCAAGCTCCCACGCCAATCACCAGAATCAGCGGTACCAACATCAAGAGCATCGGCGAGCGCTTCGCCGGAAGTTGCGCAAACCCATCGCTGCTCGCGGCGGCAGTGGTCTCGGGGGCGGCAGGAGGTGCAGTCGCTAGCGTTGCATCATCGAGCAGCGCCTGCACCGACTGATAGCGATCCTCTGGTGCCTTGGCGAGTGCCTTATCAACAATCTCAGACCAAGCCGGTGCAACGTCTTGCCGCGAATCGCCAAGCTTTGGTGGCGCTTCGCTGATGTGCTTGAAGATCAGCGATGCAAAGTTCTTTCCGTGAAACGGCGGAGAGCCACTAAGCATTTCAAATAGCATCACACCCAGCGAGTAGATGTCGGTTCGGTGATCGGCCTCAAGCGTATTGCCCTGCGCCTGCTCGGGAGACATGTACGTTGGCGTCCCAAGCACCACACCGGTTTGTGTTTGGTTTACCGCTTCGCTGTCTGTGCCCCGCAGCTTTGCGATACCAAAGTCGAGCACCTTCACTCGCATCGGTTGATGGGGATGACGAACCAAGAAAATGTTCTCGGGCTTTAGATCTCGGTGAACGATGTGCTTGGAATGCGCCGCCGCCAACGCAGAACAGATCGGCCGCAAAATTTCGAGAACCTCGCCTTCGGAAAGTGCACCTTTCTCCGTGAGGTACTCCTCAAGACTTTCGCCTTTGAGAAACTCCATGATGATGAAGGGGCGCCCATCGGGCAATTGGCCAAAGTCGGTGATGTCGACGATGCTCGGGTGGCCGATTAGATTGACTGCGCGGGCCTCGTCAAAGAAACGCTGCACAATCTCTTCGCGCCCCGCGTATTCTTCGTGAAGAAGTTTAAGCGCCATGCGCTTGTGAATTGCTGGTTGCAACAACTCATACACAGCGCCCATGCCACCCTGGCCGATTTTTCGCTCAACTCGGTAGCGCCCAATCATCGTTCCGATGAGCGGGTCGACAACTTCGCCTTCGAAGTCGTTTTCATCCATAGCGCGACATCCTCGTGGCAATAAGGATACATGCTAGAATCGACAAAGGCATGTTGTGGCGCCTCTAGCTGCATGACTTGCATTGCTGAGGTGTCGGAATACCGCTAGGCTCTTGGCCGTTACAGGACACATTGCCTACCGCTCAACCACCCAGCAGCGCTAAAAATGTTCTCTTGGCGGTTGGCATTTTGGGGGCTGCGGGGCTAGCCGCTGCCAGCGTGGCGGGCATTGTCGGGCGTTGGTGGTGGCTACTCGATCTGTGTTCACACTTCCGATTGCAGTACGCCGTTCTCGCCCTTCCTGTGGGCTTCGTCCTGGCAAGCCAACGAGCTTGGCGTTGGGCACTCGTGGCTGCGGTTGTGTTCACGCTCAACACGGCCCTCGTGCTGCCTTTGTATTGGGGTGGAGCCAGCAATATCGATAACGAACGCCCCACTCTGCGGCTCGTCGTCTTTAACGCGAACTACAACAATACGAATTATACCGAGGTCGCCAATTACTTATCTTCGGCCAACGCCGACGTCATCATCTTGGTCGAGGCAACCACGGCCATGCGAGCGCAACTTGAGCAAACACTTTCAAGCTACGCGAGCTTTGGTGATACCCGAACCGACGCCTTTGGCATGCTCGCCCTTTCACGGCTACCCGTGAAACACAAAGAGCTGCTCACCTTCGGCAATAGTCTTTTGCCTGCAATTGCCATCGACGTCGAGAAAGAAGGCGAGCAGTTTTCGGTGCTGGGGCTCCACACCATGCCGCCGGCTGGAGGAGACAACGCTGCACTTCGCGATGCCATGATGCACGAGGCAAGTGCTTGGGCGCGCAGTCACGACCACGCCATTGTCGCCGGCGATTTTAATGCCACACCTTGGTCCTTTGCCTTTGTGGATCTAATTGAGAACGGCAATCTTCACAACTCGCAGCGCGGCTTTGGTTTGCAGACAAGTTGGCCGGCTGTGTTTTGGCCCCTATCAATTCCCATTGATCACTGTGTGCACGCAAAATCGCTGCACACTGTGCAGCGATCCGTTGGGCCATTTTTGGGTTCCGATCACAGGCCGGTTCACCTAACTCTCGGCTTTGCCAAATCCGAGCCGTAGGCTTGGCATGAACATCACAAGCAGTGCTGACGGTCAACGAGGCGAGCTGGGCGCCCCTGCGCCTGTCGCCTCATCCACTTGGTTGGTCCTAGATTTTGAAGCGACCCACCAACGCAGCAAGGGTTTGAGACTGTCGTGAGAGAAGTTCTGCTGCCTGCGAGGTTTGATCCGAGTTTGCCGCTGTTTGATGCACAACTAAGTCTATTTCTGAGACCGCGCGACTTGCCTGATCGATGCTAACCGCTTGCTCTTCACTGGCAAGGTAGATTTCGCTTACAAGGCTCGCAACAAGACTAGCCGACTCGACCATGCTCCGAAGGCTATTGCCCACATCGTTGGTAATCGTTGCGCATTCCGACGCAAGCAGAACCGATTCGCGAACGAGGTACTCGGTTTTCATTGCAGCGGCCTGAGACATTTGCGCAAGGTTGCGGACTTCCTTGGCGACAACCGCAAATCCCCGGCCAGCATCTCCTGCGCGCGAGGCTTCGACACTTGCATTAAGCGCCAACAAATTGGTTTTCACGGCAATCTCGTTAATGTCACCGATGATCTGCGCAGTGCTACTGGCGGAACCCTGAATCTGCTGCACGGTAGTACTGAGTATCGACATTTTTTCGTTTCCCAGTCGTGCGGCGCTGCTTGTCGAGTTCGCAAATTCGGTGGCCTTGCGGGTGTTGTCCGCAGTGCGTTTCGTCATGCTTGCGACTTGTTCTAAGTTCGCAGCCATTTCCTCAATTGAAGATGCTTGCCCTCGGGCTCCGTCGGCCACAGCACATGAGGCCGACGCGATTTTGACGCTTGCTAGATGTACTTGTTCCGTCGCTTTACTCACTTCGGTTAACGCGTTTAGTAGAACCGAAGCAGTTTTATTCACGGCGTTCTTCATGCGCCCGTGATCCCCCTGGTAGTCGCTGGTCATGCGAGCTCGAAGGTCGCAGTTTCCCAATCGTTCGAGACAAGAGTTGGCGTCCTGCATTGGTGCGACGGTTGCGTCTAAGGTCTCATTGATGCCGCGAACAATCTGAGCGAACTGCCCCTTATGCCTAGCGTCTGGAGCTCGTACTCCCAGATCGCCTGCGAGCGCTGATTTGACCAGGTGGTCTACATCACCAACCAGGTTCTTGATGTTGCTCTTCATCATCACCATGGAATTGCCGAGAGCATCGATATGGGATCGGACCTTCACGTCTACCGTTAGGTCACCACGTCCTATCGATGCGGCAGCCGATGCGAGCGTTTTCTGCCGTTCGAGTAGGCACCGAAAGGCTTCTGCTAGGACTCCAATCTCATCAGCAGAGCGATACTCGATTTTCGTTTCCAGGTTGCCCAGAGAGACTTGTGCCGCAGCTTCTGCGACCACGCGAATCGGCTGAATTACAATTCGCTGAAATAGCGCCAACAAGCTCGCGATCACCGAGAGGAAGACGGCTCCGAGGACAAGCAGCAACCACAGCATCTCGTCGATTTGCCGGGTGAGCGCTGCTCTTCTTGCGTCTGTGAGAGCATCATGGTGCGCGCTAAGGATTGCAAAGGCATCAATTGCCGCGGCGTCATCGATTCGAACCAAATGATCGAGTTGCTTGGTATTGGCTGAGCCGATGTTCGTTTGTACAGCTTCAACTGCAGCTCGGTATTCTTCTACGGTCGTTCGAATCGCAAGAATGGCCAGACGTTCCTTCTTCGTCTCTCCTTGCAAACGATCGTACTCATCCAGGGCACTCGAGATCGAATCCAAGTTCGCAATCGTTTTCAGTCGGTATTCTAATGTGTGTCGTAGGACATAGTTCTTGAAGTTGTGGATGGCACCGCCGTAGCCAAAATTGCTCTTGATCGAGGAGAGCAATGCTTGTCGTTTTAGGATGCTATCGGTGTACTCACTCCATTCCTTTTTCACATTGCTGGCGCTGCGATAGCTTGAAAACCCTCCTGCTACGGCTACCGATAGGACGATCAGTAGCCCCACGCACAGCTTGCGAGAGAGGCTGGAAGTTCGCATGGCCTGTGGCTGCTGCGGAAACCAACTCGAGGAACCGCCATGTTGTGAATTTATGATGAGAGTAGAATCGGTCGTCGGACACTGAGCCTAAGCCCTCAACATCATTTATTATGACGTTGGGGAGAGAAAGTCGTTTTGGGCGGAGTTTCCTCGATGAGAAGGCCATAATGTGGGTTCTATGAACGGCGATAACCGGTGTTTTGGGGCAAGCACGCCCCTTTACGAGAGTTATCACTGCCGTATCATGGGCCGATCGAGTTTTCTAGCCGAGTTTCTCCTAGGAACTCTCGCAACGTCCCTCCGCGCCCGAGGCGCTACTTGATGTCTTTCCAGCGCGTGAGCAAATCGGCGAGCGCGGCAGGAGCGTTCTCGGGTTCGGTGTTGCCAAGGTGGTCGGCTTTGTTGATGCCATGACACGCAGCGCAGACGCGAATTTCGCCGGGAGCAAAGCTCACCCAATTGCGCTCGCGAACCACAGGCTCGTGGTCGGGCGAGACCAGCTGCCAAGCCAGCGCTCGACGAGCAGGCACAAAGGCCGCCATCGATCCATCGAGCCCAATTGCGGCCGAACCAACAGGGCCGCCCTCGTTGCTTAGAAGGTCCGGCCCGTGAATTGGCCGCGAGAGCACCCGGCGTCCATCTCGGAGATTTTCGTAGGCACGCAAATAGTCTGCTTGAAAGAATTGAATGTGCTCGATGTCGTATCCAGGGTTCTCGCCGGCCGAAGAAACTCCGCCCGGAACCGTGAGCCGATACGGCTGTTGCACGTCGTTGCGGTCTCTCGAAGTCACGTCGCGCGAAACCAAGAGCGCCAGGTCGCGTTCCTCAAGCCAGCTGCGCAGTTCATCCGGGTCGACACCTGCGGTATCAAAGACGCTCTTCTCAATGTCTGGCAAAGCCTTGGTGCGAAGCGGTGGCCGTGGCCGTGGCGCAACTTCAACCAGATCCAGTTCCCAAAGTGTGCCAGACCAGCTCGCCTCTTCATCTGGCGACCACCAAGTAAGGCTGCGCTCGATGCCCGAAGTAAGAGTTCCTCCGGCCGCATAGCGTTCGCCATCGGCGACGAGAACTTTGATGCGAAACTCGTAGTTCCAATCCGGTTGTGTGCGAGAGCCTTCGTTTTGCAGCGTGCCATCGGCATCGGTGTGCACCGCTAGGTAGGTGCCATCGGCTTGCCGCAGCGGGTTTCTAAAATAGCCGGTATCCCTTGGAATCGATGCTTCTTCGGTCCACGGCGTAAGTGGCAGCACGCGCATATCCTCAGGGTTAACGTCTGGGTCGCCTTCCAGCTGCACAAGGACACCAGCGCTTCCCGTCGCAAACTCCTGGGCAATGGTCGCGATGTACCACGCCTCGTCGGTTGGATCTTGACGCACCTGAAAGGCACCGCCATCGTCGGGAAGGTCGATGCGGGCACCGCGATGTAAGTCAGGTGCTCGAAACGTTAGTGCAGGATCATCGCGAAAGCTGCCCTCAGAAAAAGACCCACCCCACTCTTGTCGTCCAACGTGGTTAAGCGTCTCTTCTTCGGTACCGTCTTGGTTCATCTCCCAGACAAAGAACTGATTAAAGCGGTGCGGCTCGATCGAATCGTCAAACGCCGGATCGCCCTCGGAGCGTGGCTCGGGAAAGGTCTCTTGTCCCGCCAATTCGGTGGTACTCGTGGCGGCTGCGCCCTCGTCGGCAAAGGTATACGGCTGGTAGGTCTGTACAACACCCGGCGTATCGCCCTGTTGATCGCGCTGCAAGTGGTCCCACTTGGTAAAGATGACGCGTCCAACCGAATCGACGGTGATGTTAAAGACACCACTTGGCGAGTGCTCGATTAGGTGAAGATCTTGCGAGTCGCTGTCGATTCGATACACACCAACTGTACTTGGCTCCGACTCGTACTCGTCGAGAAGTGGGTAGTGATGCATTTCCCCATTGCGCGGCCTATCCGACGCAAAGAGGATCGAGTCGTCGGAACCGTACGCGGCGGAGACATTGTTAAAGTCTTCGGGCTGCCCAGGTACCTTCGTAATCGCGACCGTCTCACCTTTGGCGAGCCCTGTTACTTCGTAGATTTGCCAGTAGCTTTTCGGTCGCTCGTACTGCTCGGTTGGCGCTCCGACTGCCATAGAGAAGAGCGCGCGATTTCCATCCCAGTGCACAACCGGTTCGCGAACGGCGATAGCGTTTGCACCTTGCTGCTCGCCGGCATCACCAAAGCCCGCTTCGCGAGTTAGGTTTCTAAGCTCGCCATCCGGGTAGCGAATCATTAAGTCGCCACCGCGAGGCGCGAGCTCGAACGACGCCATGTGATTTGCAAAGGTGCTTACGACCGTTGAGAGGCCGCCAATTGGAACTTGAGTCGCGAAGAGAATCGTGCCGGTTTCCCCTTCAAAGACTTCGGGCTCGTTCTTTTTATTGTCGTCACCGCCGCAGGTGCTGCCGAATAAAAGAACAAGGGACAGCAGGCTTAGGGATACAAAGGTCTTCATGGCGGTTTTCTTGGCTCGAAGTGAGCCGGTCGAGCCTAACTCTGACGCGGCATGACCTCCAACGTGTTGTTGGGATAGCCTTTGCACATCGGCCGGTTTTGGCGTGAGCTAAGTCATTATTGGGGCCAAAGCAGATTTTGACCTTCTGCCGCTGGCGGCCCCTAGTCCGCAAACTCGGTGCTAATCTGCCCACATGAATTGGTTGAAGACAGGCGCCCTAATCGCACTCCTGCTCACTGCCTGCGGTGACAACATCAAGTCAACGTCGCAAACGCCAGACGCGGAGGCAGAAGAGACATTTGATCAAACCGTCTCGGTTCCTGACCTCGATGGCAAAGTCTCTGCCTACTTTGACAACCAAGGCGTCTTGCATGCCGAGTGCTCGACCGATGCCGATTGCTATGCCGCACAAGGCTACTTTCACGCAGCGCATCGCTTCTTTCAAATGGACTTGCGACGAAGGCTTGCACGCGGGCGGCTCTCCGAACTCGCCGGCCCAATTCTTCTCGACACCGATGAGCGCTCTCGAACGGTTCTGGCCACAAAGACCGGTGGTCGCATCGAGCAATCACTTTGGGACAATGCGACGCCCAAAACCAAGGCGGCCATCGAAGCCTACACTCGGGGCGTCAATGCTTGGATCGACGATTTGCGCAACGAGCGCAATGGCGCAGCACTATCCGCAGAATACGACTTCTCGATTATCGACAAGACAAACATCGCCAATTGGGATGTCCTCGACTCGGCAGCATGCTTTGTCCCGCTGATGGACCAGCTTACAAATCGCGCTGGCTCCGACCTGCTCGCGGGCGAAGCGATTGCACTCTTGGGCGCCGATGTCGCTGCCGATCTCTTTGGCCAGCAGACACCTTCTGCCAGCACCATTCTCGAGCAGCCTAAGACAAAGGCTGCGATTCCTTCGAACGATGCGCGCCGGGCGGCACAGCAGCAGCAAGCCACCATGAGTAAATTTCTTAGCGTCATCAAGGACGCCCAACGCATGGGCACCAAGGTGAGCGGCTCGGATGAAGTTGGCTCCAACAACTGGGTCGTCGCTCCAAGCCTTGGCAATGGCAAAGCCCTACTGGCAAACGATCCGCACCTCGCCCTATCCAATCCGAGCATCTGGTACATGAACCACCTCGATGCAAAGACCAACGGAGAGGGCAATCTGCACATTGCAGGTGCGTCCTTTGTTGGCCTTCCAGGCATTCTCTTTGGACAAAACGAGAACATCGCCTGGGGCGTGACAACAACGTTCTTTGACCAAAGCGATGTCTACCTAGAGACTCTCAACGCCGCTGGTACCGCCGTCATCTTCAATGGCGAAGAGCACCCGCTTATCAATGTGGATTACGAGTACAAAGTCTCGGGCGCCGAGCCAGTAACTCGCCGAGCGCAGTACGTTCCGCATCACGGCCCTGTTCTCTCGATCGATACCGATGCAGGCGTCGCGGTGAGCCTTCGATGGGCGGCGCAAGACGCCACCACTGATCTAAACTTCCTCACCGAGATTTGGGAAGCGAGCACGACCGAAGAAGCGCGTGTTGCTCTGCAAAACGTTACGAGCCCGGGCCAAAATTTTGTGGTCATCGACACCGCGGGCAGCATTGGCTGGTACCCGTACAACAACGTGCCCTCCAGGCCTTGGCGCGAAACCATTCCGGCGCACCTGCCACTACCAGGCGACGGAAGTGCCGAGTGGGATGGCTACCTCGACTATGCCGACTTGCCGCAGGCGACCAACCCTCCGACCGGATACATCGCAACAGCAAACAATGACATGACCGGCGCGATGCTCGATGGCGACCCAGCCAACGAGTCGCAACTTGCACTGCAAAGTCACGTTGCAGATGGCTATCGACACGAGCGCATCGCGGAGCGCATCGAAGCGCGTGACGATCACGATGTAGAGTCGATGCAGGACATCCAGGCCGACACCCACTCGCTCTACGGAGAACGGGTTACGGCGCTGCTCACTGCTGACCTCGACAATGCGCTAATTCTAAGTGCCGACGCTGCTAAACTCCGAGATATTCTTAAGGCTTGGGATTACAAATGCCCAAGTGGGTTCGACAATACCGACGCGGCAAATCCCGAGCCCTCAACGGATGCCGCGACCATTGCCTCGGCACAGGGATGCGCTGCATTCCACGTGCTTTGGTCAAGGTTGCGCTTGGCGACGTTTCAAGATGAACTGGACGACGCAAACGCAGAACTTCCGCTTAGACACCAAGCCATGGCTCTTGCCCTACTTCGCCCAGACGATCTTAGCCAAACCTATTGGGATGATGTCTCGACTGTTCTCATCGAGTCAAAGGCCGATATCGTTGTCGCCGCTGCCGAAGCTGCTGCAACCTTTCTGGTCGCCGAACTTGGCAGCGATGAAAGCAACTGGCGATGGGGCGCTCTTCACACGCTCACGCTGCGTGCCGACCTCTTCGACGGTGCCGCAGTCCCCGACTTTAACTCCGACGCGTTCATCAACGATGGCGCACTCTCCACCGTTGACGTCGCCTCGCCCATCAACGACGTCCGCAACAACTACGCTCACTCTGCAGGCGCATCAACGCGACTCACCTGTAGCGCAGATTCGAGTGGCGTCGCTTGCAATCACGAGCTGCCCGGTGGCCAGCGCCACCATCGCTCGAGCAACTTCTACCTAAGCCTCTTAGAGAAGTACCTGGCAAACGAGCCGTCGGCACTGGGCTTTTCGATTGTCGACGCTCGCGCATCCGCCGCCGAGTCGGTGCGCGTCGAGTAACGCGATTCGCAGCGTGGGCAACACGGTGCTGGCCGATCTGCAGTGGGCGGCCAGCAGCCCGATGATGTGGGGCGAGGCGCCGCCTGGCGCCGATGCGTTTTCCTCGTGGAGCGCTGCACACTGGCAAGAGTTGGGCTTGGCAGACGAGCAAGACTTTGGTGAGCTGCAACGTCACAGAAAAACTCCGATCGGCCGCTACTTCGAGCGACTAATCTCGCGTTGGTTGCAAGAGCAGCCGAGCATTTCGAACTTCCACGAGAACCTTCGCATTCAGGGCGAGCATCAGACCTTGGGCGAGCTCGACTTGCTTTTCACGCACGAGGGCCAGTGTCACCACTGGGAGCTGGCGGTAAAGTTCTACCTTGGCGTTGGAGACTTGAGCAATGCCGCAAGCTGGCATGGGCCACGAGCCCGAGACCGGCTCGATAAGAAGCTAGAAAAACTCGTAGGAAAGCAGCTGCAGCTGCCAAGCTTCGCTGCGACGCAAGAGCTTTTGGCACAGCTGGGTATGCCAGCGCCGCAGAGCCACGCCTTTGTAAAGGGCTACCTCTTTCACCCGTTTGATGCGTGGCGTGACAACGATGTGGCGATGCCGCTCGGGGTAAATCCTCGGCATTGCCGAGGCTGGTGGCTTGGCCTCGGCCAGGCCGAGATGCTTCGCTCTGTGCCCTGTGCGGGCTGGAGAATCCTTGAGAAGCCCGATTGGCTGGCGCCCTATCGCGGCCCTTGGGACATCGAGTGCGAGAACCTTGTGACAACGCTGGAGCGCCTTGTAACCGAGCAGGGCCCAGCGATGTTGGCGGCAGTTGCCGATGATGGCTTTGAGGTGCAGCGAGGCTTTGTTGTTCCACCCTGGTGGGCCCCGATTGCGTAGCGGGCTTTGCCGCTCGGCCCTGGCAGCTTGGAGTGTGGTATCCCTTTGCCGAGGCCATCGATGAGATACGCACGATTCGCAATCTTTCTGTCGGCACTTATGATCGCCACCGGAGTCTTTCTCCCCTACATCCAACTTGGCGTGGGTGGGCTGGCTTTTGGAAAAGACAGCTCAATGACGCTGTATGGCTCGGTTAGCAACTACAAGTTTCTCGAAGCTGCTGCGACCAAGGTGGATGTAAGCCTTGCCGAGCGCATTACCGATGGTCTCCTTGCCCAAGCCGGTGAGAGAGCCGCTCCGCTCACCCGCAAACTTCGAGAAGTAAAGTCCACACTTCGCGATGTGCAAGAGGTTCGCGACAAAGAGTATGTCGAGGATCTTGGCACGGCCTTGCGAGTCACAGGAATCAGCTTCCTCGGTATTCTTCTTATCGTGGGCTGGCTGCTGATGAAGAGCCTCTCGACCGGTCACGCCCACAGGCGGCGTGCGATTGCGATTGCTGTACTAATGACGCTCGTCGCGGTCATTGGCATTGGGCTCTTCATCGTTGCCGGCGAGGCCTTGCGTCTCGCCAATGCCGAGCTTGGAGCGTCGCTACTAAGCCTAGGCGGTGGCGCCTACGCCATGCTCATTGGTGGCATCGCTGGTGCGGCTGCATCGCTCACTGCGATGTGGTTCGAAGTTCGAGCGACCGGCACTCGCGCATAGGCTCGCTAGGTCGAGAAGCGATCGAGCTTCTCTTCTGACTGCCGAAGTAGCTCTTCGCGCCGAGGGTCCGGGAAGACTCGTTTGCGAAAGTAGGCCATGCCTCCCACGATGCCATCGGTGAAGATGAGGGTGAGCAAGAGGACGTTGGCAAAGAACGAAACCACACTACTAAAGATACGAATAATCCCCAGATCGAGCCGATCGATAAAATCGAAGAGCCCCAAGACGATAAAGCCACCAGCCACGCACATGAGCAAGATGTAGGCGAGCCAGGCACGATGAATCTTATGATGGGCATCGTCGGCATCGAGAGGCGAAGTGAATACCTGCCCCGACCAGGCAATAAAGACCTGCGCCGAGAGTAGGCCCACGATGCCACCGACAAAATACCAACTGCCGGTGAGTTGATACGGTATGAGCACGATGATGTAGACCAAGAGCGCATAGAATGGCGCCGCCAAAATCATCAGCCAGCCTGGAGCAGACATGCCTGGAAAAAGCAGCTTCGAAACAATGGAAGCGCGAATGAGCCCAGGCATCAGTGAGACAACTTTGGGGCCTAAGACGAGAAGCGCTTTGAAACCGAAAGCCAAACCAACCGCCATGCCGGCAGTATCCTTTGTCACCGCAACGCGAAGGCCACCACCAAGCTCGGCAGCTTGGCGCAAGATGCCCATTGCAAGCCCATCGTAAGCGTCTCGAAATGGATAGAGGTAGACGAGAAACGGTGCCAGCGTGTAAAGCGCCCAAGCGATTAGAAGTACCCGTCGCTGCTTCTTCCACTTGGTCCAATTCTTAAGTTGGTCAAATGCAATGAGGCAAAAGAGCCCTTCGGCGAAGGCTGGCAAGAGCAAGAAGATTCGAGCGCCAATCGGCACTTGCGGACCTTGGAAGGCTTCTATAAAGCGCAACACCGTGAGCGGCACAAACGCGATCGCCACAAGCAAGAGCACCGATCGACGCCATGCGAGAAAGGCCTGTTGCTCTGGGTCGACAATGTGTTCGGCATCCGCCGCTAGTGTCTTGCGCTCGCTGCGCAGTACTTCGCTGCTTTTAATTTGCAGCCGAAACGCGCGCCACAGAGAAATTCTGATAAAGCGCCCAGAGAGCGTCTCGATGGGAATCGTGGTGGTCTGCCTTGGGCCAGCCGCCTGCTCGGGCGCTTTTCCCGCAGCCTGCGTGCCTGCAACCTGCGGCGCCTGTGGTACCGAAGCGCCACCTGAGTGCGGAAGAGGGTCTGCGGGATCGGTGGCACTCGTCCCCGGCGCGCCCTCCGCATCCGGTACAACCGCCGCCCCCATCAGCGTCTTTCTATCGTCGGAACTCAAAACCGAGGCCTCTATATCGCCCTTGCAAATGACCTGCAAGGAGGCAAATTTGCCTCAGCGAACCTCAGCCTCACCCGATTCGCTATCCACGAGCAATACCGCATCGCCTTCGGCTGGTAAAACACCTAGAATCTCGTCATCTGGGCCTAAAATCGCAGATCTGCCGTAGAATTGCACGCCTCGCTCAATACCCCAGCGATCGGCTGCGACCATCCAGCCCTGCCATCCAAAGAGCCGCATGCGCCAATACGGCAAAATGTCGTGGCCTTCCTCGATCCAGTTTGTGCAAAACGCGACGACTGTGGGCTTCTCGGTTAGAAGAAAGCGCGCAAAGTTGTTGTCGTTAAGGTCCATGCAAATCGCAGGGCACAAGAGACCAAGTTCATCGGTTGCGACAAGGTTGCGCTCGCTTCCCGGTTCTGCCCAGGTCTTGTCTTGTTCAAAGAGTAGGATTTTGCGATAGCAGCTAACAAGCGAGCCGCTGGGAGCAACGGTGATTGCGCTGTTGTAGAACGCATCGCCATCGCGCTCGGCAATGCCGCAAACGATCCAAGCGCCAAGCTCTTGCGCACACTCGGCAAGCATTGCGTAGGTCTCGCCAGCCGCAAGTTCGGTGTGCGGAGCAATCTCTTCTGCGCTCTCAAAGACATAACCGCTAATGGCCATCTCTGGGCAAACAACAAGGTCGGCGCCCTTCGCTCGCAACAGCAATTCGCGAAGCTGCACGCGCGCAACAGCCGGTTGCCCATGTGGCGGTCGAAACTGTAGTGCAGCGAGTTTCATACGCGTTCCCAAGCCTAGAAGGCGATGCTACCGCCAACGCTTGCGCTTTTCTCACCAAGCCCTAGCACCTCGGCAAAGAGGCTGGCCTTGCCGGGAATTTGATAGTTCATCCCAAGGCCAACGGTGTAGTGGTATTTGTCGCTGCCAATCACATCCTCGCCGCCAAGTTTCCAATCAACCGGGCCACCAAATGCGCGAGCACTTGCGAACGGGACAAATCGCTGTGCAAAGGTCTTTCCAAGCATCACGCCGGCTCGCACGTCATAGGCAGTCCAATCGTAGCGCAGGTTGTCGTCCGAAACCGCCGAGGTTCGCGAGTGTCCAAAGGTTAGCGTTCCAAGCACAAAGGGCCGCTTCTCGGTTTCAAAGAGCGCCAGGTACGTACCGCTAATCGAAGCGACTACACCGCTTCCCATATCGCCATCGGTACCGTGATTTACGGTTCCGCCAAGAATGCCTCCGACCGAACCAACAACGCCCCATCGCGTCGAGACTTGATAGCCGAGAGTCGCACTCACACTCGCTTGCTCGATGTCGACGTTTTGATCGCCATCAAAAACAATCGTCGAGGAAAAGGCGCCGCCACTAACGCCCGCGCGCCAAGACGTACTACTCGAATCGCCATCGCACTCGTAGGGTAATCCCGTTGGACCAACGGGCGGAGAAAGGCCTCAGGCCTTGGCGTCGCGAACCGCTACCGCTTGGCTTAGAGATACCGTTGCGAAGGTAAGCAGTACCGCGCCGCTGGTTCGAGAAAGCATTGGGCCAGTTTAGCAGATCGCCTCGTATGCCCTTGTAACGGCTACCACCAGCTACGCAGCTTGGCCCCACTCCTTCCAAGTCGGTTGCAGCTCTCGCGCCGTCATCGACACTCGCGTACGATTCGTGGCAATGCCTTTGCCAATGCAGCGGCCGCGATTGCTACTGTCACTAGCCGTAGTTGCGCTGGCCATGCTGCTGTGCCCACCGAGTGCTCGTGCGCAAGAGGGCGGCCTGCTTCTACAAATCGACACCGAGTATCTGCGCGCCATGGATCCCATCCAAGTTGGAGGGCTGCGCGATACGCAAGTTGTCGGGCTCTCCATCGACGCCAACGGGCGTATGGGGCATGGGCGAATTGGGCACTCGGCCTTTATTGATGCCCACTTTGGCGCGGGCCTGCAGGGCGGCTTCGCCTACCGCTTTGCGCTTCTCCCGCTTGGCGTAGCGCTCTACGACAAAAGCCAATACGTAATCCTCAACGTCGCCAGCGGCTTTCAACTCTCGGGTGTTACAGGGCATCAGCCGTTTGGAGCCCTCGCTCCTCTACGAGTTTCTCTTATTTCCCGATTGGGCGACCACCTGCTCGTTAACGCTTGGGCCGCAAGTGACATCGCACTTCGCAATGCCCGCAAGGGCTCGCCAGCAAATTTGCCCTTTGGCGACGAGTTACGCGCAGGCTTTGTTCTTCGAGTCGGCCAAAGTGGAGCCAAGGGCGGAGGCCGCCAGCAAGTGACCTTTGGCAATGGATACTTTGTTGGCGTTCTGTACGCCGAGCGGTTTGAAACCGAGTTTTGGGGCCTCACCATAGGCCACGGCATGAACATGCGCGGCGGTTAGCGGTCTACTAGCGGTCGGCAAAGCCAATGCGCCCCGGCCCAAAGGGAATGATAATGGCGGGCGGCCACAGGTCGATGCCAAAGGCCAGCGTTAGCAGGTGTACTTCGATTCCCTCGGTTAGGCCCAAGCGAAATCCAACCAGCGGTGTCTCCACTTGCACTCCGGTGCCGCCGCTTGTCCAAGAGGCGCCAATAAAACGCCCGCGGTAATCTTTGCCAATCGCGGTCGATGGCAAATCTGCGCGCAACTTGCACTTGCGAAGAAGCCTATCGACATAGGTATTGCTGTTTGGGCCAGGGTACGGAATGTAGTTCTTAACGTACACCTCTTGTTTCCACTTCTGAAGGCAGGCAATCCCGCGCTTGGCCTCGGCTCCTCGCCAGATTGCGTGCACATCCACATCGCCATGATTGGTTTTTAATGGGCCTGGCCCAAAACCTCCATACTCAATCTTTCGCCACGTCTCGCTGCCCTCTTCGCGAACCGCAAACCACGCATGCCTTGCGATTGTATCGATGGGCTCGGGCATTGTGACGCTGGCCAAAAGAATGACAGCGTCGTCACCCTTGGGAACTTTGACCGCGTGTTTGCCAACCACACAGCCGGTGGTCATTGCGCATAAGGCGAGGGAAGCAAAAATGCGCACGGATAAGCCTACCACCCGCCCGTGCTACTGATCGCGCTCAACTTGCACCCCAAGCCGCCCGTCCTCATCTCGTGAGACAAAGACGCGCCACGGACGGCAGCAAATCGCACAATCTTCGACGTAGCTCCCTGCTGTACCAGGGTCGACATAGAGCTCGAGAGGCTCGTAACAGTAGGGACAGTGCACCATTGCCAAATCATCCATAGCCTTGTCCTTACGCCTTGTCCTTAGCGAATTCCACCAAAGGAGACTCCAGATAGCTCACTCATCGACTTCTTCCACGTCGTTAAATCGTCAACGCAAAACTTGGAGAGGTGGTCATGGCCGCAGGCACGTGCCATCACCTGCATAAGCTCGGTCGATGCCTCAAAGAAGTTCTTAAGTTGGTTTGCAGACTTCTCTACAACGAGCCGGCTGGTGAGCCCGGGCTTTTGCGTCGCAATGCCAACAGGACAGTTGTTGGTGTGGCATGCGCGCATTGCCAAACAGCCAATCGCCTGCATGGCCGCATTCGAAACGGCGACAGCATCGGCTCCAAGAGCAAGCGCCTTAATAAAATCGGCAGG
>TARA_R110002073_G_scaffold75697_9_pt1 | contig 38604 bp, 27 predicted proteins | sample TARA_R110002073 | Tara Oceans TARA_R110002073 (sample SAMEA4397174) | marine metagenome | biome: Polar Biome; feature: [DCM] deep chlorophyll maximum layer (ENVO:01000326); material: water (ENVO:00002006), including particulate matter (ENVO:01000060) such as... | depth 40 m
CGTGAAAAACCAGCCGATGGACGGGAACTTTCGGCTTCAGAATCTCGTAAAGATGCCAACTGATCGCTTCTCCTTCGCGGTCTTCGTCCGTCGCGAGATAGAGGCTGTCGGCATCTTTAAGAGCCGCTTTTAACTTGCTGACTTGCTTTTTTTTGTCATCGGGAACGATGTAGATCGGCTCGAAATCGTTCTCGGTATTCACCCCCAGGTAGGCCCAAGGTTCTTTTTTGTACTTTTCCGGCATCTCTTTGGCGCCACCCGGAAGGTCCCGGATATGCCCAATACTTGCCTCGACCTGATAGCCTTTGCCCAAGTATTTCGAGATCGTGCGTGCTTTGGCTGGTGATTCGACGATCACCAAACTTTTGCCCGTGCTTTTAGCCATACAAAAAAACGACGTGGTTAGGGTTAGACGAAATGGACCGAAAGTCAGTACAACAACACAGTACGCAAATACACAGTACGCCATGGATGCGAATGCGATACTCGGCTTGACCCTCTAAATTGAGGGGCGATACGCTTTGCATCTCGGTTGGCACGCTTGGTCATGAGCCATTGCTTCTGACAGAGAGTTGGTCGATCGCGGCTTGTTGTCAAGATCACTCCGGATGCGATTGCGATAAATTTGTAGTCATCGACCGAGCGATTTTTTTAGAAAATTTACGGAAAACCCCATCGGACAATCCCCCAAAGCACTGAAAAACTCCGTGCTTTGCGTCCTCGCCAGAAAAAGAAGCCAGAAAGAGTCTGCTATGAACAACAGTCCGTTCGAAATCTTTCGCAAGAACCTCAAACCAATGATGGTCTTTTTGATCATGTTGGCGATGTTCTCGTTTGTCGTGCTCCCCGCACTGGACACCTATTTGCGTCAAAATACGGGAGGTGGGGGAGACGCGAAGCTTGCCAGTTTTGACGGAATCGAAATTTCTCAGAATCGCATTTCGTACATGACGCAAAATCACCAATCGACAGTGCGGTTTTTGCGTGAGCTAGCGGAAAAAACGGTTGCAGCGGGTGGATCGCCTAAAACCCCAGGCTTCCGCTACGACGATCAGAACAACCGCGTCGCGTCGATCGGAATCAGCGAGGTGCCCAGCGAACAGCTGTCGCTGAAAACGATGCAATTCGCCTCGGAAGCCAACAAAGCGGGTTTCGAGCTCGACGATGCGGCCATCGGAGCTTGGTTGAATCTGTTTGTCGACGATCGTTTTACCGACAAACAGATCGACGCGATGCTGATGGAAAGCACTCGCAACCAAATGGGCCGAGTCCATTTGTACGAACAACTCCGCAGCCACTTGTTGGCCGATTTGTTCAACCGAGCGGGCTTCGCCGTCGTTGCGGCCGGGCAAATGCCGATCATGACGCCCGCCGAAGAGTGGACCAACTTTCTGAAGCTCAACCGCGAAGCGACCGCCACCGCCTATGGCATTCCCGTCGAGAGTTTCGTCAGCAAAACCGATCCTAAACCCAGCGAATCGGCAATCAAAGCGATGTACGAAGAGGGCAAGGACACCGATCCGAACGATCAATCGCCCGCCCCCGCCTTCCATCGTCAATACACCGCCGAATTTGAATACCTGGTCGCGGATCTGCAGTCGTTCATCGACGAAGAAGCGGTCAAATTCAGTGAAGAGGAACTGCGTGCCGAGTACGAGCGTCGACTCGCTGGCGGCGATTTCCAGTTGCCCGAAGACCCTGCAGCTGCACAAGCTGCGAGCGACGAATCCGAACTGGCCGACGGACTCGAAACCGAACTCGTCGAAACCGAGGTGATGGAAGCCGAACCGGCCACTGAAACGCCAAGCGACGAAAAGAAAGCGGACGAGCCGAAGGAAGAAAAACCAGCGGCAGAGAAACAAGAAAAGGAATCGGCGGAAAAGGAAGAATCAAAACCTGCCGACGACACGAAGAAGGAAGAAGTTAAGAAGGAAGAAGTTAAGAAGGAAGACGCAAAAGAAAAGGAAGCAGAGGTCAAGGAAGAAGCTAAACCCGAAGCGGAAACCGATGCGACCAGCGATCAACCTGAAGCCGAAGCTCCCGAAGCTGAAGTCAAAGAGTCGAGTGACGAAGCAAGCGAAGAATCTGAAAAGACATCGAGTCGCGGCAAATCAATGACCGCCGACAACGGCATCCGCTTGGTCGCCTTCCAAGACACCAGCGACGAAGGTGAAACCGACGCGGCTGACGAAGCAGTAAGCGAAGAGGCTGCGAAGGATTCGGAGAAAGAAAAATCCGACGCCCCCAAAGCCGATGACAAAGCTGCGGACAATGCCAAAGCTGCGGACAATGCCAAGCCGGAAATGAAAGAAGAGCCAGCGGCAGAGAAGTCGGACGAAACAAAAGACGAAAAACCGGCTGCCGAGGAAACCAAACCTGAACCCAAGAAGCCTGAACCGAAAAAACCTGAAACCGAATCGTTCGAAGCGGTTCGCGAACAGATTGCCGACTCGTTGGCACGACCGATCGCCGAACAGCGAATGGGCAAAGCGACTGCGGAAATGTTCTCGCAGATGCGACGCTACTTCAATCAGCATGCCATTTACAGCAGCGACAAGAAGAACGGACTCGAAGTCGAAGAGCTCAAGCCCTTTGATTTGAAGAAGATGGGCGAGAAATTCGGATTCCGCTATCAAAAGATCGGCCCGTACACCGAGTTTTCGATCCAGGCCGAACCGATCGCACAAACGGTCGAAGTTGGCACCGAGCAAATGCGTCGCGGTCCTGCATTCACCACGTTCATGTACGGCGGACAAACGCAGATCGGAGTCATGCCTCGACAAGTGCTCTATTCGCCGCTTCGCACCGTCGATGACCGTGGTGGCAAGACCTACATTTCGTGGAAGATCGACGAACAAAAGGCGTACACCCCGAAACTCGAAGAGGTTCGGGATGAAGTGATCGCTGCGGTTCGGTTGAGCGAAGCTCGCAAATTGGCGATGGATGCCGCAGCCGAACTTGCTGCTAAAGCGAACAAGAGCGGAGCCGAACTGAGCGAACTCGTCCCCGAGGAAAACAAAGACGAAGTCAAATCGGGTCTCGGCCCCTTCAGCTGGCTCGATTCGTTTGGATTCCAAGGTGCGTCCATTGGTAACGTCCCCGAATTGAACTCGGTGGGCGAAGAATTCATGAAAGCTGTGTTCAATTCCGAAGTGAATGAGTACGCGGTTGCAATGAACATGCCTGAAAGCGTCGTCTACGTGGTCAAACCAACCAATTTCCAACCGAGCTTGGATGAACTGAAAGTTCTTTTCCAAAACCCACGCGATCGCATGATGGCGATGCTCGCGGGCGGTGGATCGACGAACGACGTGATTCAGGGATTCTATGAATCGGTCGACGAGCGAACCGACTTCACCTATGCTCGCGAAGCCGAAGAGAACGACGAGTACTAAGCCGAGACGAGTACTAATCCGAATCGACGGATCGTTGATTAGTTAAATAATGAATTGAACCTGAAACCCTGTTCGGTGCTCCGCACCGAACAGGGTTTCTTTTTTGTCTGAACCTAACCGACTGTCTGCACGCTGTTCGCGAAATGGCTGTGTGGTGTATAACATCCTCTGCGACGTTTTCATTGACGATGCCGCACAATGACCGTATGAATTCAAAAGGCGGAATTCAAATCCCCTAAGCTCAGGAGTTAGGCAATGTTGTCATCACAAATCCCCACCTTGCAGTGTGGCGAGTCCGAAAAGGAAGAACTTCAACGAGCTTTGGGGTGGGACCGAGACCTCTCGAACACCCCGGCGGCAAAAGAAAACTTACGCAACTACATCACGCTGCAACTTGCGTCCGCGGGTCTGATGCCGCCCGACAGCGAGCAAGACCAATCGATGACGACTTTCTCGGCTGGGATTCTAGAGAGTCTGCGAGAAAAGAATCGATTGTTGTCGGAGTATCGTGCGCCGGTCGATTCGCGAATCGAAAACTTTCTCAATGAGTATTTCGCTGACGTCACCGACGGCGACCCGTTGCGGTTGCCTGGCCGCACCTTGACGCTCGATCGTCACGGCATGGCCCGCGAGTTGAGTCTGCCTGCGGGCGGACACGAATTCCAAAATGAGCTCGTCAGCTCGTATCGCTGCTTCAACGGCGTGTTAAACAATCCTCGCGCCGATCGGCGGACGACGGCAGGCACGTTCCATGTCGTCGAGGGTGGATTACCGATCCCGAGCGACAAACGGGTCGTCCCCAAAAGCGTGTTTGTCAAATTGTTCCGCGCCGCGATGACGCCGCCAGACGACATGATGTCGCTGCCTTACACATCCACCTCGTCGAATCCCTCGTTGACCTGGGTTTCGCTGCTGCTTCGTCCGATTGTGTGCCCCGAGGTCCCTGGATTCGGTGCCCAGAAAACGATGGAGACCCGTTTCTTTGCTCCGGGTTCACTGATCAGTAACCTCGATTTTGTGGAAACGATTTTTGGAAACGCTGGCGACCCGCTCAGCAGCCGAAATGACGCCGGACTCGACGTATTGCACTGGAGCGGCCATACCGGATGTGTGATCCTGGCAACGCATTTGACCAGCATGACCAAGAAAGAACTTGGTTTGCCGCATTACGACGATGCGAACGAACGCCAACGTCGCGATTCGATGTGCTGGAAAGACCCCGAAGAAAAATACAACGACGGGGGCGCTTTCAAACTTACCTGCCGTGACGAGTCGGGCGTGATTGTCACGCTGATCGCCGATAACTATTACGGCTACTGTAAAAAGGAAGTCAAAACGCAACTTAGCTACGCCACCAACTTGATGGGTGGATGCGAAGAAGAGCATTCGGGCGGCGCGTTGGCGTTTGCCTCGTATTCGCTCGGCGACGAATTCCAAGTCAACAGTCGCCGCTATAACGGCCGCCGGTTCTCGGATGTGGCGAGTGAATACCCGTCGTTCATCGACGTCAAACCCGAGGGATATGGCATCGACCGATACGATCCCAGCGTCGTCTACATTCCCGAAAATGCCAAAGTCACGCTAATCGAACGCTGTGTCACATGGACCAACGACGGCAAGGTCGAGCGAATTCCGCTCTCACCGGCCAATGTCTATATCGCACCAAGTGGCTACAAAATCCGACTCGAAAAACACCCCAACGCGCCCTCGTGGCGTTTGGTCGGATCGGTCGGCGAAGGTATTTTCTGTCACAAACCGTGCACGGTTAGCGGCGGCGGAAAGAGCGAAATCAGCAAGAGTCTTCGCGACTATATGTTGTACGGTCCGATCTTTGTCACCGACCGTGAAAAAGACTTTGCGAAACTCGACGAGATTTTTTCGCGGACCTATCACGACCGCTGGTCCAAAGAATACACCGGGCGGACGGACTATACCGAAAAACCAAGTCGCCCTGTGCTCGATCCCAATCGTAGTCTCGGCAGTGTGATTCAGTTGCTAACGCCTTCGCCAGATTACAACGACGATTACAACAAGTGGCTGCGTGAGATTCCTGAACACGTCTACTCGATGGCGTTGATCATCAAACGTTTCATTCGCTCGGGAATGGAAGAGAATTGGCACGAGCATTTTGGTGTGGATATCGTCAACGGCTCCGCAGGCCATGAACTGAAGATCGGCGACCGTTCATTAGTCGGCACCTATTTGCGAGTCGGCTGGGACAACAACCGCTGGCGTACCTTCAAATTGCGACAAGACTTCATCGCAGCCGACAAGGTGCAGCGTGAAGACGATATCAGCGCCAGTGTGGTCGTGCCGGCAGACGTATTGGGTGACGTTGGCAAAGCGGTCACTCCAGCGGGCAGTTACAAGTTCGTCGAGAATTGTGAATACCGATTGTTCCAGCGTCCCGATGACGCGGTGCATCGTGGTTTGGATAAACAAACCGAGCTTGATTTGTCACGTCCTGGCAGTTTCATCAGTAATTTCGAACCGTTAACGACCGCACAAGCACGCGAAATCGTCGAAGACGCAATCGAATTTGACAAATTCACCGGTCCCATGGCTTCCATGCTGGCGAAAGCCGCCAAAGCCAAGGAGGGTTACGTTGTCAGCACGGCGAACCCACGAATCGTCAATGGAGCTCCGACCAAGAACCCGCGTTACCTTCAAGACCGTCCTGACATGGTCAATTCGCGTGACACCTACGTCGCGATGCGGGGCATGCAATTGCATCGCGGGCTGGCCGAAGATGCTCCGATCCATGCTCCTGTTGGCGCCGTGCTTTCGGGACGTCGCAACAATCCGCCAGACTTGAAGGCTGGATTCCGGTCGCTCGCCGTCTACTCGCCGCTGCACTACCAAGAGTTGCCTGAGTTGTTGATGGACTACGTTTGTTCGTTGACCGGCAAAAGCCCCAGCACCACGGGGGCGGGTAGCGAAGGGGCTTTGACCAAAGGACCGTTTAACGCACTGATGCCTTCGGTCGATTTAAACTCGACGGTTGTATCACTGATTTTGACCGGACTGGGTGGGTTCAGCACGGCGGCAGGGCACGTCGGACCTCGTTTCGAAGTCGGCCACGACATTTCGCTGTTGATTCCCGAAGTGTGGTGTCGACTCGGTCCCGAAGAACGTGATCCAGCCGAGATGATTCGCAACAAGATGCTCGAGAAGGTCGAAGATTTTGACCATGGCGATTTGCGTGTTCCGGCCAGCCGGTTGGGCTACCGCATCACGACGCGGTTCGTTCGCACCTATTTGGCTCGCGTGTTTGACAACCCGTCGAAGGTCTTCACCCCCGAGATCCTGCAACCGGAACTGCAAGATATCGAATCGTATGTCGACGGTATCATGCACATCACCGAGGCTCAGAAACGTGTCGCGTTGGCCTACATGGAAGACGGCGGCTACGAGTTGGCATGTCCTCCGCTGCAAGCCATTTTGAATATCATGGCCTACGGCGAGCACGAAGGAAAAACCGCGGCCGATCCAGAAATCCGTGAATTGTTTACACGAGAATCGTTGCTGAAAAGCGACTGGTACGCCGCTCGTTTGAAGAAGAAACAGATTCGTGACATCGATCATTGGAAGGCTTTCGAAGAGCGACTCGAAGCGATGATTGAACATTCCAAACAGAACAATTCGATGATTGATTTGGAATTGTCCGATCGACTCGGCTACGCGTCTGAAATGCGTGCCCATGCGGAATCGAGTAGCTATCTGGACGAATTGGTAGGCACGACTGGTGCCGATCCGATGCAGCCCAGTTTGACCGATCCCTCGATGATCAACCGCTTGGCGACCAGTCGCTAAGCTTTGCAAGCGAACACAGTGATGCATCTCGTAGCGAAACTCGCCAAGAGTTTCGTGCGGGCGCATCCGTCACGCATGAGGAACTTGACTGAAGTTTCGTCCTCCGATCGCTTCGTCCTCCCGCCCCGCACAATCTTTCAGACGGACGAAAGTCTTGACGACTTCCGCTACGCCAAGCGACACGGAATCGCGATGGGGACGATCCGCTCGTTAGCACAATTTTTCGAGGCTTAACGCACCACCCCGCTTTTTTTTCCAGGTAAAATGGAGGCCTCTGTCCCACCTTTTTTGCTTCCTACCTGGAAAAGATTCAGTATGCCAAAACTATCTCGACGTCAGTTCAGTTCGGCCGCAGCAGCCACGATCGCTGCCGCATCGCTCCCCCGTACTCAGCGGTTTGCCCATGCCGCGGGCCCCAACGACAAACTTGGTGTTTGTATCGTCGGAGTAAACAGTCGCGGCAACGAGCATATCCGCGGCTTCAATCACGACCCACGTACCGAAATTCGCGCGATCGTCGACATTGACGAAAGTGTTGGAAAGCAACGTGTTGCAAGGGTCAGCGAGATGCAGGGCAGCAAGCCCGAGTTCTTTACCGACGTGCGTGATGCACTGGAAATGAATGGCCTGGATATTCTGACCTGTGCCACCCCCAATCACTGGCACGCCTTGATGGGCGTGTGGGCGATGCAAGCGGGCAAAGATGTCTATATCGAGAAACCGATCAGCCACAATATCCACGAAGGCCGCGCGTTGGTGGCCGCCGCCAAGAAATACGGCCGGATGTTCCAAACCGGAACTCAATCGCGCAGCAGCAGTGCCTGCCAAGACGCCGTGCAGTTCATTGCCGACGGTGGCATCGGAGAAGTCAACTTCGCTCGTGGATTGTGCTACAAACGGCGTAAATCGATTGGTGCTTTGGGCGATTACCCAATCCCTGAAAAAGTGAACTTTGATTTGTGGAGCGGACCGGCTAGCTACACCGATCCGAAGGTCACGCGAAAACAATTCCACTACGATTGGCATTGGCAACGTCACTACGGCAACGGCGACTTGGGGAATCAAGGCCCGCACCAAACCGACATCGCACGTTGGGGATTGGGTGTCGATCGCCACCCCAATTCGGTGCTCACCTATGGCGGGCGATTGGGGTATCAAGCCGAACGCAACGACCCTAATTATGTCGACGCCGGCGACACCGGAAACACCGAGATTTCGATCTACGATTACGGCGACAAATGCCTCGTCTTTGAAACTCGCGGACTCGATTGCTCGACCACCTCGGGCGATGAAATCGAAAGTTTCTTTGGCAAAGGAAAAGGCAACAAGATCGGCGTGATTTTCTACGGCAGCGAAGGCTATGTCGCGCAAACGTCCTACGATCACTGCGCCGCGTTCGACAAGAACAAAAAGCTGATCAAAGAATTCAAAACGCGTAACGTGGGCGACGCTCACTTTGCCAACTTCATTGACGCCTGCCAATCACGTGACGCGTCCAAGTTAAACGCCGATGCAAAGACCGGACACTTGTCGGCCGCCGTCAGTCATCTTGGCAATATTTCGTACTACGTTGGCGAACAAAATCATGCCTCCGCCGACGAGATCAGCAAGGCGCTCGCTAAGATCAAGAGCTTGGACAACAACCAAGAAACGCTTCAGCGAACCGTCGAGCATCTAACGGCCAACGGTGTCGATCTAGAGAAAACTCCGATGTCGCTGGGAGCTCATTTGAAGTTTGATCCCGAAGCCGAGCGTTTCATCGGCAATGACGAAGCCAATGCAATGTTGACTCGCGAGTACCGCAGCGGATTTGAAGTCCCCTCAGCGGAAAACGTCTAAGCGGCCCGGGACTGCACAACCGCTAGTCTTTTGATCAAGATTCGGCTGCTTGATATTATTGCGACCTCTCCATCCACTTTGAAAACGGCTGATTTAGTACGACATCACCATTTCGATGCCGCTTTGGCACTGCGAAGCATCCCGAAACGAAACTCGTCAAGAGTTTCGGGGGCATACGTTATGGAACGAAAGTCTTGACGGCTTCCGCTACGCTAAATTAGCAGTCTTCTTGATCGGTGGAGAGGTAACGGGTGAACACGCAAAAGGAAAATCAGCCCCGGCACCTCCGCTGTCGACGACCAACCTCTAGCTGCCGCTTTGAAAATAGACTTCTTCATACGGCTGGACGACCACAAATCCGTTGCCTTGGAAACGCAGCTGCAACGATTCGCCCGACCCGCGACCGAGAAACGTTTTCCACTGGACATCGGTCTTCAATTCAGGCTCGATGTTGCCTGACCACAACACGGTCGCGTTGGGATCGGTGATCACAGGATGCGAGGGGGTCACCGGCAACGTCAACGGATCGTAATGAGTCGTGACCGCCACCATCCCGGTGCCTTCGAGCCGAATATTGAACAAGCCGCCCGCCAACATTGCGGTCATTTTTTTCATCATCCGGATGTTGTACTTCAGCGACATTTCAAACGCTAACAAATCGTTTCCGTTGACCGACACCGCTTCATTGTCCAGCTGCAGGATGGTGATCTTCTTACCCGCATCGGCACAAAATACCGAACCTTGTCCCGAGACCTTCGTCAGCGACGTCCCCTCGCCCGACATCGCCTTTTTCAGCAGATTGCCGACACCGCGAGACAAAACGCCTTCGCGTTCGAATTTCACTTGTCCCGTATAGGCAACCATCGCCCCCATCTTGATCCACACTTCGCCATTCAGATTGATGTCGAGCATCCGCTCGGACTCAAGCTCAAAAAGCCCTTGGTTCAAGTCGCGATCTTTGGTCTTTTCTAAAAAAGCTTGAAGCGAATAACGATTGTCAGACACAGTGCATTCTCTTGGGCAACAAGTGGAGTGAAGCGAAACGATCCGTCACGAAAAACTATAACGAATCGTTCCGCGACAATGTTGCAACCAAGGCTTCGTCGCCAACTCGATCGCCCCTGTAAAGCGACACCGGCGCAGCCGAATCGACTACGGCGATTGGTGAATCGCGGGAACGGTTGCGAATCAACAGTGCAATCAGTGAACCATGCCGCGAGCGTCAATTGTTAGACGCCGCGGCGGCTGTTCCCCGTCGACGAGAATCAATTCATTTTGCAGATTGACGCAGGGGCAAATGTGGTTTGGCAGGATACGAACACGGTCCCCAATCCGTGGACTCCAATCGCTCTGGCCCAATTCGATTTCACCATGTTCTTCGCTTAGCCGGGCGACCTTGGCACCAGGATGATCGATCAGGAATCCAAATCCGGATTGAGGATCGGCACCACACAGATCGCTCGACAACATTTTGCTGCCTGCATCGACGACCGCATTGCCTTTGACTGCGGTGCTGATCACGGTGGCATGGACGATCGCGGCACAATCATCGAGCGACGCACACTGCCAACGCACACTATTCAGATCGTTAAAGATATAGGTGCCGGGCCGAATCTCGCTGATTTCGGGGATCAAATGCGTGTGTTTTGCTGTCGGGGTCGAACCACCCGAGACAATTCCAGGCTTGAGCCCTGCATTTTGCAGCGCGTCAAGAATGGAAACCAAGTTAGCACGAACGTTCGTCATCCCTTCCTCAACACCTGCATGATTGGGGACCACGTGACCAGGAAAGAACATCACCCCGTCAAACCGCACGTTCGGCAGCGATTCGATCTGGCTTGCCAAACTGACCACTGACTCAGCCGCCGAGACTCCGGTGCGATGATGACCAATATCGAGATCCACGAGCAGCCCGATGCTGCTGTCGGATTGGTCGTGCAGATAGCTTGAAACTCGCTCCGCCGCCCCAAGGCTGTCGATCCCCATTCGTACTCGGTGGTTCTGGCACAGTGAATCAAGTAACTGCATCCGCGAGCGAGTAAAGCACGGATACGCGAGCAATATATCCTCAGCATCAATTGCTGCGGCGATCGCCTCGGATGGCTTGGCGGACGTCAATCCGATCGCTCCGCATTCAAGCTGCATCTGCGAGAACAATCGGGATTTATGCGTCTTGATGTGCGGCCGCAAATTCAGGTTGTGATCGGCGGTATAGTCCGCCATTGACTGCAAGTTTTTTCGCACCGTCGGTAAATCCACACTCAGCAGCGGAGTTGGAAAGGCTTCGATCGATGAATTGGCCATGGTGAGACGCCTGCGGGAAGGAAGGAGGGAGGGAGTGGAGTGCAGTCTACTTTCTTAGCGGGGCGGCGCGGGGTTCGCCCGGATGCAGCGGGGAAAACATTCGAATTTGACCGGGCTGGGCCTTGCGCCGCTCCGCCAAAAAGACCACAAGTTCAGTGGCGAAGTGGTGGGCGGCTTTTACGCCAGGACGGCTTCGCCCCACAGGCTGGGGTCTTCCAGCACAGGGTACTCGGGGCCGAGTGTAAGCGTTTGCCAACCAAGTTCGCGGTCGACCACCGCGTAATACAAGCTGACTCGCGGTTGGCTCGCTGGATCAAATCCCGTCAATCCGCTGGCGGGCACAAAGCCGGACATCTGATAGCCATCGTGGCGGGGATAGGCGGCGATCTTTAACTCGGACGGCGAGACCGGTTTGGGGTTCGCGCGAGCACGGTTGATCGGAATCCAGGCAGCGACAGGGTGTTCACGCTTGGGGCCGCCACCGGCCGGCATCCACAGAAATCGATGGCAATACTGGGTCGCCCGGTGGATCCCCGGGCTACACCGCGTATCGATCCAAAAATGAAATCCGTCGCTGTCGTCCAGTCGCGAGTCGCGACACCAAGGCAATTGCCGTTTTCCGGTAACATTGACGGTCAAGCCAATCCCACTTGCGTTCCACGCCATCCGCACATCGGCAAACACCGGCCGCTCGCCTAACGCGCCAAACGATGGCAACCGGCACGTTTCAGGAAGCGTCAGCCCCCTACTGGACCACTTCATCTCGTCCTGCAGCAATCGAATCTCGAATCGAAACAGAAACGAGGGGTCGATCAAAGGCTCCGGTTTCGTCGGGGGGGGCAAATCACTCAAAACGGTATCACTTTGATGGAGAAGATTTCCACGAGTACGCAACGCCTATCAGCCTAATCTTTATCGCAATCATCATCTATCCGGGGCGAAATCGAACATGAAACCAACGACTTCTAAAACAAAAAAACACCCTGGCCGGTTTCCCCGCCAGGGTGAGTCGTTCCGACCGGACGAGCAAGCGTCACGGTCAGCTGTCTTGGATAGACATCATTCGATTGGGCTGCGTCAAAACTACCAGTTGAAGTTCATTCCGACGTAGGCACCGTGCAGCAGCAGCGAGTCGTTGGCGTAAACGCCACCGGTGGTCGCGACCGAGCTGTAATCTTGGTCGAGCGAATCGGTCGAGGTTGCCACGCCAGCGGCACCAAGCATGCGATAGCCACCGCGAACGGTCCAAGCATTGTTCAAGCGGTAACCGAGTCCGAGGTCGATTTCACCAAGACCTGCCAAGACTGTATCACTCGAGGTGGTGTTGACGAAATCCGATGGCATCGTTGTTTCATAAGCGTAACCCGAAGCGGTTCCGATACGCTGCGACATTTCCGCTCGGTTGCCGTAGATACCGAATTTACCACCGATGCCAAGGTTGCATCGATCGTTTAGACAATAGGTCAACATCGAACCGTATTGGTAACCGAACAAGTTATTTTCAACATCGACGTTGTAGTACAAGTCCGTTGCTTGGTAGCCGCCCGATCCATCGATGTTCGCAGCAAACTCGAACTCATCTTTGAATTGGAACCAGCGGAAACCGTGACTGGTCTGAACCCGAACACGACCGCTGCAAGCACGGACCAAGGGCCCGGTAGCTCCGCCGTAACCGTTACATGGGTTGGTAAGACCAAGTCCCAAGTTGGCTCCGATGCCACCACAAGCACCCTGGCTGCACATCGCTGCGGCGCGTTGTGCTCCCATCAAACCAAAGCTCGTCAAATTGACTTCGATGCCTTGCATCTGCACGTCACGTCGCACTCGATAAGCCGCAGCGTTAGCATACAAGTCGTAAACCGTATCGACGCCTGCACCATTGGGGTTGATCGAGATGTTGTTCCAAGAGGCCATTGGAGCGTAGTAGGAACCCGCGGTCACGATCGTTTCCGATTGACTCGGATCGAAGTTCATGTACGTGGCACTCAGTCCATACCGGCCGCAATCCAAATAACGACCAAACGTCAAGTCATAACCCAAAGTCGATTCAGGATCGACAGCACCGGTGGTGGTATGCGTTGCATAACCTGTGTCGAAAGCAATCAGACGACGAGAATGATTGGTTTCCATTTGCCAGAACAGCAGATTGAAACCACCGTACCAAGGTGCCAAGTTAGGTCGAGTACCTGGGGTGGCACATGCGCCGGTATCACAGTTTTGCCCTGCAAATCCCTGCCCTGCAAATCCTTGGGTCGTGAAACCGTTATTGAAAAACGACTGAGGTCCTGTGTAGGGTGACGATCCATCTACCAGCGGCGTTTCCGCAGCTGGTTGGGGAGCGGTCCACTGAGTCGGCGGCTGCTGTACGCCAGCATGCGAATACCCTTGAGGCGCCCCGGGTGGGCAACCGAATCCGGGTTGAGCGCCGGTCGTCGAGTATGGTACCGAACCGTTGGGCTGCGCTGGGTAGGATTGCGGCGGTTGGTAGCCCGGTGAATTTAGTTGCGGCTGCGGTTGCGGTTGCACCGGCGGTGGCGTTGGCTTCTTAGCCGCCGCGGTGGTGGGGACACCCTTGGGTGCAGGCAGAATCTCGGCATTATTTTGCTGAGGTGCGTTCACGGGTCCGCCCGTGGAAACGGTATGCAGGTAACCTTGCGGCTGCATGCTTTGTTGTGGCATCACTGCCTGTCGCGGCGTGACCATCGCTTGAGACGGGGCAGCTTGAGACGGGGCAGCTTGCTGCGGCATCGCAGCTTGTTGTGGCACGGCCGGTTGTTGAGGTGGAACGATATTGAAATTGTTCCACTTCGAAGGCGAACTGTATTGCCCCACCGTGGTTGCATTTTGTGCCGTCGCGACGCTACAAACGCTGATGCCCAGGGCAATCGCAACGCACCGCATAAAATTGGTTCTCATCTATAAACTCCTTTTTATATCTTTCACCGAATCAACTTGCTGGTACAACGAAAAACGTTGACCTCAATTTGTCAGACTATTTCGCTAACCAGCATCGCCTTCGTGATCCGTTGTGCGAACCGAAGATCGGCGTGTGGTCCGTTACCCCAAAACAATGAATTCAAAAGTCCTCGCTCGAACGCCACGCGTTGCGAAACCAGGTTGTTGACCAAGAAACATCAATTCAGCTGCAACGATCCGTGTCGAGCTGTATTGCCGTGAATCTTCGAATCGACGACTTTTCCGTGTTGAAAGTGATCGTCATTTGGGTGGGTCGCTCTATGCATCTAAAACGGATTACGACCACCAATACCGGTCGTGACGACATCAGGATACGCAAATTGGTTGCCACCCCCCTGACGCATCCATCCCCCTCACGCAGACAAGCCTGCCCAGTCGGCAAAGTTTGCCAGCGATTTTGCTAACGCCCGCTTTTATAAATAGATGCAGAGATAACCGACGCTCAGTGGCAAAGCAGACGGGATCGAGCGAAAGCTGGGCGGCATTTTCTCTTAAGCGATTGTGCATTTTGGGCGTAGCGGAAGCCGTCGAGACTTTCGTTCGATTGCCGTATGCCCTCGCGAAACATGCAAAAAAAAACGCTTCTCGAAAGCTCGAGAAGCGTTGGATGGGTGGGCAAAGTGCGATCGGTGGTTTCGTTATTCGGAGCGAACATCCGCTGTCAGCAATGCTTTTGCTTGCACCGATTTGGCACCCGAAGTCGAGATCACGACTGGCTTTCGATCGTTTCCAATCGCCTCGGTCGGGGTGAACGTGACGTCCAACAAGAACGTCGTGCTCTCGGCGGTCGGCCGATCAAATTTGACGTCCCACCCCTCGCACTCGATCGAATCAATCAACACCGGTTCTTGGCTGCGAATCACCAATCGTTTTGAAATCGCCTGGCCGGGTTTTACACTGCCCAGTGCGATCGATTGCGGTGAAATACTGAGCAAACTCTCGACTTGACCACTGACACGCAGCGGAACACGCGGCATCGAGCGATCGTTGGTAACGACCGTCAATTCGTCTTGAAAGAAACCTTGCGGAGCGTCTTCTTGGATGACCACCGTGATTTCATAGTCCGCTCGGCCGCTGCCGCGGCTGATCTGCTTGAACGTCGGCAACAACCATGGTTTGTTGCTGACCACGTCGGTCACCTGCCAATCGCTACGCCCTGCATACAGAATTTTTGTTGTTTTGGCAGACGATTCGCCCTGCGTTGTCCGCCCAAAACTGATTTCACCGGGATGAAACACCATATCACTGCGGATGTATCCATCCACAACCAAACGGGTTTCGGCATAAAACGGTTGATCGACCACGACCGTCAAAGTTGCCCCTTTCTTGCCGCGGAACGTTCCGGTATTGAAACGCGCCAAAATCGCTCCGGTTTCCCCTGGTTGTACGTATTGGTTTTCAATGATCGGCGTGGTACATCCGCAACTCGCTCGCACCGATTGAATGTGCAGCGGTTGAGAATAAGGGTTGTGTACCGGGAAGCGAAATTCGGTCTTCGCCGCGACGGCGACCGCACCGAAGTCATGAGCTTTGACGGGAAAGACTTTTTCCGACCAATCTTGCGATTGCGCGGTGCGACATGGGAACGCGGATACCGCAAAAACACAGCTGCTGATCGCCGCCAAAACGATCGTCCTGTGAGAAATTCGTTGAAGGTGTAGGAACATTTACTTCTACCTGTGAAAGCAACCGCGGGAAGGGTAAGAATCGCACGCGACACACTTCTCAGAGGGGGTAGCAGCAAGATTCTTTGTTGTTGGACGATAGGGCCAATCTTTGTCAGATTAACGGTGTTTTTCATTCAGACAAGGGAAACTCTCCATATTCCACACGCATTTGATGGGAATAAGACGTAACAGTTATGCACGCGGCGGCAATCTAGGCCGAATGGATAACATCGGCACTTTAAGTCAATTTGAGGCGACTCTTACAGCGGACCTCCGTCGCAGCCGTATCGTCAAAAATGCCTCTCAAATTACCTCGCGTCACTGACGCTGAATGCTTGTCCTGGATGATCTACTCAAACGTAGCTTAAAAAGGCGACGCGGCGTCAATAAAGAGGATGCACATCTCTAAAAGGGGACGGACATACCCCGGCGCTAATTTTTAGCACGAAATGCTTTTCGATGTTTGATTTTTTGTCAAAACGCCAGCCCCCCTTGGGGACGATTTTGAGTGGGGTAAGACTTTCGAGTCATACAACCGGGTTGCGAGTGACTCGTAGCCCCGCACCATCGAATCGAGCGAACCGGTTGCGACGACGCGATCGCGTCCATTTTCGCCCATTTGACGAGCGGCCGCAGGATCGTTCAGCAGGCCTGACACCGCGGCGGCCATCGCTGACACATCTTCGGAAGGCACCAAATGCCCCGTGACTCCCTCGATCACCGATTCGGAAATGGACCCCACGTCGGTGGCGACGACGGGAACCCCGCACGCCAGCGATTCCAGAATCGACACCGGTGACGCTTCGTTTAGCGAGGTTAAGGCGAAAACGTCCATCCCAGCCACCAATTCGGGCGTATCGTGACGGGTTCCCAGCAAGTGAACTTGCGAACCAAGGTTCAATTTGTCCCGCAGCATTTCAATCGCCGCCCGTTCGGGGCCATCCCCGACGAGTACCCAATGCGTATCGCCGAGCCGTGAATCGCGATTTTGGTCGCGGATCATCGCGGCGGTTTTCAAGAACATGGCGTGATTTTTTTCACTGCGAAGCGCCGCCACCAAGCCGACGACGGGTGCATCGCTTGGGATGCCGAGTTGATTGCGGAGCGATTGCCGTGCGGTGGCCGACCCTCGGAATCGATCGCAATCCACTCCGTTGCGGATCACGTTCACTTTGGATGCGGGAAACCTTTCAAACGACGTCAAAAATTCGCCATGCGAATCGGCAACCGCGATAAAGGCATCCGTGATGCAGGTCAGTCTGCGATTGAGACGACCGACGCCATCGGGCCATCCGGTCGAATGAAGTGCCGACGCGATCACAGGCACGCCCGCTACTTTTGCGGCGACGCGTCCCCAGAACATCTTGTCGCCTGCTCCCACGGTGACGACAACGTCGATCCAGCGGCGGTACATCAAATGGACCAATCGCGGCAGAACACGCAGGTCGTATTTGCTTGACAACAGATGGGTGTGCACCTTGAATTCGCTGGCGATTTGTTCGCCAAGCGGTCCGGCCTCTTTCAAACAGACGACTTCGGGAATCATGACTTGTGGATCCATCCGTCGCATCAAATTGACCAACAATGTCTCGGCTCCTCCCACCGGCATGCTGGTGATCACAAACAGACAGCGAAGCGGTCCCTCTTTGTGACGGGGTGGCACGGGTCGATAGATCTGTTGAATCCGATTGAGCATAGTTTCGCGGGGGTGCGGTGGTTCGCGGGAAGTGCGGTTGGATTGTTGGAAGCACGACGTGAGACAGGCAGCGAATTGCGATTCGCAATCACTCACTTTTCACAGCCACGGAATCTCTTTTGAAATTCACTGGCAGAAAACGAAGACGTCGACCGCGACACTTAGCTCGCGGCGTGCATGCCGGGCATGGGCATAGTGATTTGTGGCATGCCTGATCCGAGTGGAGTCGAACATGATTCGATCGAGGCGGATTTGCGATCCGACGGTTTGCGAGTCGGCAACTTGTAGTCGACTTTGGGTTCGAGACGTAATTTCCGCGGATCGAAACTGAGCCAATTCTTCATTCGCGAGAAACAGGGATCGCCATGAAAACGGCGAATGTGGAACGAGTCACGACCGACGGTGTTGTAGGCGCCAAAGGCGCTACAGAACCCCCGCATGCCGCATCGATAAACCGCGTTGATCATCATCGACGTCAACTGGGATGGCATCCCATAAGGCACGGCAAAATAGCGAACCGGACGACCGATCCACTGTTCGAGCTCGTCTTTTGCGGTCGTGATTTCGTGATGCACGACACGAGGATCACTGACCTTCGAAAAATCAACGTGGTTGCGGGTGTGCAATCCAATTTCAATTCCCGAGTCCGAGATATCGCGAAGCTGTTGCAGCGTGTTCGGCGGCAATGGCACCCCAGCCTGGACATCGTGCGGAAACGGACGTTGCTGTTGAACGTGACCAATGGCCACAAAATAGACACACGGAATATTGCGTTCGGCTAATAGCGGCAGGGCGAAATCACAGTTTTCTGCGTAACCGTCGTCAAACGTGAACGTCAACGTGGGGCGTGAACAGTAGTAGTCATCCACGCGATTTTGCAGTTCGTCCAGGCCGATCAAATCGAACGATCCTTGGCAGTAGTCAACGTGCCGCAAAAATTCTCGTCGCGAGATAGTCCAATCGTTGGGGTGCGTGTCGGCGACACGATGATAGAACGAGACCGACAGCGGAGAGATGCCTTCACGGGAAAGCAAGCGATTGCGGATTGCTCGCACCGGCTTGGCCAATTCGGTTCGCGCCAACAACGCTGCGGATTTAAAAACGTTCATCTGGATGGGTTCCCTGTGGTCGGCCGAGAAACAACGGTCCCTCTACAGAGGTTTACCTCATGGATCGCGCGGTGATCGGACAAACCGCTCGGTAGGTCCGCGGGAAGTTGACGCATCGAAACGATTATAACCACGATGACAATGATACCGAATACATCGCTGGATCCCCCACCGCGATAACGTTTACTGTATCCTAGGAAACAGAATTCTAGGGGACAGGCGGAATTCATGGTCTGCTGCGGCAATGCGTCGTTGCGATCCCCGGCCGACAAGCTTCGCTGTGAGCGTTGGACCGCATCGGCCGCCTAAGCCCACCTTTCATCGATTTGACTTTCCCACCTTTCTCAATCACCGAGGCCAGAAACTCGCATGACCCAACCGATTACCCCCACCCCCAATGCTTCCGCTGAAACCCCGCCCCCCTCGCGACGCAAATTTATCCAGCACGGCAGCGTGATCTCAGCCGGCGTGGCGACGACCTTTGCATCCCCACGCGTGCTTCGCGGCAGCGAGCCTGCGGAAAGCAAACCCGAGCCGATTCGTTTGGGACTTGTCGGTGCGGGTGGACGTGGCAGCGGAGCCATCAACGACTCGTTGTCGATCAACGACAACGTCAAATTGGTTGCCGTTGCCGATTTGGTCCCACAGAAGTGCGAAAACATCTGCAAGTCACTTGCGTCACGTTATGCCGACAAGTTTGACGTAAAACCGAGCGAGATGCACCACGGCTTGGACGCCTACAAACGAGTCCTCGACAACAAAGATGTCGATGTCGTGTTGTTCGCGACCCCGCCAGGCTTCCGTGCTCCGTATGTGCTTGACGCGGTCGATGCGGGTAAACATGTCTTTGCTGAAAAGCCGACGTGCGTGGATCCAGCAGGTTACCGTCAATGTCTGGAGGCCGATAAAAAGGCGCGAGCCAATCAGACCGCCATCGTGACGGGAACCCAGTACCGCCGGCAAACCAATTACGTCGAAGCGATCAAGCGGATCCACGAAGGCGAGATTGGTGACATCATCAGCGGTACCGCACGCTATTGTTCCAACGGCATTTGGTATCGCCAACGCAAAAAAGGGATGAGCGACGCTGAGTACCAACTCTACAACTGGATGCATTTCGTTTGGCTCTCGGGCGATCAAATCGCCGAGCAAGCGGTCCACAACATCGACACGATCAATTGGATCATGGGCGGGCCGCCGGAATCCGCGTATGGCGGTGGCGGACGCTTTACGCGGCCAGACGATAGCGAAATGTGGGACAACGTCGCGGTCGACTACGTTTACCCAGGCAACCGCGTCGTGTCGTTCATGTGTCGGCAAATCCCAGACACCAAATCGGACAACAGCAACGTGATCTACGGCACCAAGGGAACTTGCACCATCCTCGGTGGCAACAGCGGGGCTTCGATCCAAACCCGCGATGGCAAGACAACTTGGGAAATGTCCGGCGACATCGGTGCCGCGTACAAGCAGGAACACAAAGATCTGATCGATTCGATTCGCCAGGGCAAACCGATCGTCGAGTTTGCCGAGACTGCCGCCAGCTCGTTGACTGCCGTGCTCGGCCGCATGGCGGCTTATACCGGGCAAGCGGTAACGTGGGACTTTGTCGCCAACGAATCGAAACTCGATCTCGTTCCTCGTGATCTGGATATCAAGGGTCCTGGTGCTGCTCGTGGATTTGCGGTTCCGGGAAAACAAGAGTTAGTTTAATTTTTTGAGATTGTATTCGTAGCCTAGGTAATCCGCGTCGTGCGTTCGGCGGATTCCTAGGCTACGATTGAGCTCCCATCTGGACGGGCACAGATTCGATCTCCTTCTCTTAACCCCATCAAACGAAGTCATGGCGACCTCTCCCTCCGACCCCATGACCACCAAACCTGCGAAACGCGCACAGCTGAAAACGCTACGCCGCCGTCAAACCCAGCGGCCCGATTCGCCGCCGTGGCGGCAAACGATGTACGACATCATTTTTGAAGCCGACACGCCAGCCGGACGATGGTTCGACATCGGGTTATTAGTTGCGATTCTCGCCAGCATTCTTTTTGTCGCACTCGAAACGGTTCCCGATTTTCGTGAACCGGGTTATGCACGTTTGCTGGATGCATTCACCACAGCGGAATGGTTTCTGACCATTCTGTTTACGATCGAATACATCCTGCGACTCCTTTGTTCAAGACATCCGCTTCGCTATGCCTTTAGTTTCTGGGGCATCATCGACCTCTTGAGTGTGGTGCCCAGCTACTTGACTTTCTTTGTCGGCAGCTCGTCACGATCGCTGCTCACGCTCCGCAGCATCCGGCTGCTTCGCGTCTTTCGCGTTCTGAAACTGTGGCGGATGATGAACGAAGCTGACGAGCTCTCGTATGCAATCTGGAGTGCTCGCAACAAGATCATTGTCTTTCTCGCCGTCGTGTTGGTCGCGGTCACGATCAGCGGTGCACTGATGTATCATGTGGAAACACTGCTGTTCAACGTGGACGAAGTGACGCACGTGAATCCCGACAGCCACTTCACCTCGATTCCTCAATCGATGTACTGGGCAATTGTGACGATGACCACGGTGGGTTACGGAGACATCGTTCCCAAAACATCGATTGGCAAAATCATTTCTGCGGTACTGATTTTGCTTGGCTACAGTTTGATTATTGTACCGAGTGGTTTCGTCAGCGCGGAATTGGTGGGACTGAGGACGGACGAAAGCCAGAATCGCGAACAACACCCCTGTTCGGTATGCGAAGTCACCAGCCATTTAAAAGAAGCCAAGTACTGCTATCGCTGCGGCAATCTGTTGCAATAAGCCGGCCGTCAACCGCCCGAAACGAGCGACCAAGGACAACCGCAGCGGATCTTGCCAAAGACCCCGCCACACTGGGATCTTTAGCAAGATCCACTACGGTGAGATCGCGAAAAAAAATCGTTATCGCGGCTTCAGCGGATTTGTAGAGGTTTCCCAAAACGTCTGTTGAGTCCGAGTCACTGCGATACTCATGACGGCACCCGCGTCATACCGATCCGCGACATGCAATCGCAAGTCACGCGTGATCATTTTGCGATGCGTTTGCAACACCAAATCAGGACGGTTGTTATGCTCGGACAAGTGACCGAGACATGCCCATTGCAAACGCGAACTTGCTTTGCGGTTCAACAGGTCGGCACATTCTTCGTTGGACAAATGGCCACGGGAACCGCGAATGCGATTCTTTAGTTGCTCGGGGTAGGGGCCATTGTGCAGCATGGCGGGATCATAATTGCTTTCCAGGATCACCGCGTCCAACGTCCCAACGACGTCATCCAAATCACAATCGACATGACCGATATCGGTCAAGATTCCCAAGCGGCTCGAGCCATCATCGACGACAAAGGCAACACTGTCGCAAGCGTCATGCGGCGTGCACAGCGTTTCGACGCGAACGCTGCCGAAGGCAAGCGTGCTGCCCGAGTCAAAATGATGCAAATCGTCGACGCGGCCGATCTTTGCTTTCTTTTGCGTCGCCTGCATCGTCGGTTTCGAGACATGAATCGGCAGACCAAATTTTCGCTGAAACACCCCCATGCAACGCACGTGATCGCTGTGTTCGTGCGAGATGATCAACGCGTCGATGTCGCGGATGTCTTTGCCATGTGCAGCGAGTCGTTTTTCAGCCTGCGTCCCGCTAATTCCCGCATCAAATAGCAATTGGACCCCGTCCGCTTCGACGTAGACGCAATTTCCGTTGCTTCCCGATTGCAATGTGATGACTTCCATGCCGGCATTCTAACGTGGCACTGTCCGAGTTCCAGTCCCCCGGTTATTCGCGACGTGGTGAAGCACTTTTTCCTACAGTTTTTTTTTTATTGTGTAGCCGTAGCGGAAGTCGTCAAGACTTTCGTTCGATTGACGAGTCACCCCAAAGCTCTTGCCGAATTTCCCAACGAAATGCTTCACGGCGTTACCGCTATTTTCAGGTTGCGAAGACATCACACTTGCGGTTCTTTGGCAGCGCCACTTGCGCTCTGATACAATTTAAGGGTGGCTTGGCAGAGTCGTGTTCCGGGCGAAGGGGCCACTTTGCGAACCTTCGGATCCCCCCCTCTCCTTGGAGTTGCTTCGATGACTGATCATCAAAATCCTGAAGTGCTGGTTAGTGTGGCGGATGACGTGGAAGCGGCTGTGATCATTGCCGCGCTGCAAGCACGCGACATCAAAGCCACCGCGACCGGCGGCTTTACCGCAGGCTTTCGCACCGAGACTCCGGGGCATATCGATGTCCTTGTTCGCCACGAAGACCTTCCGCAGGCTCGGAAAGCACTCGCGGAAATCGAAGAAGACCAGGGGCATGTCGATTGGTCCAAGGTCGACGTCGGCGATCCCGAAGACGAATAGCGCTGACGCGAAGTCGCAGATGCAACCGAGATCGGAGATCTTACAAGCTTAGATAAGCCGCCTGGATCACGGACTCGCCATAGTCCCGTTCGAGTCGACGAATGGTAAAGTGGGCACGGGCGAGGTCTTGATAGTGGTCGATGAAATAGCTGTTGATCAGCGCGCCGCCAACTGCTCCGATGACAGGGATCGCTTGTGCCGCGATCTTTTCGCTGACGACGACGCCAAAACGCTTGGCGATCATCCCCATCAATTTCACCAACGGTGGAGCTGCGGTATCCGAAACGCCGAACTTCAACACGTATTTGGATGCATCGGCCACTTGTTTCGACATCGCCGCGCGCACTGCAAAGTAGCCGACTTCGGTTTTATCATCGACGTCCGACGCGCCGCCATCGATGGCAAACACTTCCAAACAGGCCAAGCGAGTGCGCACGTCGGTCAAGTCTTCGCCTTGGCTGCGAGCGATGTCCGCGATGCTCCGCAAGATCAAGACGGTCGAAACCGGCAACTCGATCGCGACGGTGGTCATCCCAAATGCCCCGCCTGCGGCCCCCGAAATTCCCGCTAACAACTTGTGCGTTAGCAGCTTCGGTTTGCCTTCTTTGGTGTCATGGCCGAGCGTGCGAAGTGCCACATCCATCGCCGCAGCGAGCGATTTGTCGATCGCGCCGTGAATCGCATCCTCCGCAACGCTGGGCAGCATTTTGATCGAAGCGGTGATCGGGGTCCCCACCAATTCGGTCAATCGGTCTGCGAGCCCGTGATGCTCGAGCGTTTCCTTGGCTTCACGGAGCTCGGCAATCACATCGGCCGGCAACGGACGGTCAGAGTCGTCGTGGGTTCGTATCATCAAATTCGCCTTAAAGGGGTGATCCCGCAAAATTCAAAATGAATGCAGGTTCAATATGAAGCATCCTCTTGCCGGCGGCTAGTGCATGATCGTAAACCGTTGCCAAACCAGGACTTGAGTCACGACCAAGGCACTCAAATGCGGTCTCAGTTCAGCGAATTTTCCTACAGCGGCGGCTTTCGCTGCGTCGGTGTTCGTGAACGAGCCTTAATGGCTGCCGTAATGGCGAGGAATCCGTTAAGATGCGGCACGAATCCGGGGACCAACGCCTGTTATCCCTCCTCCGGCCGCATGACTTCCGCACCGCCCTATCAAGCCTTATGACCTCCTCTGAAATCTTTAGCCGTCTCGACGAACAACGCGCCAACCCGGGCGAAATGATTGAGCAAATGGTGGCCCACTTTCGCGAAAAGCGACAACCGATGGAGTTGTTCGAAGCGCTCAAAATGCGGGTTCGCCACCGTTTGGGCCTGCCTGTGCTGAGCAGTGAATCGGAAAAATCGAACCCCGAAGAAGTCGAGCGACAGCTGGAAACCGGTCTACTCGATGCCTGCCGTGAAGCGGGCGTGATGTTGATCGAAGACGGCAAGGTGGCCGAGGGATGGATGTATTTGCGTCCCACCGGCGACCTGGATTTGGCTCGCAAATTGATGTCTGATATTCCGGTCACGGACGAAAACTACGATGCGATGATCCAGGTCCTGCTGCACGAGGGCGTGGACATCGCACGTGGCTATCAAGCGGTCATTGATCATCAAGGAACATGCAACAGCATCACGCTGTTCGAACAAGCACTGCAGCAGCGAAGCAAGTCCGACCGACGTGCCGCCGCGGCATGCTTGTTGGACCATCTGTATCACGAATTGGTGGTGTTGGTACGCGGCGACATCGCCCGACGCGAGGCTCCGGCGGATGAGTCCGAGACGCTTTTCGAGATGATCGAAAAACGAAAGTGGATCCTCAACGAAGGCGGCTATCATCTAGACACAACGCATCTTGCGTCGACCGTTCGCATCGCTGCCGTGCTGACCGAGCCAAGTCAATTGCGAAAGGCTTGGGAATTGGCACAGTATGGCCGCCGTTTGGATCACCAATTCCAGTACCCCGGCGAAGAGCCGTTTGTTGATTTCTATCCCGCCTACTCGGCCTATTACCAAGTCTTGCTTGGTGAGAATGTCGAAGCGGGATTAAAGGTGTTTGAGCGAAAAGCCAAGAGCGTCGATCCAACTGTACATGGTACCGCCGCAATCGAAACCTACGTCGAACTGTTGGATCGATTGGGGCGTCAAGCCGAAGCGATCGAGGCGGCCGTCAGTCTGGTTCCCGACGCGGTCCCGTCACAACGCATCGTGCCGCTGTTACTGGAGATTGCGGGCCGCAGTGACGACAAATCGGTCTACACTCCGATTCTCGAGTACTGCCGAAAACACAACGATGTGATCGGCTATGCCGCCGTCTCGCACGTCGCTGCGTCGTGATTTACGTGGCCAAATCGCGTGTACCATCCCGACCTGACGCGTGATTTTTAAAGACTGCGCTATCGTCGTTTTTCCTGGCAAATCCTAACCCGACGCGTCAGTTTTGGAGTTGCGCTATTGTATTTAAGGGCAAAGCCCCGGACGTTTACCTAGCCCAGCCCAACGGGCTGGGACCAAGAAAACCAATGAATTGTAGGGCCAACGGTCTGGCCGTTTACTCGGATTTATATAGAGCGGCTGGCAAATGGCCGGGCCTTTGGCCCGAAGAACGTCTAACCGCGCAACTTCAAAACTGATGCGTCGGGTTGTGATTTTTTCGATGTGAATGTTCGGTTATGCGTGGCGGATCAACCGATCATCAAAATCCACTCCGGGGGGTGGGGCGACATTAATTGATTTGACGTCCCTGTGATCTACAAGTACATCCCAATGAATCCGCCATCGGATTCATTTTGTTCTTGGATCGCTTTGATCCGCTCTTCGGTTTTCTGCAGGTCGCCCGCCGCGATATAGCGGTCAAACTCGACCATCAACGCCTGCTGGACACTTTCCGCGAAACTGGTGACCATCGGCTCGGTTAACCATTCACAGGTTTCGCGCTTCAGTTCGGTGCTGATCTCCAGTGCTTTCGTCTTCACATCCTTCTCGCCGGTCATCACCGTTCCCTCGAAGGAAAATTCGAGCATCCCAATCAGCGGATCGTTGGTCAAATGGTAACGGCAGATACCACGATGCAAGTAGTAAGTGTTGTGGGCCCCGTGCCGCTGCAACGCGTCTTTAACTCGCAGTACAAATTGTTCGTAGACCGGCGATGCGTCCAGCGGCGCATCGATCCGCGTGACGGTGCGAAGTGGCAAACAATCAAACTCAATCTCAACCCATTTTCCAAACATTGCAATTTCCTATCGATCAACTAGCGAGACACTCGATCAACGCGGGCACTGCAGTCGGCAGAGATTGCAGTTAGCGGCCGCGACGCGCAGGCGTTTTTTATCGCGCCGCACCGCTACTAGAATCGGTGGCAGAGAGCTGACGCCCCAACAATCTGGTTACTCTCGGCACGTTGCCGCTTCTGCGAATCCCACTGCGTTCCCTACGACGGTCCGGTTGCGGTACTAATCGCAACGATAGCGGATCGAGCCGTTTTCGACAATTCAGATGCAGCACTACGACTTAAATCGCGTCTTTTCACTACGGCAATTCGTGTCGGTCACAGCGGCTGAGGGTAATAAAGATCAACCGCTCGAGGAACGCCGCGTTCAGGTCATTTTTCGAAGCAAAGTTATCCGCCCCCGCTTCGATGCATTCGCGTCCCACTTGAATATCCTCTTGCCCCGTCAAAACAACAATCGGAATGTCAGGAGCAGCCGCTCGGAATTCCCGAACGGTTTCCACCCCACTGCTATCGGGCAACTGCAGATCCAACAGCACGAGGTCGAGCGATTCGTGCAACCGACTTTCTCGAATCGCATGTTCAAGCGTAAATGCCTTGTAAACGATAATCGACTTGTTCATCCGCCGCAGCATTTCCACGGTCAGAAACAAATCGTCTTGATTGTCCTCGACTACCAAGACTTTGACCGCATGTTTCGCAGCCGCATTGGCGTCGGACGGACGCATCGACTCGAGTGCCGCAATCACTTCGGACATCGATTGGTACCGGTCCTCAGGTCGATATGCCACCGTTCGATCAAAAATGGCGAGTAACCCGTCGGGCAATTCGTCGGTCGGCAGCCTCTCGAACGTTTTGTCGACCAACAAGCTCGTCAACTTCTCGTTCATCGATTCCCCCTGGACTCGCGATCGTCCGGTCAACAGATAAAACCACGTCGCTCCGAGACTATAGATATCCGATAACGCGGTGGCAGCCGACAGCGAACGCGCCTGTTCGGGCGCCATGAAGTCCAGCGTGCCTGCGACCATCTCGATTCCGGTCTTGAAATCTTGGACTTTTTTCACATCGCGATCCGCAGTCAACACCGCCAACCCAAGGTCGGTCACCTTGATCCGCTGCTCGCCGTCGCGTACCAGATTCCCCGGTTTCACGTCGCGATGAACAAGGCCTCGCTGATGAGCATGTTCAAGCGCCCGAGCTGCTTGCAGGATCACCTCGACCGATTCTTGCCATGTTAAAGGTCCGTTTAAGCGAACGTAAACGCTTAGATCGGGACCGGCCAGCTGCTCCATCACGATATACAGCATCCCATCGTGCTCGCCGACTTCGTATGCGACCACGATATTGGGATGGGCAAGCTTGCCGACCAATTCCATCTCACGACGAAACCGCTCGCTGAGATGGATATCGCGAAGCACTTTGACCGCCACAAAGTCGCCACCGCTAAGAGGAGTGGCTCGGTAGACCTGCCCCGCTCCTCCTTCGCTTAACAAGCCGTCGATGATGTATTCGCCGACCTCGGATCCGCGAGGCAGACCGTTGATCGACCAATCCATTTGCGAATCTTGCGCCATCGCAGCGGCTATTTCTTCTTCGATCAAGGTCAACTGGGATCGCGAAAAACGCTCGCTGCACCTCAGTCGCTCGATCACGATTCGCTCTAACAATGACTTAGAAATCACTTTGGTTAGCGATGGGTCGTCAACAACGCGGTGCTTGGGAGCTGTATTTTTTGCTACGTCGCCATTCGTCGACGGATCGGCCACGATCCGCTCGTGATCCGCCTTGGACGACCCGATTTTGACTGCCACATTTCGGTAAGGACGCTCGAGGTCGTTTGCCCCCCGATCTTTCACATCGCGTGATCCTGCTTTGCTGTCCCGCATCTCCGCAGGTCGAGCAAGATCCCAACTGCGAAACAGAAACAGCACCACGACGCATGCAAGCGCGAGATACGAGGGCCCCGAAAGCCGTGGCTCGAATCCCCGCATCACTAGCGCCGATCCGATCGCCACCAATGCGATCGAAATCGCGATCCCAAAAATAAGCGTCGATCGTCGCGCCGCGATGGCCACCGTCAGCACAATCGGCGCATAAAATCCAAAGGGATAAACGCCCAACAACTCAATCGTCGAAAATCCAACGCCGAGCAGCAGGATGCAAACGTCTAAGGATACCGAATCGCTCTTAGTCATTTGCAACAAGGAGCCTTCGCACTCCATCGAATCATGATGATGAGATCCAAACGCGATCGTGTGCCGAACGCGTTGGCGTTAAAAATCGTTCTATACTTTTGTAGCGGTGCGTCGAGGGCCGTCGGGTTGCAGTGAGTCAATCGCTTTAAATTGGACCGCGCGGCTTTTGCTGCTTCGCCAGAAAAGACCGCTACTGACGCCCAAAAGTAGTTGGCACCGCCGCTAGCCGTGTTCGCTTTGTCACCGATGTCACCGAACTTTGCGGCTGCCGCCGTCAGGAACACAAGTACATGTAAAACGGCTTGCCGCCCCGCCAACCCCAAGATAGCCCACCCCCCAAAGGTGGTCAATCCGCCGCTAGCCGTGCGTGATCACCTTTCACGGTAAAGAAACCGTAAATAAAGGAGGATTTAGACACCGTTTACGCATGTCGTCACGTCAGTGAACGTCCCCTTTACTCAAAACTGGCTGCTCAAAACGGACTGCTCAACACTAGTGTGTTTGGGCGAATTAGGGAAACCAGGAGACTCGCCAGCGACGCGGGGATGATATCTGGACCGCGCGCATTCTCGATTGCTCTAACTCGTTTCCGCCAAGCATGCTAAAAGTCGCCAAGACGGTACTGTCAACAACGCGTTTGCACCCCACGACCTCAATCGGAGAATTCAAGGATGGGACTTCCCTTTTCGGCGGAAACACAAATCCAATCGATCAAACAAATTCTCCACGAGGTGGCCGAACCGTTGGACATGAACGTCTCAGTCCGGCTATGGAATGGCGACGTTGTGCCGCTAGGGCAACATGTCGACAGCGATCTTTGTATTGCGATCTCAGGGCCCGGGGTGATTGGCACGCTGCTGCGATGGCCCACCCTGGAAACGCTCGTCCGCTTGTATGCCACCGGACATATCGAATTTGAAGGGGGCGATCTGATCGAATTTTCAGAAGCCCTGAAGACCACACGTGCGAACCGACAACACCTGAAAAAGATCAGCAAAACAATGGTGGTGAAGCGAACGCTGCCCTTCATCTTTGCCAAAACCAAGATTGGTGATCTGCAGCAAGGTTTCAGCGAAGATAGCATCGGTCGCAACGAAGCCAAACGCAAAAATAGCGACTACATTCAATTTCACTACGATGTCGGAAACGAGTTTTACAAGCTGTTTCTTGGCAAGGAAATGCAATACACCTGCGGCTATTTCCGCGATTGGAACAACTCGCTGGATCAAGCTCAGCATGACAAACTGGATATGATCTGCCGAAAACTGCGACTGCAACCCGGCGACAAAATGTTGGACATCGGATGCGGTTGGGGTGGTCTGATCTGCCACGCGGCAAAACACTATGGGGCCAAGTCGCATGGCATCACGTTGTCCAATGAACAATACGCGTATACCAAAGCGAAAATCGAACAACTCGGACTGACCGACCAAGTCAGCGTCGAGATCTGTGACTATGCCGATCACACCGGCACCTACGACAAGATCAGCAGCATTGGCATGTCCGAACATATCGGCATCGCAAATTATCCGCGGTACTTTGCCAAAATTAACTCGATGCTTCACGACCGTGGCATCATGCTGAACCATGCAATCGCTCGGCGAGCGAAGCCGACGGCACGTTCAGCACGCAAAATCCGACCCGAGCGGAAATTTTTGCTCAAATACATTTTCCCGGGGTCCGAGCTAACTCCCGTTGGCATGACAACGGACTTTATGGAAAACAGTGGCTTCGAAGTTCATGATGTCGAATCGTGGCGTGAACACTACGCGTTGACCACCAAATTCTGGTGTCAAAACCTATCGGCGAACAAGGAAAAAGCGATCGAACTGGTTGGGGCTGAACGCTATCGGTTGTGGGTTGCCTACCTGGCTGGCGCCTCGGGCGGTTTCACCAATGGATCGATCAAACTGTACCAAGTGGTCGGGACCAAACGAGCCAGCAAGGGGCTTTCGGGTATGCCGCCGACACGCGACCACCTGTACCGTGCCGCTTAGCCCCCAACGAGCGTGTGACGCCTGTGCGATTGTTCCCGCAACACCTGCGGCAGACAAGGTTAATACCGCTTGACCGCTGGGCGTTTGCGGGTTGGGCAAGTAAACTTCTTGCCATGGCAATCACCAGTCATGTAATCGTTCTGTTAGCGAAGATGTTCAGTGGTTTCACGGTACGGTGGGTCGACTGCCAACCGGACACCTGCCAACGCATCTATTTCGCTAACCATACCAGCCATCTCGACGCGGTCGTGTTATGGTCCGCTCTGCCGCGCGAAGTGCGAGCGGTCACGCGGCCGGTGGCAGCCAAGGATTATTGGTCCGGCGGCTGGGTCAAACCGCACATGGCCAAAGCGTTCAACGCGATGCTGATCGACCGCAAAGAGATCAAGGTCCATCAGAGCCCAATCGATTCGATGCTTCGCCAAATGGGCGACGTCTATTCGCTGATCGTGTTCCCCGAAGGCGGACGCTCCTCAAGCGACGATGAAATGGGCACCTTCAAAAGTGGTCTGTACTACATGGGCAAAAAGCGGCCCGATCTCGAACTCGTGCCCGTCTATATCGATAACGTCAACCGAATTCTGCCTCGCGGGGAATTTCTGCCAGTCCCGCTGTTGAGCTGCATCACCATCGGCCCGCCGATCTTTCTCGAAGCCGGTGAGCCGAAAACCGAGTTCCTAAAACGCGCACGCGAAGCAGTGCGCCGATTAAAGGACTTGTAGCGTCGATCCCCCTCGGCTTCGGGCTGCTTTGCACCGGATTGACCGGTTCGATCCATGATCGACGCTCCACAGCGGTGTACAATGCAGCAACTGCGAAATGCGACAGCCGCACAATGCAGCATCGTTCCCTCGGGGGCACGGCCGATCGCTAGGCACACAGGCCGCTTCCCCTCCCGCAAAGCTGCGAGACTCGCCTTGTTGAATCCTCCGTTTACGCACAAGACGCATCTCTGCCGTCTCGCCATTGCCGTCATTTTGATCACGGGCTGTGGCTCCAGCGAATCACCATCGCGAAAGGCGGTACAGGGGCGAATCACGATCGACGGCGCTCCCGCACCCGCGGGATCGATCAGCTTTCTGCCTGCCCGAGGAACTTCTGGGCCCGCCGCAACGTCTTTGATTGTCGACGCGGAATACCGCTTTACCCAATCCAACGGGCCGTATACTGGAGCACACAAGGTCGTGATCAGCCTGGATTCGCCGGCCGCGGTTGCTAGCACTCAGAGCAGACCGACTCGTGCGGAGGCCCCAGAAGCGACTGCGGACACCGTGACCGTTGATCCAAAACGTCGAACGAGTGCGAAATCACCATCGGCTCGTCAAAAAAGAGAATCGGCTTCCGCCACGGGCGGCAAACGCACGTGGGAGCTGGAATTTGTGGTGCCGCAAACCGACCAGAGCGTCAAGAACTTTGCCTTATCAACACTAGACTAGTCGGCACAGAACTCAACTTTACGAAACTGTCATGACCGTTTTCCGATCTCGTCAAAACGCGTTTACACTCGTCGAACTGCTGGTCGTGATCGCGATCATTGGAATCTTGGTCGGATTGCTGTTGCCGGCGGTGCAAGCGGCACGCGCCGCAGCGCGACGGATGAGTTGTTCCAATAACTCGAAACAGTTCGCACTTTCGCTTCACAATTACCATTCCGCGTTCAACACATTCCCATCCGGCAGCATCGTCTCGGGACCCAACGGTTACTCGTGGGGAATGGTCTCGCAAGTCTTGCCGTTCATGGAGCAATCGGCGGGTTACGAATCGATCGATTTCACCCAAGCTCATTGCGGCGACCATATCAAGGACCTGCAAGCTCGCGGCGGCAACGACCCATCCTCCAAACCAATCGCGATGCTGATGTGCCCGAGCGACCCAAGTTCAGGCACATCGCTGCTGAGCGGTCCGCTCGGCCCACTGCCGCTTTCGGGCGACTGCGGCGTCTTGAACCCGATCAATTACCTCGGTAACGCCGGCAGCTTTGATGACGACATCAACAATACCTACCAGGCATGCGGCGGCATTCCCAGCGGCGCCGGATTCAGTGACGGCAATGGCATGTTCTATAACGAAAGTCAAAAGCGTTTTCGCGATATCCTGGATGGTTCGAGCACGACGATCCTGTTCGGCGAGCGAACGATGCCGGACGATCTGGGATGGGGCTGGCCGATCTGTGGCGGCAACGAATGCGAACATTACATCTCAGCCAAAATGGGTTTGCTGCGGGGCAACCACAACCGCAACGAATATTACCTGCACCTACAACACTACTGGAGCCAGCATGACGGAGGGTGTTATCTGACATTTGCCGACGGCAGTGTCCGTTTCGCCACCTACAGCATGAACTACAACACCTATCTCGATTTGTCGACGCGGAACGGACACGAAGTGATCGCATCAGAGTGGTAGCGTCGATGCGAGACGACCAGAAGCCGACGATGCGAGTGACACAATAATGCGGAAGGCCCCGTACGCTCACGCGTCACGGCGCACAAAATCAACATGTTGCTCGATGCAGACCGCCAAACATGGAATGCCGACGTTCGATCGATTCGGTTTTGATTTCAGGCCGGAGGCCGACACACCCTCTGCCGGTGGCGTGAGCCACCGGCTAGTGGAACTGGGAAAACTTAGCCCAGCGGGCGACACACTCTCGGCCAGTGTCCCGGCCTCCGGCCTATTCACTTGCCACTAAATTAGCAGTCTCCGAAGTTGGTGAAGAACTAACGGAAAAATTAAGCAACTGTGGAACGCCACCCGGTCCTATAACTTAGCACTCCAGAATGGCCGTTTAGGAACCCAAGATCGGCCCGCAGCTAGTGCAGTCAGGACCAAGGAACGAACTGCTGAAACACAGTACTACGTCGGCGTTTGCGTGAACCACAAACGCAGGATCTCGACGCTCATCGTAAAACCATTTAACACGATGTGCACGATCAACGAAGGCGTAATGCGTCCGGTTTGGCGATATAGGAAACCGAGGCCGACCGAGAAGAAGAACAAGGGTATCGCCGCAGCACCTTGATTGCCGTGCATCAGTGCAAAGATCAAACTGGTGGCAAACATCGGCCACAAACTCTTGGGCCGCCACAGCTCTACTGCATCTTCTTCGAGCGGATCCTCTTGAGTATCGGTCTCGACCGGCCGATCCGCAAACGCCTGCAAACCACCTTGCAACAGCACGCGGAACAAGAATTCTTCGATCCACGGTGCGACCAGCGCGGTCCCCACAAACAACACGATAAAAAACACCGGCGTCGGCTGCTGTTTCATCACGTCTAACACGGGGTGCTTGTACTCCACAAGCAGCGACGCAAAATGAGCAATCAGTAGCGTCGGAGGAATCAGCATCAGCGACGCCTTCAACCCGACAACGACATCGCTTGCTTTCCAGACCAGCCCCAATCGCTCTGCTGCATCGGTTCGAATCAGCCGCAAAAACCCGAGCGTGCCGGTGAATGCGATCAAACCGCCCACCGATTGGGCCGACAATCCGGCTAACAGCAGATCGGCACTGGGAGGCGCCCCTTCGGTGGTCGGACGAATTTGGCCCATCGCGACAAAAAGCTTGGCCGTCAACAACGTCAACACCAAGCTCAACCCAAACATCAACATCGCGTCGGCGACGGTCCAGAAGGGTCGATCACGAACCTCAGTCGGCAGAATAGCGTCGGTCCACGGTCGCCCGGTCCGCCATACACGCTGCAGCGTCTTGCCCCAAAAAAAGAAGCACCCTGCGACGATCATCAAGATCGTACTGGCAAACACCGCGTCAACAAATTGCATGTCGTGGTTCCGTTACGAGGCGTCCTGCTCACCACGCATGACTCGAGCGGCAGCCATCGTGTAGTCGTAACCTGAATAGACGGTCAATGCGATCGAAGCCCAAATCAGAATCGTTGCCGTGGTCAAAAGCCAAGCTGCCACCGGAGTGCTCATCAAGCACAACAGGGATGCGACGATCGCCGCACACTGCAAAACCATCTTCCATTTACCCAGCCAACTCGCGGAAAAATCGCCGCCGCCCCCTTCGATGATCCCTCGCAAACTGGTCACCAGCAATTCGCGGCCGACCACCACCGTCGCCATCCACGATGCGATTCCCGAGCCCGTTTGTTCGACCAACGCGATGAAGGATCCACAGATGATGATCTTGTCCACGAACGGATCAAAGATACGCCCCAGCTTCGTGACTTGCCCGTATTTCCGAGCCCAGTAGCCATCCATCCAATCGGTCGAAGCGGCGATCAGAAAGACCACCATGGCGGAGGCGAAATAGCCCATCGGAATCAGCACCACGACGGCAATCGCCAACAAGAACCGCGCAGAAGTCAACGCGTTCGGTACATTGTAAATCGACGTGGATGTCGCTGGAGTCATTGCCAAATTCGTGCTCATTGATCGTGCCGTAATAAGTCCCAAGACTAACAGATCACGCCCAAATGCGAAGTGGCCCTCTTTTCGAACCCCGCATCAGCCCAATGCCTTGCGCGGTGAAAACCACTTAGTGGCGGTCTATTGACTCAGAGCCTACAGCCATGTAATCGCTGCGCGGCGATCCGAAAAACATCCCAGGACTACTCGCCGAGTGATGCGGCGATCAAATCGTAACCGTCCGATGCGACGATCTCGCATTTCTTAATATCACCAACTTGGATCGATTCGCTGTCGTCCGACGGAGATACGTAGACGATCCCGTCGATATCCGGTGCTTCGCTACGCGTACGGCCGATCCAAACGCCTTCCTGTTCCGGCAGCGGTGAATCGATAATGACATCGTCGATCGTGCCAATTCGACTTTGCACCCATTCAAATGCGATCTGTTGCTGGACCGCCATCAACTCGCCTTGCCGACGCTCCGCCACTTCTTTGGGCACACGGTTAGGCAACTTGGCTGCTGGTGTGTCCTCTTCGACTGAATAGGTAAACACGCCAAGGTGTTCGAATCGTTGTTGCTCGGCGAAATCAATCAGCTCGGCAAAATCCTCATCGGTTTCGCCAGGGAATCCCGCGATCATCGTCGTTCGCATCACCAAATTGTCGATTCGCGAACGCAACTTGCCAAGAATCTCTTCTTGCAACGAACGAGTCGTCTTGCGTGCCATGCGTTTCAGCATCGTGTCGCTGGCGTGTTGCAGCGGCATGTCGATGTACGGCAGCACTCGCTTGGCGCCTGCCAAGGTGTCGATCAGCGCGTCGTCGATGTACATCGGATAGAAATACATCAGCCGGATCCACTCGACCGAATCGATCTTGTCCAACTCAGTCAACAATTCCGTCAAACGCGGAGTACCGTAAAGATCTTTGCCGTAATAGGTTGTGTCTTGAGCAACGACGACGATTTCCTTGACGCCGCTGTCGCCGAGCCGTTTGGCCTCGTCGATGACTTGTTCCATCGGCTTGCTGTAGTGTTTGCCCCGCATCTTCGGGATCGCACAAAACGTACACAGCCGGTCGCAGCCTTCGCTGATTTTCAGATAGGCAAAGTGCCGTGGCGTGACCGCACTTCGCACCGCATCGCTAAGTGGGTTGATCGGAGCAGGGCGGAAAACTTTCTGTTGCTCTTCGATTCCCGACTGCAAACGATCGATCACCGAGACAATCTCGTTGCGGCCGAAGACGCCGATCATTGCATCGATCTCAGGTCGTGCCTCGAGCAATTTTCCTTGCTGACGCTCGGCCAAACATCCGGTGACGACGACGTTGCGAATTTTCCCCTGTCGCTTCAGCGCCAACATCTCGTCGATTGCCCCCAGCGACTCATCGCGAGCCGAATCGATAAAGCCGCACGTATTGACGACGACAAAGTCCGCATTGTCGACCGAATCGACCATTGCGTAACCATCTTCGTCTAGCCGGCCTAGCATTTGCTCGGTATCAACAAGGTTCTTGGGACAGCCGAGGCTGATGACCGCATAGCGGCCGCGCTTGCTCGAATCGTCGCCCGTCGGACGGTTTTGCAAAGGAGAAGGAGTATCTGAAACGACAGGAAGTTGCATGGAGTGCACAAACAAATGGGCGGGGGGGAAGCTAAGCAAGCACGATTTTTCGCAGCGACAGCTGAATTAAACCCAAGAAACGCCGAATTGGCTACCGACTTTCTCGGGATTCCCGCCGTTATTTTGCCGCAGCCTCCGCGACGATCCTCATTAGCGGGACCCTGCGTGAGGATAATCCCCCCAATGCAACAAAGCTGTGCCGCTTTCACGCTGAGCTAAGATCGCGGTGGAGCGAGCTTTACCTCCCCTTTGGGGGAGGTCGGAGATGGGGGTAGCCAGCTCTGGGTGAGGCTCGTGGTTTTAGAGAAGGCCTAGCGCGTTCGAGAAAGCATCGGTCAGATTCTGCGAAACCCCGCTGTGTGCGAAACCCTGCTGTGTGCGAAAATCGTTGCTAAATTCGCGAGTGTGGCATTCCGCAATCGCAGCCATACCGTGCCTTGCGATCACACTTCGCTCGCCGTGCCTACCCTTCATCGAGGTGCCGGATCGGTCTATGCTTTCGTCTTTCTTTTCGGGCCCCCTTTCTTTTCGGGCAGAGCCCGGCGAACCGCTCAAACGAAAAATGGCCGATTGGAGAGCCAACAATGGGCAACATCTTTTTACTGCGATTCACCGGCGAAGACCGCGTCGGATTGACGTCCGAGCTGACCCGCACGCTGGCCGAGCTCGGTGCCGAGGTGCTGGATATCAACCAGGCGGTGATCCACCAATCGCTGTTGCTGGGGATGATGATCCGCGTCGCCAGTGGGATTGAAATCGAGCGGCCCATCAATGCGATGGCCGAATCGCTTGACCTTCGCGTCAAGATTCGTGGCATCAACGACACCGAATACGACAACTGGGTCGATCGCCAGGGAAAACCACGATACATCCTGACGTTGCTGGCCCGCTCGATCGAAGCGTCGCATATCGCGGCGGTGACCAAAATCATCACCGACGAAGGGCTCAATATCGATGTGATTCACCGGCTCTCCGGTCGGCCTCAGCGACTGGAAAACCCCGAGACCCTTCGCCGTGCCTGTGTCGAATTTTGGCTTCGAGGCGAGCCTCATGACAAACCGCGGATGCAGGCACTCTACATGGACCTCAGCCGCGAATTGGCCATCGACATTGCTTGGCAAAAAGATGATGCCTACCGCAGATCACGACGGCTGGTCGCGTTCGACATGGATTCAACGCTGATCCAAGCCGAAGTGATTGACGAATTGGCCAAAGAAGCCGGCTGTGGCGACGAGGTCGCTGCGATCACCGAAAGTGCGATGCGAGGCGAGCTGGACTTTGACACGTCGCTGCGTCGCCGTGTCGCGACGCTGAAAGGGCTTCCCGAATCATCGCTCCAACGAGTGGCCGAGCGACTAAAATTGACCGAAGGCGCCGAAGCCTTGCTGCTGAATCTACACGAACTCGGCTACCGCACCGCGATACTGTCAGGCGGATTTAGCTACTTTGGCAACATGCTTCGCGATCGACTCGGTTTCAACTACGTGCACGCTAACGAACTCGAGATCATCGACGGCAAATTGACTGGCAAGGTGCTCGATCCGATCGTCAACGGACAACGCAAAGCCGAGCTACTCGAACAGATCGCTTCGAGCGAAGGAATCAACCGTCGCCAAATCATCGCGGTCGGCGACGGAGCGAACGATTTGCCGATGTTGAACCGAGCCGGGTTGGGCATCGCGTTTCATGCCAAACCGATCGTCCGCCAAGAGGCCGGCCACGCGGTTTCCAATCTCGGACTCGACGCCGTGTTGTACCTGCTAGGCGTCCGCGACCGCGAGCGAGTGCAAGTCTAGCGCCCGCCGTGGCGATCGCGAGACATCACGTAGCGAAAGAAATGACGTAGCGAAACTCGCGAAGAGTTTCGGCCAATTCTTCGGGAGACGGCTGATTTAGTAGCATGGATTCTAGGCCGGAGGGCGACACACCCTTCGCCGGTTGCGTGAGCCACCGGCTTGTGGAGGTGGGAAAGATAGCCCAGCGCGCGACACACTCTCGGTCAGTGTGTCGGCCTCCGGCCTTACG
>TARA_R110002073_G_scaffold138424_2_pt1 | contig 38455 bp, 30 predicted proteins | sample TARA_R110002073 | Tara Oceans TARA_R110002073 (sample SAMEA4397174) | marine metagenome | biome: Polar Biome; feature: [DCM] deep chlorophyll maximum layer (ENVO:01000326); material: water (ENVO:00002006), including particulate matter (ENVO:01000060) such as... | depth 40 m
GTCGCTTGGGGAACTATAGGCAACGCAAGTACAAGTGAAGGTGTTTTTTTTGAAACAATAAATGCAGCAGGCGTGTTGCAAGTCCCAATGGTTATTAGTATTTGGGATGATGAATATGGAATTTCGGTACATGCAAAACATCAAACTACCAAAGAAAACATCTCTGAAATCCTTAAAGGCTTTCAGCGAGATAAACATGGTAATGGCTACGAAATTATAAGAGTAAAAGGTTGGGATTATGCTGGATTGATAAATGCTTTTGAAGAAGCTTCAAAAATAGCCAGAGAAGAGCATGTTCCAGTACTGTTGCACGTACAAGAGCTCACGCAACCACAAGGACATTCAACTTCAGGTTCACACGAACGTTATAAAAGTCCTGAAAGATTAGCTTGGGAAAAAAACCATGATTGCATTGCTAAAATGCGTGAATGGATGATTAGCAATAGTATTTTTACCAACCAAGAAGCTACGCAAATAGAAAAAGATATAAAAAAACAAGTAAGAGATGGAAAAAAAGCAGCTTGGAACGCTTTTATTTCTCCTATATTAAAGGACAAACTAGAGCTTATTACTTTACTTGAAAAAGTATCTCACACGAGTCACAATAAGGTTTTTATCCAAAAAACAGCAAACGAACTAAATGCAATTCATGAACCAACAAGAAGAGATGTTATTTCTGCTGCTCGAAAAGCACTACGTTACATTACTTTTGATGATTCTGTTGAAAAAGAAGCATTGCAAACTTGGATAAATAATTATTTTACCGTCAACCAACCAAAATACAGCTCTCACCTTTATAGTGAATCGGCTGAAAAAGCCACAAATATAAAAGATCTCGCAGCAACTTATGATGACAATGCTACTATGGTAGATGGTAGAATTATTATAAGAGATAATTTTGACGCCATATTTGGCAAATATCCCGAAGCACTTATTTTTGGTGAAGATTCAGGTAATATTGGAGATGTCAACCAAGGCTTAGAAGGTTTACAAAAAAAGTATGGCGAACTTAGAGTAGCTGATGTAGGTATAAGAGAAGCCTCAATTGTAGGCCAAGGAATTGGAATGGCCATGAGAGGCTTACGGCCAATTGCCGAAATACAATATTTGGATTACATAATGTATGCACTTCAAATAATAAGTGACGATCTTGCAACCTTACATTACAGAACTTTGGGCAAGCAAAAGGCACCAATGATTATTAGAACAAGAGGCCACAGGCTTGAAGGTATTTGGCATTCTGGATCGCAATTGGGTGGTATTTTAAATTTAGTTAGAGGTATTCATGTGCTAGTTCCTAGAAACATGACCAAAGCAGCTGGATTCTATAATACCATGCTTGAGAGCGATCAACCAGCTCTAATTATTGAATGCCTTAACGGTTACCGACTAAAAGAAAAAATGCCAAACAATGTAGGTAAGTTTAAAACACCTGTTGGTTTTGTTGAAACTGTAAAAGAAGGCGCAGATATTACTTTAGTATCTTACGGTTCTACTTTAAGAATTGTTGAACAAGCTGCAAAAGAATTACTAGAGGTTGGTATTGACGCCGAAGTAATTGACGTACAATCCTTAATACCTTTTGATATTGCTCACGATATTTCTAAAAGCCTAAAAAACACCAACCGTTTAATGATTATTGACGAAGATGTTCCTGGAGGTGCTTCAGCTTATATTTTAGATGAGATTATGAATACACAAAATGGCTACCAATTTTTAGATAGCCAACCTCAAACACTAACTGCAAAAGAGCACAGGCCAGCTTATGGCACTGATGGTGATTACTTCTCAAAACCCTCTTTAGAAGATATTTTTGAGGCTGTATACAATGTGATGCATGAGGTAAATCCAGATGATTATCCGAAGCTTCGTTAATTTCAAATTTTTATTCCCTCATAACCATAGCTTTTTTTTTATATATTTAAGTACTTAACACCTTAAATATGCTAACCAAAAAAGATAAAGAGCAACTTAGAAGTATTATTTTTCGTCATCTAGATGGTATTGCTGTTTCTACCACTGCTTTTGCTTTACACAAAAAAGGTGTTTATAAATACCTCATTGATAATCAAGAAACAACTCTTAACGAGCTCACCAAAACTTTTAATGCTAATGAAGGTTATTTAAATATCGCATTAAGGATTTTATCTTCACAAGGTTGGCTAGATAGAAACCTTGATAACGAAACAAATATAATTACATATACAACCAATGAGAATAGCAATAAAGCATTTAGCTTAATTCCTCTATATGAAGATGCTATAAACCTTATCTCCTATTCCATAAAGTTTCCCGAAGAAAGCATTGGCCCTGACGCTTTTAGTGCCTTAGAAAAAATATTTAATAAATATAAAAACCATTTTGATCTAGAGAACATAAAAGAAGATTCAATCGAACACCAAATATTAATGCATATTGAAGGTGTAATTATTGCGCCAATAATAGTCATGTTAGGTGTTAACGGATTGTTTCATAAATACTTTATGGAAGCATCATTTAGAGCTCAGGAATATCATAAAAACCCTGAAAGCTTTAAAAAAATATTGGATTTTTTCGTCCACTTAGGATGGTTCAATAAAAAAAAGGAAACCTATCAATTCACAGAAAAAGGTTTGTTTTTTGCTAAGCGCGCAAGTGCTTATGGTGTAACTGTGTCTTACTTACCAACATTTCACAATCTAAATGAACTTATTTTTGGAAACCCCTTAATACTAAAAACAGGTTCACCAAACGACACCGAAAAACATGTACATCGCGAAATGAATGTTTGGGGAAGTGGTGGCGCACATTCTACCTATTTTAAAGTGATTGATGAAATTATCATCGAACTCTTTAATAAACCAATAGACGAGCAACCAAAAGGTGTTTTGGACATGGGCTGTGGCAATGGTGCGTTTATTCAGCATATTTTTGATGTTATAGAGCACCAAACTCTAAGAGGTAAATTACTTGAAGAACACCCATTATTGCTCGTTGGTGCCGATTTTAATCAAGCAGCTTTAAAAGTAACAAGAGCAAATCTTATTAAAGCCGATATTTGGGCAAAAGTTATTTGGGGCGATATTGGCAGACCTGATTTATTGGCTAACGATTTAAAAGAAGATTACAACATAGATTTAAAAGATTTGTTAAACGTTAGAACCTTTCTTGACCACAACCGTATTTGGGAACCTCCTAAACAAAATACAAATAGAGTTAGTAAATCAACAGGGGCTTATGCTTTTGAAGGAAAGAGGCTTAACAATCGTGTCGTTGAAGATTCTCTAAAAGAACATCTGGAAAAATGGAAACCCTATGTTGAAAATTTTGGCTTACTTATTATAGAACTACATTCCGTAAACCCAAAACTTGTATCCAAAAACCTTGGCAAAACAGCAGCGACAGCCTATGATGCTACTCATGGCTATTCCGACCAATATATTTTGGAAGTCGATGTATTTAACGCCATTGCAGCTGAAGCAGGACTTTACCAAGACGAACGTTATTTTACAAAGTTCCCAAACAGTGAATTGGCAACTGTAAGTATTAACCTTTTAAAAGGAAAATAAATTGTTTGGCATGAGTTAATCTATGTTGGACGAAATTTGTTGATTGGCATTCATCTTTGTTATTGATTTGTTTTTTAGAAACCAAAAAAAACATGGAAATTATGAAAACACGATCGCTTTTATTACTTTTTTTATTAGCATTTTTTAGTTCTTGCATTGTAAAATCTATCCAACCTTTTTATATAGCAGAAGCTACCGAATACCAACCACATCTTATTGGTGAATGGACAGATAATAAAAAAGCAACTTGGACAGTTGTATCATTTAAAGACATGTTCTTAGAAGATAATAAAGACTGGGCTAAAGTTAGCGACGAAGACAAAGTTGCTTACCAAAAATACAAAGATGGCTACTTTATTATACGCACAAAAAACGACAAAGAATCTGTCTTTATGGCGATGCCCTTTAAAATAGATGAGCAACTATTTATGGATTTTATCCCATTTGATAATGAAGAAATTAGCAACGATTTGGTTAGTCAACACTTGCTTAGAACACACTCGGTAGCCAAAATAGATACATTAGAAAGCAATACCATAAATATTACATGGCTTGATGAAAGTAGATTGACCGATTTGTTTAAAAAAGACAAATTAAAACTTAAACATGAAAAAGTTGGTATAGACGAATCATTTGTATTAACAGCCACTTCCAAAGAGCTGTATGCATTTTTAAAAAAATATATGAAAGCCGATATCGAAAACAAATGGGAATCTTCAGAAAAATATACTTTAACCAAAACAAATGCTCAACCTTAATCCGTATTTTAAAAAATTAAATAACCACAGGCCATTTTTATTTAATTTGGTGCTGTGGTTTTGCTCGTTTGTAATTTTGCTCTTTATTTTTTCAAAAGGACAAAAGCCAATTAAAATAGACTATATCTATACCATTGGTTTTTTAATAAGTGTGGCTATTCCAGTAGTAATTAACTTATATATAATCGTTCCTCGATTTTTAAAAAAAGAAAAATATGCCTTTTTTGGGTTAGCATTTACTGCCAACCTTATCCTATTTACACAATTACACATTTGGTTTTTTGAGCCACTAATTGATACACTATTTCCTAACTATTTTTTCATGTCATACTTTTCAAATACGAGGTATATTGTTATTTTTAGTATATTTTTAATTTCTACAACACTACTGAAACTATCCGAAGATTGGTTCTATTTTAACCAAAATGAAAACAAAACGCTTAAAACCCAAAATGAACTCATTCAATTACAATTAGCGTCATTACGCTCTCAAATAAATCCGCATTTTTTATTCAATTCATTAAATGTTATTTATGCGCTTGCTATTCAAAAAAAAGAAAATATTAAAGACGCCATTGTGCAATTATCAGACATATTACGATATGTTATTTACGATTCTAACACCCAAAGGGTTATGTTGAAGGAGGAAATAAAACTTCTAAAAAATTACATAGATTTTCAAAAATTTAGAGTGCAAGGATTCGATAACATACACTTAAAAGCAACCATTGAAAACAAAAATTTTAAAATTTTTCCAATGCTATTACTTCCACTTGTTGAAAACAGTTTTAAACATGGTATTAAAGGAAATTTAGAAGATACTTTTATAAACATCGAACTAAATCAACAAGGCGATACGTTTTATTTTAAAATTGAAAACAATAGCTTAAAGGAAAACGATAACATCTCAAACGAAAAATCTGGCGTAGGACTTGAAAACATCCAAAAAAATCTAGAAATTGTATATCCAAATAATCATACATTTATTACAAACGAGATCAATAAAATATTTACTGTACAACTAACCATAAATACACAACCATAAAGCCATGATGCTTAACTGTTTAATAATAGATGATGAACCTTCTTCGCAATCTATCATAAAAATATTTTGTGATGATGTCGAGTTTCTAAACGTTATTTCAATTTGCAATAACGCTTTGGAAGCTATGTCTGTTTTAAACAAACAAACCCATATTGACTTACTTTTTTTAGACATAAACATGCCAAAACTATCTGGACTTGATTTTTATAAGTCTTTACAAAATCGGCCTGATGTTATTTTTACCACAGCCTATTCGGAATATGCTTTAGAAGGTTTTGAAGTAAATGCCATAGATTATTTATTAAAACCATTTTCTTTTGAACGCTTTTTAGCTGCTGTAAACAAAGCTCTAAACAAGAAAAAATTTAAAAAACCAACTGATGATGCTATTTTAATAAAAGCAAATAAAGTGTTACACAAAGTGCATCCTAGCGCTATTTTATTTGTAGAAGCTTTTGGTGATTATGTAAAAGTACATCAAGAAAATTCAGTAATTACAACCAATGGTACGTTTACTAATATTTTAAAGCTTTTACCTAACCATTTTGTACGCTGTCACAAATCGTTTGCTATTAATTTAAAAAAAATGAATAGCTTAGCAGGAAATATTGCTACTGTTGGAGACAAAACCGTTCCAATAGGTCAAACCTATAAATCAAACTTTTTAAAATCCTTAAACCCATAACCATGTTTACAAAAAACTACAACGACTTAGCATTGGCTATTTTAAGAATTGGTACTTCAACCTTGATGTTGACTCATGGTATTCCTAAAATTGAGCGTCTATTTGCAGAAACAATCAAATTTGGTGATCCATTAGGAGTTGGTGCTTCTACCTCGCTTACCTTAGCTATCATTGGTGAAGTAATTGCGCCAATCTTTATCATTTTTGGGTTTAGAACAAAATTGGCTGCGATTTTTCCAATTGCAACCATGTTAGTGGCGTTCTTTTTTGTGCATTTAAGTGACCCAATTGGAAAACAAGAAAAGGCATTACTCTTTTTAATGGCATTTTTAGTGATATTTTTGGCTGGCCCTGGGAAGTATTCTATTGACAAAAGATAATAAGTTTCTTGTGTAAAAGACTCTTAAGTACACTTAAGGAATTTTTAGTTGTGTTTTTTGGAGTTACGCTTATCGGTTTTGTATATGAAAAGTAGCTGATTTATGCACTAATTTTTCGAATTATAACTGACCTTTATTTTATTATTTATCTTTCGTTTAAACACTAAAACCGCTATTTTTTATATACGTTGTTGTGTTTTCGTACTTTATTTCCGTTCTGAATGTAGCGTTGGCAAAGACATACTCTTTTGCAATTTTTGGCTTGTGTTTAGGCTGTAGCGAATTGCAAATGTGTATGGCTTTTAGCGATGGAAAATTCAAGTCGCAAAATATTATCTATTTCAGTAATATAGTTATTGTCATTACTCTTTTTAAATTTAGAATAAAAATCTAAAATTTTCTCAATTTGCGATTCAGATAGGATAGATAAATCAAGCATTTTTGATTTATTCAAATCATTTGGTTCGAATTTCTTTAATCCATTTCCGTATTCACGTCTATTATCACTAAAAATTTCCTTTGCAACATCTGTCAATAAATAGGCAAATAGTAAATCATTAGAAACTTTTGAAAATAAGTCTGAATTTGTTGGATAGACGCAATGAAAAGTAGTTAAATTAGAGATGTTTGCTTCATTACGTATAAATTTAACTCCATTTCTGTTAAAAACAGAAACCCAAATTGGTGCAGGTGGACGATTTTCCAAAGAATACCAAGGTTTTCTACATTTGGTTAGATATTTCTCATTTATTTCTTCCGTAACTCCTTTTTCTATGTAATCTAAAACATTCTTATTAGTAGAATTCTTGCCATCAAATAAATATGCTAGCTCATTATTTTCAACTAAACTTTTATAATCAGATTCAGTAAAAAAATTACCTTTAACATCTTTTGCTTTACAAATACAAGGTAATAGGTTTTCTTTTGGAATGGAAAACTCTTTAGCTTTTGATTCATTGAATGTAAAATAATCATTTGCACCAGTTGCAATACCTCTCACCACTTTTGCATAAGTTGAAAATGGGACAAGGTTTTTGTAATTAATTGAATTTTGTAATTGATAATATTTACGCCATTTAATATTTGGGTCTAAATCATTTGGCTTAAAGCTAAATTCGCCTTTTTGTTTTGGGTATGACTTAATATAATTATCAATTAATTGTAAATCTGATTTTGAATCAATTGTTGTGATATTTATTTCCGAAGTGTTGTTATCATTAGCCAAAAGAAGTATTGATACTGTCGTCATTACATCATCAAAAACATTTTCTTTAAAATCAATTACAAATAAATGCCTTAAAGTTTTAGTTTTTAAAAGATACTCTTTTACTAATTTACCATAATCAGAATTTAAAAATTCTGATGGAATTATATAAGAGGCTCTGCCATTCTTTTTTAATTGGAATATTGATTTTAAAAGGAAGAGTGTATAAAGATTTGTAAATCCATTGAATTTAAATTTTAAGTTGTTTTCAACTTCCTTTAGAATTTGTTTATTGTCATAATCGTGAAATTTTAAATATGGTGGATTGCAAATGATTCCATCATATTTGTTTTTCCAATCGTTATACATATAATCTTCAAGTTTTAATGAAACATTTTTGTGGGATTTAAAATATGTTCTTGCTTCATTAAGAATTGTTTTATCAATATCAAAACCTTTAATTTTTAAGTTATCTTGTTTAGAAATCAAAGTCCTTGAAAAAATGCCCAAACCAAATGCTGGCTCCAAAACTGTCTTTAACGATTTGTTGCCAAGCAACCAATCAGACATAAGATTTGCAATGGGTTGTGGTGTGAAAAATTGTGCAAATTCTTTACGATGAGTTAAACTTGTATTTTTAGTATATATTTTTTCTAACTCCATCTTAAAAATCAGTTATATTTAATAATTCTTTTAGGCTGTCAATATCTAAATAAGCTGTACCTTTTTCAAAACTAACATAAAATAACAATCGACCTCTTCCCATTTCACGCCTAACACTTTTGTGTTCAGGTTCAAGTACTTTATAAGCCACTTGGTTGGTATTTCGTGTGTTTATTTTTACTGTAGTTTTATTTTGGTTCTTAATATCTTGACTAATTTCATAATGTGTACCCTCTTTTTCGGGTTGAGTAAGTAAGGTTAAGATATTTTTAAAAGATATTCCGTAAGATTTGTCAAAGAAAACTTGAAAATAATAATGAGGAACATTGAATGTTTCAGCCCATTTATAAACAACCTTGACATCTTCTATTTTTGGTGTGATACTTAAATAATCCCTTTTCTGAACAATGACTATATTGTCTTTTAAATCCTTGAAAAACAATGATAACTGTTGAAGTCTATCAGTTGCTTTCCAACTGGGTCTTCTAAAACTTATTGAACTAATAGTTTCTTCATTAATACTATTTAGTATATCAATAAAATGTTTTTTTTTATCATCTTTTAAAATGTCTGAATATTCAGCCAGTATTTTGTCTTTTACTAATAGAGCTTCTTTAAGATGATATGCAGTTCTGTCTTGCATTTCTTTTTCATATTTGTCTATTAAGAATGCACTCGAACGTATTTCTAATCCTGCAATTGATTTTTTAACATAGTTTGTAATAGTAGAATGTTCAATATTGCTAATATCAAAACCAAGTTCTGCATCAAAGTCAGTTTTTTTAAACACTAATAAATCTGGTCGTTTACCGATTGTATCTAATTCATCTTGAAAGTCTGTATAGAATTTATCAAATCCACTATCTCCAGCAATTAAGTCATCAGATTTTCCATATCGTACAGCTACATAATTTTCTGAAGTTTCATTGATTGCTCTAAAAATTAAATCTTCTGCCCAATCTCCTTGTTCTTTATTAGTTATAAAGTTAGAAGATGCTTGAGTTGGTGGTGACGTTCTATCTCTTGGTATAGTAAAATCAACGATTGATGTAGGTATAGTTTTTGTAATTTCTCTTAATTCTTCAAAGTAGGTCATAGTGTTTTTCTATATTTTATTTCTTGTTCAGCAACTTTTAAAACTTCAATTGCCTTTTTTTCATCTTTGATTAAGTCATAAACTTTATTAGCAAGCCACAAAGTTTCTAATTCAGAATATGAGTATTTAAATAATTTGCTTATAGTTGTTAGATGTTCTTTTTTGAGGTTTTTCTGATTACTCTCAATTTTACTTAAATACGCATCTCCAACTTTTAGTTCATAAGCTAATTCTCTTTGCAACATTCCTGTTTTCTCTCGTAATTCTCTTATTTTCTGACCTATTGTCATTTTCCTAATTTTAACTTGACTTAATTAGGTCAAATGTACAAATTGCTTTTGACATTCTTATTCAAGCGTTGGGAAATTTTAGCTCTTTTGGTTTTTAGAGCGTTGGAATTTCAGCGTTGGCAAAAACCGAAAGTGCTAAAATATGCGGCTGGTAGTATGAAACACAACGATTAAAGTATCTTCAGTTTTAATTGACGCTTCTGTACGATAAGCGAAGATAGTTTTTTAAAATTAATAAGTCAATAGCCTAATATGCTTTGTAAAAGATAGTTATCAACAAAGAAATGTGTTAATCAACCCAAAATCCTCGCCATCAACTCTTTTAGCAAATCGCCTTGTGGTACAGCATTAGAACCAACACCTTTACTTTTAACATCAAACTCGCGCAAGGTGGCAATCACACTACTTACCTTTTTCATAGGGTAGTTTTTTGCGGCATTGGTATATTCGCTCACAAAATAAGGGTTAATGCGTAAGGATGAGGCTATGGCTCTTGGTGACCTATCGTTTAAACCATGCAAATGCAATAACTGTGAAAAGAAATTAAATAGCAGTGAAACCGTTACCACCATTGGGTTGTCCTTTGGGTTATCGGCAAAATAATTAATAATTCTATGCACTTTAACTACGTTCTTCTCTCCTACCGCTTTGCGTAATTCAAAATTGTTATAATCTTTTGAAATACCGATGTTCTCTTCTATAAGTTCAGGCGAAATCTGGGTGTCTTTTGGAATGATAAGTTGTAATTTCTCTAACTCGTTATTAATCTTACTTAAATCGGTGCCTAAAAATTCCACCAACATTTGCGCTGCTTTAGGTGAAATACTATAGCCCTTTGGTGACAATACACGGCGTATCCAATCGGCTACTTGGTTTTCGTATAGTTTTTTACTTTCATAAACAACGCCAATCTTATTTATGGCTTTATACAACGCTTTACGTTTGTCGATTTTTTTGTACTTATAATTTATCACCAAAACCGTTGTTGGCTGTGGGTTTTGGGCATAAGAGCTTAGTTTTTCAATGGTACGCGATAGGTCTTGTGCTTCTTTTACGATTACCACTTGGCGTTCTGCCATCATTGGGTAACGTTTGGCATTGCCCACAATATCATCAATCGACACATCACGACCATATAAAACCATTTGGTTAAAGCCTTTCTCCTCTTCGGCAAGCACGTTGTCTTCAATAAAATCGGAAATCTTATCTATATAATAAGCCTCCTCACCCATAAGGAAGTAAATAGGTTTAATATTACCTTTTTTAATATCGTTTACTAACTGTTTAACTTCGTCCATTAAAAAAAAATCACCAAATTTGTATTGTGCAAAAAATAAATTTTCCCACATATACATTTCGATTCAAAAATAGCGAAAATAAACCTTATATTTTTGATGGCATACGCAAAAAATTTGTGGTTTTACAACCAGAAGAATGGGTGCGCCAACATTGTGTACAATACCTTATTAATGAAAAAAAGTATCCGAAATCACTTATTAATGTCGAGAAAGAATTAAAAATAAACAATCTAAAAAAACGCTACGATATTGTTGTTTTTAATTCTGATGGCTCCATTCATTTAATTGTTGAATGTAAAGCACCTAAAATTACTATAGACCAGAGTACTTTCGATCAAATTGCAAGATATAATTTAGCCTTAAACGCTACCTTTTTAATGGTTACCAATGGATTAAATCACTATTATTGCAGTATCGATTTTGAAGAAGAACGTTATCAATTTTTAAAAGATATTCCGCCATATAGTCTGTGAAAATAGCAATTGTCATATTAAACTGGAACGGAAAGGCATTGTTAGAACAATTTTTACCTTCGGTGTTATTATTTTCTAAAGGAGCAAAAGTTTATGTTGCCGACAATGCATCTACTGATAATTCGGTTGAATTCTTAAAAGATCATTACCCTCAGGTAACAATTATTCAAAACAACACAAATGGTGGTTATGCCAAAGGCTATAACGATGCCTTGCAACATGTTGAAGCAGATGTGTACTGTTTATTGAACAGCGATGTAGAAGTGACTAAAAATTGGCTTGATCCAGTTCTGGAAACTTTTACAAGTAATCCAAACACTGCGATTATACAACCCAAAATTCTAGACCAAAAGAACAAGGAGTATTTTGAATATGCAGGAGCAGCTGGTGGATTTATAGACAAATTTGGATATCCTTATTGTCGTGGACGGATTTTTAATACCATTGAAAAAGACGAAGGTCAATACAACGATATTATTGATGTTTTTTGGGCTTCTGGGGCTTGTTTATTTGTAAGGAGTACTGTTTTTAATACGTTAAATGGCTTTGATGAATCCTTTTTTGCTCACATGGAAGAAATAGATTTTTGCTGGAGGGCAAAAAACTTGAGTTTCGATGTTACATATGTTGGCACCTCAACTATTTACCATATTGGTGGTGCCACATTAAGCAATACAAGCCCAAAAAAAACCTATTTAAATTTTAGAAACAGTTTGTACACCCTTGTCAAAAATGCTTCAAATAATATTTTTTATCTAGTATTTATTAGGCTTCTTCTTGATGGTTTAGCAGGAATAAAATTTTTATTTGAATTTAAACCAAAACACACCTTAGCAATTATTAAAGCACACTTCTCATTTTATAACCATTTAAGCATCCTGCTTAAGCAAAGAAAATCTCAAAACAAAATAGTACATTTCCAAACTCATAAAAGCATCGTTTGGTCATATTTTATCTCAAAAAAAAAATCTTTTAAAAGTTTATAAATTAGTTAGTAAAAGTTTTGTTAATACTAAGTATTATTGGGCTTTTTTGCATAATTTTGTGATATTCGTCGAATATAAATTAATTAACATCCTTACCATGAAGAAAATATTTTTGTTAAGTCTATCTGCAATGCTTGTTTTAAGTTCTTGCGTATCAAAAAAAGAATATGCTGCATTAGAGGCAAAACAACAAGAAACACAAGATCTATTAAATACTGCAACTGTTAAATTAAATGCATGCTTATCTGATGCTGCAGCTGCAAATGCACGAGCAGAAGCTTTAAAAGATCAATTAGCTGATATGAGAAAAAACAACGAAAGTCTTATACAAAGCAACAAAGATTTAACAATGCTTACCGCAAAAGGAGCAGATAATGTTGAAAGAACTTTAGAAAGTATTAAAGAAAAGGACCTTAAAATTACGCGTTTACAAGATGCAATTAACAAAAAAGACAGTGTGACCCTAGCTTTAGTAACAAGTTTGAAACGTGAAGTTGGATTAAACGATCCAGATATTGAGATTAATGTTGAAAAAGGTGTCGTGTTTATTTCTATTTCGGATAAATTACTATTTAAAAGCGGAAGTTACATAGTTACTGATAATGCCAAAAATGTTTTAGCAAAAGTTGCCAAGGTTGTAAACGACAAACCAGATTTTGAGGCTATGGTTGAAGGACATACCGATAGTCGTTCGTACCAAAAAGGTGTACTGTTGGACAACTGGGACTTAAGTGTAAAGCGCGCAACATCTATTATTAGAGTATTAGAAGATTTAGGTGTGAACTCGTCTCGTTTAATTGCAGCAGGAAGAAGCTATTATGTTCCTTTAGTTGATAACGATACCGCTGAAAACAGAGCAAAAAACAGACGTACACGAATTGTTGTAATGCCAAAAATCGATCAGTTCTACGACATGATAGAGAAAGAAATGAAGAATCTATCTGCTGGTGGCAACTAATTAGTGATAATATTTTAAATAAAAAAACTCAACCAAATGGTTGGGTTTTTTTATTTAAAATATCTCTAAGTTGCCTTTTCCTTTTCTTATCACTTTGGGTTCTTCTTCAGAAAAATCAATGATTGTAGAGGGTTCGTTCCCACCATAACCACCATCAATAACCATATCGACTAGGTTATCCCATTTTTCTAGAATTAGCTCAGGATCTGTAGTATATTCCAAAATTTCATCTTCATCATAAATAGACGTTGAAATAATTGGGTTACCTAATTGCTTTACTATTTCTAATGCTATAGAATTATCTGGAATCCTAATACCAACCGTTTTCTTCTTTTTAAAAGCATTGGGTAAACTTTTTGCTCCTGGAAGGATAAATGTGTAAGGACCTGGAAGCGCTCGCTTTAAAACCTTAAAAGTAGCCGTGTCTATTTGCTTTACATAATCGCTCAAATTACTTAAATCATGGCACACAAACGAAAAATTAGCTTTATCTAATTTAACGCCTTTAATTCTGGCAACACGCTCCAATGCTTTGTTATTGGTAATATCGCAACCTAAACCATATACCGTATCGGTTGGATAAACAATCAATCCTCCTTTTTTTAAAACTGCGACAACCTTAGCAATTTCTTTAGGATTGGGGTTATCTTCATAAATTTTTACAAACGCTGCCATTACCCTATTATTTTAAGTTTTGCAAAACGTAAAAGTAATTTTTTTGAACCTCCATTTTCAAAATTAATTTCAGCTTTTACATCTGCGCCTACGCCTTCAATTTTTATGACTTTACCTTTACCAAATCTTAAATGCTGCACAATATTGCCAATAGTTAGTTTACTATCAAACAAATTGGTTTTTTCATTAGGGCTCGTTATTTTCTTGAAATTCTTAGGTGTACTTATTTTAATACCTTCGGGTTTGGGCTTTATACTGCTTTTTCTTTTGGGTTGGTGTTTTTTTGCAGGCTTAAATCTAATTTTATTTTGAGGTACATCGCCAAAAATACTGGCATCAAGCATTGGATTTATACGTCGTTCTTCAATTGGTGTGATTATATCTAAAAATTCTTCCTTAATTTCTTCAATAAATCTACTTGGTTCGGCATCTATTAGTTTTCCCCATCGGTAACGTGTTAAAGCATAGGTTAAATAGGCTTGTTTTTCGGCTCTAGTTAAAGCCACATAAAACAACCTACGTTCTTCTTCTAACTCACTACGTGTATTCATACTCATAGCACTAGGAAACAGATCTTCCTCCAAACCAACAATAAATACGTGGTTAAACTCCAATCCTTTTGCTAAGTGAATAGTCATTAACGCAACATGGTCAGGGTCGCCCTTGTCACCATCCAAATCTGTTGCAAGTGCAACATCTTCCAGGAATTCTGCCAAAGAATCGCCAGCATCAGCTAGTTCCATTTGTCCATCAACAAAATCCTTGATACCATTTAAAAGTTCTTGCACATTTTCCAATCGGGTAATCCCTTCTGGTGTACCATCTTTATTGAACTCTCTTATTAACCCACTGGTTTTGGTAATATGTTCGGCCAAATCAAATGCATTGGCTGTTTTATTCATTACTTGATAGCTTTCAATAAGTGTTACAAAATCTTTAAGCTTATTTTTTGTTCCGTTGTTAATATTAATAGCAATTGTATCAAGATTTTTTAAAATCTCAAAAATGGTTTTGTTGTAATTATTTGCAGCAACAACCAACCTATCAATGGTTGTTTGGCCAATGCCTCGTGCTGGAAAATTTATAATGCGTTTTAGTGCTTCTTCATCGGCTGGATTTAAAACCAAACGCAGATAAGCGGTAACATCTTTGATTTCCTTGCGCTGATAGAAGGATAAGCCTCCATAAATACGATAAGGTATATCTCGTTTACGCAAGGCATCTTCAATGGCTCGGGATTGTGCATTGGTACGATATAATACTGCAAAATCGCTGTTATGCAATTGGTTGTTCATTTTCTCCTCCCAAATGGTACTTGCCACATAACGTCCTTCGTCTCCATCGGTTAGTGAACGATGCACCTTAACTTTGTGTCCTTCTTCATTGGCAGTCCAAACCACTTTATCCAACTTGGTTTTGTTGTGTTCTATAACTGAGTTTGCTGCACCTACAATGTTTTTTGTTGAACGGTAATTTTGTTCTAAACGATATAGCTTTACATTATCGTAATCTTTTTGAAAATTCAAGATGTTATTAATATTAGCGCCACGAAACGCATAAATACTTTGCGCATCATCACCCACCACACATATATTTTGAAAACGGTCTGCCAAAGCACGAACTATTAAATATTGTGAGTGATTGGTATCTTGGTACTCATCGACAAGAATGTAACGAAACTTATCTTGATATCGTGCTAAAACATTTGGGAAACGTGTTAATAACTCATTGGTTCTTAATAACAAATCATCAAAGTCCATCGCACCAGCTTTAAAACAACGATCTACATACTCAGCGTAAATTTCTCCCATTTTTGGTCGTCTTGTCGCAGCATCTGCCTCCATGAGTTCTGGGTTTTTAAAATATGCTGTTACTGTTATTAAACTGTTTTTATATGAAGAAATCCTGCTATAAACCTGTTTTGTTTTATAGATATCTTTCTCTAAGCCCATTTCTTTAATAATGGAGCCCAATAATTTTTGAGAATCTTGTGTGTCGTAAATTGTAAAATTACTTGGAAACCCCAAATGATGCCCTTCAAAACGCAGTATTTTCGCAAAGACAGAATGGAACGTCCCCATCCATAAATTCTTTGCCTCACTATCGCCAACAATGGTTGCGATACGTTCCTTCATTTCACGAGCAGCTTTGTTCGTAAAGGTCAAAGCAAGGATATTAAATGGATCAACCCCTTGACTCATTAAATAAGCAATGCGGTAAGTAAGCACCCTCGTTTTACCAGAGCCTGCTCCAGCAATCACAATCATTGGGCCATCCTTTTGCAAAGTTGGTGCTAACTGAGCTTCGTTTAACTGACTTAAATACGTCTCCAATTCAATTTTATTTTAAAAGTGTGAATTTAGCCAATGTTGAACGGTTTTCTAAATCTAAAATGGAATAATTATAAACAATTAGAATTGTGCAATAAGGTTTCATAAAAATTTAAATATCTTTAACGTTCTTAATTAATTGATATGAAAAAATTCCTATTTACTTTTTGCCTTTTTACATTGGCTTGCTTCGCTATATTCGCACAAAACGAACGTGTGGAGGGGGAAATTATTAAAAATTTTGGTGAAACTTTTAATGTTGAAAATATTGATATTAAAACAAATACATCTGAAGAATTTAAAGTGATTTTTGATGTATCTCAATCATCTAGTGATAAAAGTGTTATTAACAAACATATTGTTACTGCCGCAAGGTTTTTAAACATGCACGCCAATGAAGGCATGGAACCAAGCCAACTAAAAGTTGCCATGACTATTCATGGTGCTGCGTGGCAAGATGTTTTGGACAATGAAACATATAAAGAAAAATATGGTATTGATAATCCGAATTTAGAATTAATTAATGAACTTACCGAAGCTGGTGCAGATATTATTATTTGCGGACAAACAGCTTCTTTTAGAGGGCTTACAAAAAAAAATGTTAATCCAAATGTAAAGTTTGCTTTATCTGCAATGACAGCACTCATACAATATCAAAAAAACGACTATATTTATATAAGTTTCTAAAAAATATTAATATCAAATTATAAACACCAAATTAAACAAATGAAAAAATTATTACTAACCATCACTATTTTATCATGCACCTTTGGATTTGCGCAACATGGATTGGATAAAGACATTGCATCTATTGAATCTAAAGTCATAGAATGGCGACGCGACTTTCACCAAAATCCAGAGTTATCAAACAGAGAATTTAAAACTGCAGCAAAAATCGCAGCACACTTAAAATCGCTTGGCATGGAAGTGCAAACAGGAATTGCTCATACAGGAGTTGTGGGTATCTTAAAAGGAGAGCATCCTGGAAAAGTATTGGCTTTAAGAGCTGATATTGATGCTCTACCTGTAACTGAAAGAGCAGACTTACCATTTAAATCTGAAGTAACAAGTACTTTTGGAGGTCTAGATGTTGGCGTAATGCATGCTTGCGGTCACGATACACATACAGCAATACTTATGGGAGTTGCCGAAATTTTATCGAAAAATAAAGACAAGATTCATGGCACTATAAAATTCATTTTCCAACCAGCCGAAGAAGGCGCTCCTGTTGGTGAAGAAGGTGGTGCACAACTTATGATTAAAGAAGGTGTGCTAGAAAACCCAAAAGTTGATGCTATTTTTGGATTGCATATAGACTCTGAGATACCTGTTAATACACTTTCTTATAAATCAGGCGGAATAATGGCAGCTGCACAGCGATTTGAAATAAATGTTAAAGGAAAACAAAGCCATGGTTCAGAACCTTGGTCTGGTATTGACCCTATTTTAGTAAGTGCTAAAATAATCGATGGCTTACAAACAATTGTGAGTAGAGAAATGCGATTAACACAAGAAGCAGTAGTAATAACTGTTGGTAAATTTACTAGCGGTGTTAGAAATAATATCATACCAGAATCTGCTCAAATTATTGGTACTATTCGCACTTTAGATTATGATATGCAAGCTAAAGTAAACAAACGAATGAAGGAAATGGTACCAGCTATTGCAAAAGCGTATCGCGCTGAAGCAACTATAGATATAGCTGATGGTACTGCAATCACATATAATAACTTGGAACTTACAGCACAAATGGCTCCTTCTTTAGAAAAGGCCGCAGGAAAAGACAATGTAAATATTATGAAAGCCATTACTGGAGCCGAAGATTTTTCATTCTATCAAAAAGAAGTTCCAGGATTATTTTTCTTTTTAGGAGGAATGACTCCTGGAAATACAGAGGCTTTTCCACATCATACACCTGACTTTTTTATTGATGAAGACGGTTTGATACTAGGCGTAAAAACATTTATTCAATTGTCACTTGATTATTTAAATAATTAAAACATAGTTCATGGAATTTCTGTCCCAAATTTCTTGGTGGATGTGGCTACTCATTGCTTTAGTATTAGTAGCCATTCGAGATGTTTTATTGCAGAAAAAGCACACTATTAGTCATAATTTTCCTATAATTGGTCATATTCGCTACTTTTTTGAAAGTATCGGTCCAGAAATCAGACAGTATTTTGTAGCCAACAATAGAGAAGAGTTGCCTTTTAACCGAATAGAACGTGGTTGGATCTATGCTTCTGCAAAAAAGGAAAATAATTACGAAGGCTTTGGTACAGATAGGGATATTTATGCGCATCAGCATATTTTTATAAACAATGCGATGATGCCTTATAAGTTACCTGAGAACCATCCAAATAAAATTAACCCAAACTTTTTACCATGTGCAAAAGTTATAGGAGTTTATAACAAACGTAAAAAACCCTTTCGTCCAGCTTCCATTATTAATGTCTCGGCTATGAGTTTTGGTTCCCTCTCGGCAAAAGCTGTAGAATCGTTAAACAGAGGAGTTAAAATGGCTGGAGCATACCACAATACAGGCGAAGGAGGCTTATCGCCTTACCATAGTAATGGAGGCGATGTCGTTTTTCATTTTGGAACTGGCTACTTTGGTGTTCGTACAAATGATGGCCGCTTTTCTATGGAAAAATTAAAACAATTAGTTATTGACAATCCATTTATTAAAGCGATAGAAGTAAAACTATCTCAAGGTGCTAAACCAGGTAAAGGAGGTGTATTACCTGGAGCCAAAATAACTAAAGAAATTGCTAATATTCGTGGCGTCGAAGTTGGCAAGGATGTGTTATCTCCTCCAAACCATTCAGCGTTTTCCAATGTAAAAGAATTGTTAGATTTTGTTGAAGATATCGCTAAAAATACAGGACTTCCTGTTGGCATTAAAGCTGCCATTGGGAAACTCAATGAATGGGAAGAACTTGCCGACATTATGTTAAAAACTGGCAAAGGCCCAGATTTTATTACTGTAGATGGTGGTGAAGGTGGTACAGGAGCTGCACCTCCAAGTTTTGCCGATCATGTATCGCTACCTTGGGTGTATGGCTTTAGTGATTTATACAAAGTATTTCAAAAACGAAACTTAACTAATAGAATCGTATTTATTGGTAGCGGAAAATTAGGTTTTCCAGCTAAAGCTGCCATGGCATTTGCTATGGGAGTTGATTGCATTAATGTAGCTCGAGAAGCGATGATGAGCATTGGCTGTATTCAAGCGCAAATATGTCATACAAACCGCTGCCCAAGTGGTATAGCTACACAAAACAAATGGTTACAAAATGGAATCAACATTCCATTAAAATCTGTAAGACTTGCTCAATACTTTAAAACTTTTAGAAAAGAATTGGTTGAAATCACTCATGCAGCAGGTTACGAACACCCTTGCCAATTTACGATGAAAGATATTGATGTAAATGTAGATGATCATAATTTATCGGAAGAATTAAACAAAACATACAACTACGAAAAAACACCTGTTCCTTACACCACTATGCAAGATTTAAAAGATTGCATATATTTGGGAGGGAAGAATCAGTAGGTAGAATTCAGTCTCAGTATTCAGTATGTAGTTTTAAAAAGTTATAGTACTTTTACATTTAAACACCTAAACAATAACCTATGGAAGTTGAAAAAATTTTTGAAGTATTTTTATATGCTGTCCCTGCATTAATTACAGGATTGATAGCTTATTACTTTTTTAAAGAACACACAAAAAATGAAGATGGTCGCAGACGGTTTTTATTGCACAAAGATATTCAAGTAAATACACTTCCTATTAGGTTACAAGCCTACGAGCGTATGGCATTATTTTTAGAACGTATTACACCATCTAAATTATTAATTAGAACAAAGCCAACAAGTTCTGATGAAGATACTTACGAATCTTTACTTGTAGCAACTATTGAACAAGAATTTGAGCATAATTTATCTCAACAAATATACATTAGTGATGATTGTTGGAACATTATTGTGGCCGCAAAAAACGCCACTATACAACTCATTAGAAAAGCTGGGTTATTAGAAAAAACTGGAACGGCAGATAAACTAAGAGAGGTTATTTTAACCGAAATGATGGAAAAAAGAGCGCCTAGCGATGCAGCTTTAGCGTTTATTAAAAAAGAAGTTGGTGATTTGTGGTAATTTAAAACCCCTTCAGCTCATTAGACAAAGGGTCTTGGTGCTTATTCTTGCCATATTCGTAACCATCTTTCCACCAATTTACCATTAAACGTTTACTAAAGATTAATGAGTTTTCTGTTAAGCTCGTTGGTGTATAATATAGGTTTAAGTTAACATTATTGTTTTTTGCTGCTAATTTTCCAATAGTAATATCGTTTCTTTCCACTTGATCCAACAAATGGCCAAATAGGTTTAGCATTAACGAAAATGGGTTCTTTCCTAGTACTTTTTGTTTTTCCATATTTTGAGCCTCTAACACTACAGCATCTACTTCGGTAGCTCCTCTTAATATAGCTTCACGAATGGGTATCACACAACCCAATCCTCCATCAGCATACTCAAAACCATCAACAGTAGCTAAAGACATAAATGGTATGTAGTTACATGAAATCCAAATCCAATCACAAAACTCCTCATATGTACAATCGTTAATTGACTTGTATTCTACTCTATTTTTAGACAAATTTGAAACCGTTACTACAACATCTTCCTTTGTTGCTCTAATTTCCTGAAATTCCTCTTCTGTAAAATTCCGTCTTATATTGCGTTTTAAGTGTTTGCTTTCTCCAAACGTTCTTTTCATTCGTATAAATTGCCACAGCGAATTAATAAAATCAATGGATACAAACTCACGATCGCCTTTTTTGCGCTGTACAAATGGACTTACACTAAAAATATCCCGTTGTGTCACATTTGTGAAAATATCATAAATTTTATCAATTTTATTTAAAGATAAATGAGGAATGAGCAAACTTCCGGTAGAAGTTCCTAAAAACATATCGTATTCCCTGCCAAGATCTTGCATTAAATATTGTACAACACCACCTGCGAATGCACCTTTACTTCCTCCTCCTGATATGACTAATGCTCTCATTTAACTAAATATAAAATTGTGATTGTTTTAAACTCACTTATAATTGACCGTTAATTTATACAATTCTAAAATAGAATATGCAGCTCTATGAAAAAAAATATTTTATATTCTTTTAACCTCAATATTATACCTATAAAAAGCCGAGTGGAAACTCGGCTTTAACTACTATTTTAAAGAACATATTACTCCTTAATAAATTTTTTGGTAAGAACATTTTCACCATCATTAAATTTTATGATATAAATACCTGCCTTTAAAGTATTTACTTTAATTGAGTTAGTATTTAACACCCCAAACATTACACGCTGCCCCAACAAATTATATATACTATAATCTACAAAATCCAAATCTATTTCTATGTTAAGATCGTCACCTTTAACAGGGTTAGGATACACTGAGAACATGCCTAAATCTGTGCCTTCAAATGAAGTATCTTTAATACTTACAAGATCAACAGAATTAATTTTAGTACTGGCAATGCGCTGTCTTGCCAATAAGCCCGTATTATTTCCAGTAATTGTTATTTGATCTATATAGATGTGGTCAGAATTATTAGATGCATCACAACGAATTCTAAATTGCGCGTTATTGGATAAATTATAAGAAGTACCATCAAGCTTTATTGTTGCAACATAAAACCCATTATTATTAAATGCTGATCCACTTATATAATTTGCAACGTCAACCCAAGTATTTCCATCAAAGTACTCAACAAAGAAATCCTCTCCATTTTCCATACTATATGAATAAAAATAGAATTCAAAATCAACTGAATTAAAGGAAGAGAGGTCAAAAACTTCAGAAGTCATTGCAGACTTAATTCCAGAATTATCCCTTAACCTAATTGCATAACTCCCTTCAAAAGAGCGCGAACCCGAATAACGAGCACAATCACTTCCTCCATCAGACCATCCATCCCATCCAGATTCAAAAAAACCTTCATGTAACACTACAGAGCCTCCCGTTTGGCTTACATTTGTTATTACCTCAACCACATTACTTGCTACGGAAGTATTTCCTGAAGCATCAAACGCAGTTATAGCAAATGCGTACATTGTATCCGGAGTAAGTCCTGCCGCCTGATAATTTGCTCCTGTAACAGTAGCCAAATAAATACCAGACTCATATACATCATACCCTAACACTCCCACATTGTCTGTAGAAACATCCCATGCAAGGTCGATAGAGGTTTCTGTAATATTTGATGCAACAACATTTAGGGGAATAGATGGTGAAGTTAAATCTACCGTAGATTCTATTACAGTAGTATTAATGTCTGAAACATTACCTGCCGCATCCTTAGCATAGACATTGAATGAATATGATGTGCTAACTGTCAATCCAGTAATCTGGGTAAATGTATTTGTTGTACTTAAATTAAAACCTCCATCAATGTAAACATCGTACTCGGTAACCGCAACATTATCGGTAGATGCTGACCAGGAAATATCCAATGTGGTTTCTGTAATATTAGAAATATTAACATTGGTTACCACTGATGGAGAAACCGTATCTCCTCCTCCAGTTCCTGATATAGTGTGACTTCCCAATCCGTTAAATGCATCTACAGAATATGAATCCCATTGTGATACAATGTAAGCCGTGGATGGATCTAAAACAGAAGCATTTCGTCTTAAAGTAGTATTTGCCGCAAAATTAGCAGTACCACCATTAAATGTCCCCACAACATCTATTAATACATCATTTTTAAATAAACCCACAGGATCATTACCATTAAAGGTCATGGCACTTGCTCCTGTTGTCACATCTGCTGCATTAATAACTTCCGTAGCTGCCGAACTATGCGAAACTACAAACACATCTTGATTTACAACAGTACCTGTAAGAGCAAAAGCTGCTCCCCAAGTTGTACCTCCATTAGTGTTTCTCTTTAAAGAATATGCTGATAAATCTATACTTGCCCCAGTAAAGTTCGCAATTTCTATTGCCTTGTTGTAAGATGAGCCCTCAACGTATTCAGAAATGAAGAGTTCAGATGTAGTTGCGCCTGAATCTGAACCAGTAGTCACAACAAGAGTATTGCTTGCACTGGAAACATTTCCCGCTGAATCCTTGGCATAAACTGTATAAGAATAAGTTGTATCTGCTGTTAAACCGGTAACATTAAAAGATAAGTTTGAAGTTGAATTTATAAAAACTCCATCTAGATAAACATCATAACCACTAACAAATACATTATCTGTAGATGCAGTCCAATTTAGTATTACTGAATTAGAGGTAACGTTTGAAGATATTAAATTTGATGGTGCAGTTGGTGCTTCAGTATCTGGTAATGTTGATCCAAATTTATCTTCGGCCTGAGGCCCTCCCCAAATTTGGGTTGCAAATGCAGGATTATCAATAAATGGGTTGCGATTACCTTGAATAGTTTCTAAAATAGGATTTCTTTGCATTTCAAATGCAGATACAGGATCCTCCACGTTCCATTGTAAGAATAGGTCTATCATATTTGGGTCTGCGCTTATAGGGTTGCCATTACCTACATTTATTGGCAAACACTGATTCCCATAACGTAAATACATATACATCATCATTCTGGCAACATCACCTTTCCATTCATCACCTGGATACCAAAAAGTACCGACTATTGCTGCATTACCAGATCCATCAGTAAACTTTCTATTGTTTCTGGTAGAATTCCATTGACCATCAGCAGGCCTCAAATGATGTGCATCAGATCCAGGGCCAGTTGTCCCCAAATTTGGAGTTCCCAAAGATTTTGCGTAAACGTGTTCTCTATTCCATTCCCCAATATTTCCGCCATTCATATCAACACTTCTGGTTCTATCGGTTTTAGCGACACCATCATTATCATCATAGCCGTAAATTAGTAAGACCTTAGTATTATCAGCAGGATCTAAATCTGTTTGCTTTAAAGCATCCCAAACACCAGGAGTATAAACTAAAAAGTTAGTGTGGCTACTAATTATTTTAACAGCTAGTTCATCTTTTAAAGTTGAACCTGTTAAACTCAAATTAACATCATTATAATATGATGGAATTTGAGATAGAGCTATAAAAGGAATAAATAATAATAAATTAAGTAATTTTTGTTTCATGATTTAATTGTTGATTTAATTAATACTAACTTCATCTAAGTTATACTAAATCTATTTATTTTAATTACGGATAAACCGTAAAAGAACTACGGAAATGCCATACTTTCTAGGCCTTTAGGCATCTTTGGCATGCAATAGATATTAGTTAATTTATTAACAATAAATGCCCTTTTATTAACAATTTATATTTTTTACAAAAATGATTGAAATAAGAATTGAAAAATTAAAATTATATTCGCTTTAATGAATACAAACCTCCAAACACCCATAGACTATTTAAAAGGGGTAGGTCCAAATCGCGCCGATTTATTGCGCAAGGAACTTGGTATTCATACCTATCAAGATTTAATAAACTTGTTTCCAAATAGATATATAGACAGAACCCAGTATTACAAAATCAGTCAACTACAACAAAACTCAGCAGAAGTACAAGTTATTGGACAAATTACCAACTTAAAAGAAGTGACCCAAAAAAGAGGCAAACGCTTAGTTGCGACTTTTCAAGACGACACAGGGAGCATGAAATTAGTTTGGTTTAGAGGCCACAAATGGATACGTGAAAGCATTAACCTCAATACGCCTTACGTGATTTTTGGAAAAACCAATTGGTTCAATGGTTCGTTTAGCATGCCTCATCCAGAAATGGAGTTTCTTAAAGATCATGAAAAAAATTTAAGCACAGCCATGCAAGCGGTTTACCCATCAACCGAAAAGCTATCCAACAAAGGCATCACCAATCGTGTGATTATAAAAATAATGCAACAATTATTTTTAGACAGCAAAGGAAAATTTTCTGAAACATTATCTGAAACCCTTATAGAAGAACAAAAGTTAATTTCAAAATCTGAAGCACTTTTCAACATTCATTTTCCAAAGTCACAAGCACTTTTAGCACGTGCTCAATTTAGGTTAAAATTTGAAGAATTATTTTACATTCAACTGCAATTAATTTTAAAAAATCTAATTCATAAATCAAAAATAAAAGGCTTTCCTTTTGAGAATGTAGGCAACTATTTCAACACCTTCTTTAAGGAGCATTTACCTTTCGAATTGACCGACGCACAAAAACGAGTAATAAAAGAAATTCGACACGATTTAGGCAGCAATGCACAAATGAATCGTCTTTTGCAAGGTGATGTAGGATCTGGAAAGACTATAGTTGCACTAATGTCAATGTTTATAGCACTTGATAACGGTTTTCAAGCTTGTTTAATGGCGCCAACTGAAATTTTGTCAGTCCAACACTATAATAATTTAATTGATAGATGTAAAAAACTGAATATCAGTATAAAACTATTAACTGGCTCAACTAAAACTTTAGAAAGACGAAAAATTCATGAATCTCTCGAAGATGGCGAATTAGACATCTTAATTGGTACTCATGCGCTACTAGAAGACAAGGTAAAATTCAAGAATTTAGGGCTGGCTATTATTGACGAACAACACAGATTTGGAGTTGCTCAAAGAAGTAAATTGTGGCATAAGAATACCTCGCCTCCACACATTTTAATTATGACTGCAACACCAATTCCTAGAACCTTAGCAATGTCTGTTTACGGCGACCTAGATATCTCAATTATAGACGAAATGCCACCAGGTAGAAAAGAGATAAAAACAGTGCATCGTTATGATAATAATAGATTAAAGGTGTGGCGATTTTTAAAAGACGAAATTGCTAAAGGCAGGCAAGTTTATATTGTGTATCCATTAATTCAAGAAAGCGCAACTATGGATTATAAAGATTTAATGGATGGTTATGCTAGTTTAGAACGTGATTTCCCAAAACCAGACTACCAAATCTCTATTGTACATGGAAAAATGAAATCTGCCGACAAAGACTACGAAATGCAGCGCTTTGTGAAACGCGAAACACAAATCATGGTTGCCACTACTGTTATTGAGGTTGGTGTAAACGTACCTAATGCATCAGTAATGGTAATTGAGAGCGCCGAACGTTTTGGCTTGTCACAATTACACCAATTACGAGGTCGTGTTGGTCGAGGTGCCGAACAGAGCTATTGCATCTTGATGACCAGTCACAAATTAAGTAATGATAGTAAAATTCGATTAGAAACCATGGTAAAAACCAATGATGGTTTTGAAATTGCTGAAGTCGATTTAAAACTTCGAGGTCCAGGAGATATTATGGGAACTCAACAAAGTGGCGTGTTAAATCTTAAAATAGCTGATATAGTTAAAGATAAAGATATTTTACAGCAAGCTCGTTTTTACGCTAAGCGCATTTTAAACAATGACCCCTCATTATCTCATCCGGACAATAAAACCATCTTAAATACCTACAAGCAATTGAGTAAGTATAAAAATATTTGGAATTATATTAGTTAACCTAAGTTAGACATAGAATACTTTGTGCTTTTATTTTATTTAGGTTACCACAGAAAAACTCTTACAGATTTTCACCTAACAAAACCATGCACGATAAGCGGTTCTCAAAACAAACTACTCACTTAACAACATTTCCATAAACGCATTAAACTCTTTTTGAAAACTAATGTATTTCTCACCTGTCGCTGGACCATTAAAACCAGTGTGGATTTTTCTTACTTTGCCTTTTCTATCCAAATATATCGTAGTTGGATAAGACACTACCTTATTAAGCATCGGCATTTTTTCTTGGGCTTTACCTTTATCATTAGTACCAATTTGCGCTAGTAAAATCTCATAATTTAAACCTACACGTTCTTTCATTCTGGTAATGCCTTTAATGGCTTTTTCTTTAGTTTTAGCATTCTCAAATGCCAAAGCAACAATCTCCAAACCCTTGTCTTTATTGGCTTCATAGAATTTTGAGTAGAACTTGGTTTCATCCAAACAGTTTGGGCAATACGAACCCATCAATTGTATTAAAACCACTTTATCTTTAAAACGTTCATCGCTTAATGACACTACATTTCCATCTAAATCAGGAAATGAAAAATTAAACGTATCGTAACCTTCTTTAATAAACGTTAGTGTGTATTCATCAGGTAATTCAAAATTTGGGTTTGGTTTCCCAACAAAAGTTTCCACAGAGTGGTTGCCTGAATAGAAATTACCAACCATACTTGAGTCGGTTACCTGTGCTTTAAATAAAAATGCATGCGCTCCATCAAAAGTTGAAATCTTCATACTATCAGCAGAAACAATACCTTCCAAATAACGATAATCTCCAACAGGCGTTCTAATGGTACCTGTTACTCTATTTCCATCTTGCTCTAACACAGCTTTTGAAGGATAGATATCTCCATAATTATTAAACGCCATTTCCCAAACACCCGAAACATCCACGTTACTAGTGGCTTCATCATCAAATCGTTGTTTAACACCGTATTCAGAAAATATAGCTACACTCCTATCTCTGTCCTCTTCTATCCATTGGCCTTGAAAATTGTTACCTTCAAATTTTGCGGCAATAACCGTTTCAAAATAAGGTAGCTTAATGTAAACCGAATCGTTACTGTAACTAATCTCATCAACCTCAATCACTTCATCGGCATTGTATATTTTTAAAGTGGTATTTGAGGTTACTTCAAACAAAAATGGCATTGCTTGGTTATCCTGACCAATTAAATTCCCTCTATACATTCCTATTTCTAGTTTTTTTACTTCTTTTTCTTGACAAGACAAAACCAGTAATAAGATAAAAAACAATACACAATTTCTCATAACTAAAAATTTGTTTAATAATTCGAAATAACAACATTTTACTCATATAAAAAAATAAGCTTATACCTAGAGTTAAAAGTCAAGTATTATTATATTTACTCAGGTGGTTTTAATTTAGTTAAACATGGCTTCGTGAACCTACTTTATATTTTTATTTCATCTATTTTTACCAATAAAAAATGAAAAAAAATATGTAGGTTTGTCGCTTGTAAAGACTACACAATGAAGATTTCATATAATTGGTTAAAGCAATTTATTAACATAGACTGGAAAGCCCAAAAAACTGGCGAACTACTAACCGATTTAGGGTTGGAAATTGAAGGCATTGAAGCCTATCAATCGGTTAAAGGTGGATTGGAAGGTGTTATTGTTGGCGAAGTTTTAACTTGTGAACAACATCCAAATGCCGATAGACTAAAAGTGACAACCGTTGATATAGGTGCCAAAGAACATTTACATATTGTTTGTGGTGCTCCAAATGTTGCAGTTGGACAAAAAGTACCTGTAGCTACAATTGGAACGACGTTATACTCTGCCGAAGGTGAGGCTTGGACCATTAAAAAAGGAAAGATTAGAGGTCAAGAAAGTCATGGCATGATTTGCGCTGAAGACGAATTAGGTCTAGGCTCGTCGCATGATGGCATTATGATTCTTGATAGCAAGATTCCTGTTGGGACCTTGGCTGCTGATATTTTTGAAATTGTAAACGACCAAGTTTTCGAAATTGGGCTAACACCCAATAGAGCTGATGCCATGAGTCATTTTGGAGTCGCTCGCGATTTAAAAGCAGGACTTGTACAGCAAGAAATAAATCTTGAGTTAATTACACCATCGGTAAGCGCATTTCACGTGGATAATCGTGCGCTTAAAATAGATGTCGATGTTCAAGACAAACAAAGATCGCCTCGTTATTGTGGTGTAACCATTTCTGGATTAAATGTCCAGACGTCGCCAAATTGGTTACAACATCGTTTAAAAGCTATTGGCTTATCTCCAATAAACAATGTGGTTGATGCCACTAATTATGTATTGCATGAACTTGGGCAACCCTTACACGCTTTTGATGCCGATAAAATTGCAGGGAAAAAAATTATTGTAAAAACACTTCCTAAAGGAACCAAATTTGTAACACTTGATGAAGTTAAGCGTGAATTACACGATGAAGATTTAATGATTTGCGATGGTAAAGAAAAGCCAATGTGTATTGCTGGTGTATTTGGAGGTATTAATTCTGGGGTGACTGAGGAAACCACAAGTATCTTTTTAGAAAGTGCCTACTTTGACCCTATCTCGATTAGAAAAACAGCAAAACGCCATGCCTTGAATACTGATGCTTCTTTTAGGTTTGAAAGAGGTATCGACCCAAATATTACAGAGTACGCTTTAAAACGTGCTGCACTTTTAATTACTGAAATTGCTGGAGGCGAAATTACAAGCGATGTCATTGATGAATACCCAGTAAAAATCGATGATTTCCAGGTACGTTTAAGCTTTGAAAATGCCAAAAATTTAATTGGCGAAGAAATTCCTCGTGAAATAATTAAACGTATATTAATGTCGCTGGACATTACCATAAACAACGTGACAGAAACTGGTTTAGGATTAACCGTGCCTGCATATAGAAATGATGTACAACGTGAAGCTGATATAATTGAAGAAATTTTACGTGTATATGGTTACAATAATGTTGGCACTACCCAAAAGTTAAATGCTTCCATATCTAATGCTTCAAGATTTGAAGACCACAAAGTGCAAAATATTATTGGAAACCAGCTAGTTTCACAAGGGTTTTACGAAATTATGGCCAACTCCTTAACAACTCCAAATTATATACAGTTAAGCGAACAGTTAAAAGAAGAACACAATGTTGTAATGCTAAATCCCTTGAGCAATGATTTATCTGTGCTGAGACAGTCACTATTGTTTTCTGGGTTAGAAGCTATTTCGCACAACATCAACAGGCAACAAACAAGTTTAAAACTGTTTGAGTTTGGCAAAACCTATCACAATTATAACGATGCTCGTGAAGAGCATAAGCATTTATCGTTATTAGTTTCCGGCAACAAACATGTTGAACGTTGGAATGTCGAGAAAAAGGCAAGCGATTTCTTTTTCTTAAAAGGTAGCGTTGATGCTGTTTTGGACAGATTAGGGATTTCTCGTTTAAGAACTTCGCCAATAAAAAATGACGTATTTAGCGAAGGTTTAAGCTTGAGCCTTGGAAAAACGAAATTGGTAGATTATGGAATTGTGAAGAAATCGATTTTAAAATCGTTTGGAATTTCACAAGACGTCTTGTTTGCAGATTTTAACTGGAATCGTATGCTTGAAACAGCAAAACGCAATAAAATTACATTTACAGATATACCAAAATATCCTGAAGTACGTCGTGATTTTGCTTTGTTATTAGACCAAAAAGTACAGTTTGAAGATATTCATAAAATTGCTAAACAAACCGAAAAGCAGTTACTTAAAGATGTGAATTTGTTTGATGTGTATGAAGGCAAAAATCTTCCTAAAGGCAAAAAGAGTTATGCGGTTAGTTTTACTATACAAGACCAATACAAAACACTCACTGACAAACAAATAGATAAGATAATGAGTAAGCTACAAGCTAATTTCGAGAACCAACTTGGAGCCGAATTGAGATAATTTTATAGCTTTAACCTAAAACCAAATACCTTTAGTCCTTCTTGCATAAAGTCTAATTCTGGTGAGCGTGTAAAACCCATTTTTTTATACATACTCCATGCTATGTTCATAGACATTGTTGAGTGAATAATGAGTTCTTTTTGAAGTTCGTTTTTAGCCAGTTCTATACAATAGTTGGTCAATAATTTTCCAATGCCTTTCCCTCTTGCCTTTTTTGATACAGCGAGCAACCTGAAGCCTGCAGCATTTTTTTGGTTAGGTGCAATTCCGCCAGATCCATAAAATTGCATATCACCAAAATACACTACGACACCATCAATAGACGCATTTGGAAGTTTTGCAACTAGAAGCTTTACTTTTGGTTTTAGTGCAAATTTGCCAGCATTAGCAAGTGTTTTATAGTAATTGGGTTGTTCATCTTTATTAGGAAAGCCATCAAGCTGCGAATAAACATTAACCATAAGTTGTCCAACTTCTTGAAACTCATTTGGTTTTGCTTCCCGGATTATATATTTTAATTTAGACATATTATTTATAATGCAATAGAGCGCTAACAAATGTTGATATACCAATAATTAAAATTAGATATAAAGACATTTTTTTGAATGTTTCCTGTGATATTCTCTTTAATAATAACTTACCAAGGTATGTACCAACAATACTAATCACTATTAAAAAAGGAATATAAATAAGAACTTCCATAGTAATAAAACCATTTATAAAATAGATCACACTTCTACTAAAATCAACAAAAAAATCAATAATTGCAGAAGTTGCTATAAAGGCATTTTTTTCAAGATTAAAGGCTGCCATGGTTAACCCTCTAATCGCTCCTCCTGTGCCTAAAATTCCAGCAAATAATCCTGAAAAAGCACCTCCAACTAGTGCTTCTCTTTTATTGGGCTTTATAATTAATCCTGTTTTAATGATGAACAGAAGACTTAAACCTATTAAGAAAACACCTAAGAAAATTTCCAAAATATGTTCGTTAAGGTATTTGGCTATAATTCCGCCAATGATTACAAAAGCTACCGCTGGAATTCCAATGTAGGTAATGAGTTTTTTGTCGATGCCTTTTTTAAACATAGCAATCTTACTTAAATTACTAGCAACATGAAATAGTGCAGTAATACCTAATACGGTTTGAAAATCAAAATATATATTAGCAAGAGGAACAAAGAACACTGACGAACCAAACCCTCCAACCGTTCCAAAGATTTCAGCCAATAAAGCGAAAAGCAAAAACAAATATTCTAGATTCTTCAACAACTATTTAATAAATTAGTTTTTTATTTTGTGGTACTTTTTCATGAGTTCTATAACCTTGTCTATTGGCAATGATTTAATGGTATGTCCATCTCTTCCAGACATGGTTTCAGCAGCAAAAAGCGAATTTAAAATAGCTTCTTCAGTTGATTCTATAGTAGCTAAAAATAATGGAGACATATCATTATTTCTTACTTCTTTCTTCTCGTTGAACATTGATTCACTTTGGTAAGGAATTAGATTTTCTTTGGCAGTAGAAAGAGCAATCACATAATCACCACTTCCGTTTGAGGCAATGCCTCCAGTTTTTGCCAACCCAAGCATTGCTCTTTTAGCTAGACGTTCCAGGTTTCTAGCATTTAATGGAGCATCAGTCATAACCACTATCATACAAGAACCATCAGCATCATTTAAAATTTTATCTTTATAAGGATACTCTTGAAGTTCTTTAGCTATCGGAACACCATTTATTTCTAAAACACCTCCAAAGTTTGTTTGAACCAGCACACCAACTGTATAGCCACCTAAAGACTTTGGGAGTTTTCTGGAAGACGTTCCAATACCTCCTTTATAACCAAAACAAATAGTTCCGGTTCCTGCTCCTACATTGCCCTCTTCTACACTACCGCTTTTAGCATTGGCTATGGCATTTAAAATATGTTGTTCTTTTACATGACGACCACGAATATCGTTCAACCAACCGTCGTTTGTTTCGCCTACAACTGAGTTTACCGAACGCACATTCTTGTTTTCCTCTTCATTTAATGTATAACTTATTAGGCCTTCAGTAGCTGCAGCTACACTTAGCGTATTGGTTAAAATAATTGGAGTTTCAATATTCCCTAATTCTTTAACTTGACTGTAGCCTGCTAATTTTCCGAAGCCATTACCAATATAAATGGCTGCAGGCACTTTATTTTGAAAAATATTCCCTTGGTGTGGTATTATAGCAGTCACTCCTGTTCTTACATTATTACCTTCAATAATGGTTTCATGACCAACATAAACACCTTCAACATCGGTTATGGCATTAAGTTTACCTGTTTTTAAAACACCTATTTCAATACCGTAATCTCTAAGTCGTTTGTTTTGTGAGTCCATATTTGCTGATATTAATAAGGTAACAAGTAATAAATAGTTAATTTTTTTCATAATTAAATACTGTTCTAATTAATCATTTTATTTAATATTCTTTGTATCATAGAAATCGCTTTATCGATAGTTGTAAGTTTGGTTCTAAAAGACAAAATAGCCATTCGTATTACAAACTTTTCGTTGATTAATGTTGAGCTTAGGAAAATTTCGCCATCATTATGAATTTCGTTCATTAATTTTTCATTGAATGCATTGTCATTGTTATTATTTGTTGGCCACCAAAAGTAACTTACCGATAAATCTGGCTGTGGTCCTAATTTAAATCCAATTCTTTTAAGTGCTTCTCTAAAATATTGTGTTAATAACAGTTTTTCTTCTAAGCAAGCTATAAATGGATTAATACCATGTAGTTGCAAAGGCAACCATAGACGTAAGCTTCTAAAATGTTTGGTTAGTTCTGGCGACACATCGGCAGGATTTACTGGCATATCATCATTAATGGCATCTTGCATATAATTGGCGCGATAGTGATTTGAATGGTAAACTGCTTCTTTATCTTTTACTAATACTGCTCCAAGTCCGTAAGGTAGAAAAAGCCCTTTATGAGGATCTATTACTAAAGAATCTGCCATCTCTATCCCTTTAAAACGTTCTTTTACTTTATCAACCAAAATAAAAAATCCTCCATAAGCAGCATCAATATGGTACCATAGGTTATTTACCTTTGCTATGTTTCCAATATCTTGCAAAGGGTCGATTGCTCCAGTATCTGTTGTTCCTGCTGAAGCTATTACCATAAAAGGATTTAAGCCTTTCTCTTTATCATTTGTAATTTTTTCTTCTAAATCTGAAGCCATTATTCTAGAATAAGTATCTAGTTTTAAATATCGTATTTGCACATCTTCCAAACCAATAATTCGAAGTGCTTTTTGAATGCAATGATGCACTTGAGGGCTAGTATAAATAACGCTTTTCTCTATAACAGCATTTTTTATCGCATGTTTATCCCTAGCAGCTGTTAAGGCGATTAAATTAGCAATGGAACCTCCTGAAGTTAAATTACCAATAGCAGATTCTGGGAAATTAAAAATAGATTTCATCCAGTTTAATAGTTCATGCTCTATCACAACGCCTCCAGGGCAAGAAAAATACATTCCTGTATATTCGTTGGTAATATCTACTAAATAATCCGCCAAAGAAGAGGTGTAGATACCGCCTCCAGGAATATAACCTAAATGGCCTCCCGAAGCTGCGTTTATGCCTTTTGCCGCTACTTCACTAGCATATAGCTCTAAAATTTCTTCGATGGATTTAGTGTTGTTTGTAAGCTTAAAAACGTGTGGCGTTTCCTTATCACTACAAAAGGCTTTGGTGGTTTCTATTGAGTTTAAAAATGAATTCGCATAAGTATTAACCTTATTTAAATAAGCTGTTCTTTGAGTTTCATTTGGCTCAAGAGACTGAGACTGAGACTGTAAATTTAAAATTTGTTGTTTAAGTTGATTCACTACAATTAGTTTAAGCATTTAATTCTATTACCTATATAAGAAAACGTAATATTTATAGTTCTAAAAGTACACAAATTGATTTGTTTTTTTGTACCTTTAATAGACATCTTAAACTTAATTATTATGGAATCACATTATACTAGAATATATACAGGAAGCATGATTATTGTGCAGTTATTGACATCAAAACTAGAGGAGATAGGTATTACACCTGTTGTAAAAGATCAAAATGAATCAAATCTTGATCCAAAAATTTATGGTGGCCATTTACTTCAAGAAATCTATGTACATAAAGATGAACTTGAAAAAGCTGTACCTATTGTTCAAGCTGCAATAGCAGAAATGGACAATCGCTAACTTTAATTAACTAAAAGTTTCTAATTAAGCGGTAACCGAGTACATTTTTTCTCGTAATGCTTTAATCTTCGGATTTTGCATATACTCATCAAAAGTGGTGTAACGATCTATTATTCCGTTAGGTGTTAACTCTACCACTCGATTTGCCAAAGTTTGTGCAAATTCATGATCATGGGTTGTAAACAACACAGTTCCTTTAAAGTTCTTTAGCGAGTTATTAAATGCTGTAATACTTTCTAGGTCTAAATGGTTTGTTGGTTCATCAAGCATCAAAACATTGGCACGAAGCATCATCATTCTAGATAACATACAACGTACTTTTTCTCCACCCGATAATACATTTGCTGTTTTTAAGGCTTCTTCGCCACTAAAAATCATTTTTCCTAAAAAACCTCTTACATAAACTTCCTCGCGTTCTTCTTCAGTTGTTGCCCATTGGCGTAACCAATCTACAAGAGTTAACTTATTTTCAAAAAAACTACTATTATCTAAGGGTAAATACGATTGTGACGTGGTAATTCCCCAAGCAACTTTTCCAGTATCTGCTTTTTCGTTACCAGAAATTAATTGGTAAAACGCTGTTGTAGCCCTTGAGTCTTTTGAGTAAACAACTACTTTATCTCCTTTACTAAGGTTTAGGTCTATATTACTAAATAAAGTTTCTCCATCTTGAGTTGCTGCCAACCCTTCAATATTTAAAATTTGGTCGCCAGCTTCTCTATCTCTTTCAAAGATAATGGCAGGATAACGACGGCTAGATGGTTTGATTTCGGAAACGTTTAGTTTCTCGATCATTTTTTTTCTACTAGTAGCTTGCTTGGATTTGGCAACATTGGCAGAAAAACGCCTAATAAATTCTTCCAGCTCCTTTTTCTTGTCCTCTGCTTTTTTGTTTTGTTGTGCTCGTTGTTTGGCTGCTAACTGCGATGATTCGTACCAAAAAGAGTAGTTACCTGAGTAATGATTTATCTTACCGAAATCAATGTCTGAAATATGTGTGCAAACAGCATCAAGAAAGTGTCTGTCGTGAGAAACTACTATCACACAGTTATCGTAATTTGCCAAAAAGTTTTCGAGCCAGGAAATTGTTTCATAATCTAGGTCGTTGGTAGGCTCATCCATTATTAGCACATCTGGGTTTCCAAAGAGCGCTTGTGCAATTAAAACACGTACTTTTTGTTTTCCATCCAAATCTTTCATTAGAGTATAATGCAAATCTTCTTTTATACCTAAGTTTGATAACATAGAAGCGGCATCGCTATCGGCATTCCAACCGTTCATTTCTTCAAATTGCACTTGAAGTTCGCCAATTTTTTCAGCATTTTCATCAGAATAATCTGCATATAAAGCATCTATTTCAGATTTAATCTTGAACAAAGGTTTATTCCCTCTTAATACAGTCTCTAAAACTGAAAACTCATCATATAAATTGTGGTCTTGCTCCAGCACAGACATGCGTTTACCTGGCTCTAAATGCACATGTCCAGAGGTTGGGTCTTGTTTTCCTGCTAAAATTTTTAAAAATGTGGATTTTCCAGCACCATTCGCTCCAATAATGCCATAACAATTGCCATTGTTGAAAGTAGTATTTACCTCATCAAAAAGGACGCGTTTACCAAACTGCACAGATAAATTTGAAACTGATAACATTTTTTTGTTTTTAATTTTACTCAGATGGTTTTTATTCTAAAATAGCTCTTCGTAAACTTACAAATTGACACGTTTTACTCCTTGACATAAAACCTTTTGTAAGTTTGGCGCAAAAGTAGAAAAATCAATCCATTCAAACAATTAAATAGCAACACCAAATAACATTTAACAACGCCTTAACACCAGTTTTAGTGTGCAAGACATACTTTTGCAAGGAAATAGGTGAGTCTTCCTGTTTTAGATGGCGAGTTTACTATGAAACAACTAATTGTTATTATACTATTAATTACGACGTTTTTTGGCTGCAATACCAATGAAAATACTTGCGGACATGCCTTTATTGGTGGCGAAATAATTAATCCGAATAATAAGTATGTAACACTTTACAAAGACGCTTCTCCAATTGATACACTTTATTTAGATGAGAACAATCGTTTTTCTTACAAAATAGAATCTTTAAATCCTGGATTACATTCGTTTAACCATGGTGGTGAGTATCAAGTAATGATTATTGAGCCAAACGATAGTATTATGATTAGGTTGAACACCATTGATTTTGATGAGTCGTTGGTATTTTCAGGTTCTGGTTCTAAAAAAAACAACTATTTGATAAACATGTTCTTAAAACTGGAAGAAGAAGAACATTTTGTTTATGAATCGTCCAAATTAAGTCCTAAAATATTTCTTGTAAAACTTGACTCGATTAAAGATGAGAAATATCAAGCATTAGAAAATTTTAAACAAAAATACTTACCAACTCCCTTTTTTATTAACGTTGCAAAAACAGGGATTGACTATAGCTATTATAGAGATAAAGAGATATATGCTTACAGATATTTTGGTATTAATGAGCCATTGCCTCTAGATTCTCTTCCAAGTGATTACTTCGATTTTAGAAAAGAGATCGATTATAATAGAGAAGAACTAAAAGAATTTTATCCTTATTTTAATTTCCTTTTCCCGCACTTTAACAATTTGGCCATGGAAAAGTATTTTAAGGACAATGCCGAAAAAAAACTAGTAAGAACCAACATAAACTATCACTTAAACAAACTAGAATTAATTGATGACATGGTTGAAAGTGATGTCATGAAAAACATACTTTTAAAATTTCCTACTATAAATTTTTTAAACTATTCAACCTCTTTTGAGGATTCTGAAGCTATGTTCAATTCGTACATAGAAAAGAATACAAGTAAGCAGAATGCAGGTTATGTAACAACCATCTATAAAACACTTAATAGGTTACGCCCTGGAAATAATGTTCCAGATATAGAAATCTTGAACTTTAAAAATGAGGCTTCAACCCTTAACAGCGTAACAAAAAAACCAACCATTCTATATTTTTGGACGAGTGCCAATCAATACCACTTTAAAAACAGTCATGCCAAGGTAAAAGAATTGAAAGCCTTATACCCAAGCATTGACTTTATATCAATAAACATCAACTCAAACAATGAGTCAAATTGGAAACTCCTGTTGAAACAAAACAATATTAATTTTGCCAATGAATACCGTTTTAGAAATCCTGAAATTGCGAAAAAACTCTTAGCAATACGGTATATAAATAAAGTGATTGTTGTTGATAGGAATGACAATATTATCTCCTCGAATGCCAATTTATTTAAAAGTGACTTCAAGGTTTTATTAGATGATATAAAATAAAAGAGGCTGTTTAAAAAGTAGTTTTTAGTGTCATATTGAGCGCAGTCGAAATATCT
>TARA_R110002073_G_scaffold67049_13_pt1 | contig 38451 bp, 34 predicted proteins | sample TARA_R110002073 | Tara Oceans TARA_R110002073 (sample SAMEA4397174) | marine metagenome | biome: Polar Biome; feature: [DCM] deep chlorophyll maximum layer (ENVO:01000326); material: water (ENVO:00002006), including particulate matter (ENVO:01000060) such as... | depth 40 m
TGTTTTGCTGCCTTCCTGGCTTCCCAGACTTGACTGTTCAGCCTCTCGATTGGCCTGTGTGAGTATTTTAAACGATAGAATAGGATCACGATTAATAATATTCGCAAGTTGATGGTATGACAGTGCCTCCTTTTCGAGTTTGCGAAGAACGAATTCACCTACTCTAAACGGAGAAGGAAGCTGTTTTGTATTTAGATATTCGGCCCACTCCTGAGCACTTTTTGGCATCGTACTATCGTTCATATATCAGTCAAAGCAGTCATATATAAGTCAAATTATCCACATAATTGTGGTATTAGGTGGGTTTTTTTGTATTTAGTCTGGTGAAGGAATTTGTTGACGAAGGCGGAAGCGCAACGAACAAAACTCTTCATAATTATTAAAATGAGTATAGTTGGCTTTTTTAGATATGCAGGACTTAGTGAAAACTAATTTTTTCTTTACGCTTCAAAGGTTTCTTTATCATTTAAGGTATCTAATATACGACGATAGCTTGCCATTCTTGACGCGCTTATTTGCCCTTTTTCGACAGCATCTAAAATGGCGCATTTGGGTTCTGATTTGTGTTTGCAATCACGAAAACGACAGTAACCAATATAGGGGCGTAATTCGATAAACCCGTCTAATAACTCTGCTTCACTGATATGCCAAAGGCCGAACTCTCGGATGCCCGGAGAATCGACTAATTTTCCACCACCAGGAATATGAAAAAGCTTGGCGGTTGTGGTGGTATGCGTACCTTTTCTGGAAAGTTCAGATAAAGCGCCAACCTTAATACTCTGATCGCCTAAGATGCTTCGGATAAGAGACGATTTACCGACGCCAGATTGCCCGACTAATACACTGGTGTGATGGGTTAACCAATCCAAGAGTTCACCTTCGCAATGGGCCACTTCATTGGCAGAGGTTTTGAGCACTTCGTAACCTAAGTCTTGATAGGTTTTACAAAGAGACTCAATGTCGTCTCGGTTGTCATCGTTGATCAAATCGCTTTTATTGAAGAGCAAAGCAGGCTGAATCCCCAGGGTTTCAGAAGCAACTAAATACCGGTCAATCAGGTTAGCATAAGGTGTTGGTTCGCTGGCAACCACAATCAGTATTCTATCGATGTTTGCCGCGACAGGCTTAAGAAGGCCATAATTATCGGGCCGTTGAAGCAAACTTTGTCGCTCCATTCTGGTTTCAATAACACCACTTTGGTGACTGCCTGGTCGCCATACCACGACATCGCCGGTCACGAGTGCATCCACATTTGCTCTCACATGGCAGCGATGAATGGTTTTGTCTGAAGCATTATCGAGGGGTTCGATATCAACAAGTTGCCCATAATGCGCAATGACTAAACCGGTCTGTTCATCACCGAGGTCACTGGCTTTGTAATCTTCACTTAGTTTTTTATCTACTTTGTTCGCGCGGGCAATCTTTTCGGCCTGGATTTTTTCAATACGCCATTTTTGACGACGATTTAATTTTCGTTTACTCATAGATAAAAAATAGCCTGAAAGTGAAAGAGGAGAGTTTCTCCCTAGATAGCGCGGGTAAAACTAAAACTATTCTATCAGCAAACACAGCAAAACCCTAAAAGACCTATACAGTAGCGTATTGTTGTTATTGTGCGTTTATCTTCAATGAGTTCTTATTGAGAATTTATTGAGAAAATAAACAATAAGCATTAAGGTTGAGCGATACTAAGCAAATCAAAATGCTATTTTTAACGCGTTATTAAATATATAGAAAAGGATGTTTTATGAGTGAACAACAAAATGCCAAAAGCAGGAAGCAAAATCTGATCTGGATTGATCTGGAAATGACAGGTTTAGACCCTGAAAAAGAACGTATTATTGAGATTGCTACTATTGTGACGGATGGTGATTTAAATACTCTTGCTGAAGGGCCGGTTATCGCCGTTCATCAAAGCGATGAACTTTTAAATGCCATGGATGAATGGTGCACCAAAACCCATAGTGAAAATGGTTTAACCGAACGAGTTCGTGCGAGTACCGTTTCCGAGCGAGAAGCTGAGTTACAAACGATCGAATTTTTAAAAGAGTATGTCGGTGCCGGTGTATCACCGATTTGTGGCAATACGATTGGTCAGGATCGACGTTTTTTAGTGAAATACATGCCAGAGCTCGAAGCCTATTTCCATTATAGGAACCTAGATGTCAGCACCTTAAAAGAACTCGCAATGCGCTGGAATCCTAAAATTTTAAAAGGTTTTGAAAAGAAGAATACCCATTTAGCGATGGATGATATTCGTGAGTCGATAGCCGAATTAAAACACTTCAGAAAAAACTTCCTGAAAGTTTAGAATTTTTGCACCTAAAACCGCGACACAAGGTGTATAAATAAGAGCCAACGCACCCCATTGGCTATTAAACACGGCGTTAGTAGTAAACAATAAGAAGGCTATGGATTATAAAGTAGAAGTTAAAAGCTTATACAAGGTGTTTGGTAGTAAGCCTGGAAAAGCCATTAAAATGCTTGAGTCTGGTGTCTCTAAAGACACTATTTTTAGTCAAACAGGGATGACTGTGGGTGTTCAAAATGCTTCTTTGCAAATCAAAGAAGGTGAGATTTTTGTTATCATGGGCTTGTCTGGTTCTGGTAAGTCGACCTTGGTTAGGCTGCTTAATCGATTAATCGAGCCGACTCTCGGGCAAGTTCTGATCGATGGTGAAGATATTACCCGCCTCGATAAAAAAAGCCTAAGGTCTGTTCGGCGTCATAAAGTCAGTATGGTGTTTCAATCTTTTGCGTTACTGCCACATTTAACGGTCTTGCAAAATGCTGCATTTGGTTTGGAATTAAGCAGTGAGCCGAAAGACCTTCGACACGAAAAAGCCACTAAAGCATTGAATCAAGTTGGCCTTGAAGCACATGCCATGAGCTATCCTGATGAGTTATCTGGCGGTATGCAACAACGTGTTGGTCTTGCCAGAGCCTTGGCAAATGATCCGGACATTCTACTGATGGATGAAGCCTTCTCGGCTTTGGATCCTTTAATTAGAACCGAAATGCAAGATGAGTTGGTGCATCTTCAACAAAAACACCGTCGCACGATTATCTTTATTTCTCACGATCTAGATGAAGCCATGCGCATTGGTGATCGTATTGCCATTATGCAAGGCGGTGAAGTGATTCAGGTAGGCAAACCGGATGAGATACTTCAGAACCCAGAAAATGGCTATGTTGCATCCTTCTTTAAAGGCGTCGATGTCAGTAATGTCTTTAATGCAGGCGATATTGCGACGCAAGCCAATGTCAGTGTAATTAAACAAGCGTCGAATATCGAGTTTACTCAAGCGTTAACTAACCTGAGTCGTCATGAATCAAACTATGTTTATATCACCGATGAGCATGATCATTTACGCGGTGTTTTACTAACGGACAATTTGCCAGAGACCTTATCTGAGCAAAGCCAACTCGAGAGTACTTTTCTGGATGTTGACGCTATCATCAATACTACTCAGATAAATGAAGTGATAGGACAGGTGGCTGCTTCGCCTTGCCCGGTGCCGGTAGTCGATAAAGATAATAAATATCTAGGGGTAATTAGCCAGAGTCTGTTGTTAGAAACATTAGATCGTGAGGTTAAAGCATGAGTGAGCAAGCTGCTGACCCCTGGGCAGCGACTGCGCCCGTAGAAAGTGGTGGAAGTAACCCATGGGGTGCTGTTGAGTCATCAAATACTGAGCTAAGGGCTAGTTTATCTGCGGGTATTGAAGAGAGGGTGCCCTTTTCATTGAGTGAGCCATTTTCACAAGAATGGATTCCCCTTCAAGATTGGGTGGAAACTTTTGTTGCTTGGTTGGTGCTTCACTTCAGGCCGATATTTTCCGCCATAAAAACACCTATAGATACTACACTGCAAACTATTGAAGCACTGCTTCAGGGCGTATCGCCATTAATTATGATTTTGTTGTTCGGGTTACTTGCCTGGCAGCTGGTGGGCAAGCGGCTCGGATTGATGACCATGCTCAGCTTGCTGTTTGTTGGGGCGATTGGGGCTTGGCAGGAGGCAATGACAACCTTGTCTTTGGTGTTAACCTCTGTGCTTTTTTGTATGTTGATAGGTATTCCAACAGGCATCTGGATGGCGAGAAGTGATCGCAGTCAGCGTGTTATCAGGCCTTTACTGGACGCGATGCAAACCACACCAGCCTTTGTCTATTTAGTACCGATTGTCATGTTATTTGGTATTGGTAATGTGCCGGGTGTGATAGTGACCATCATCTTTGCCGTCGCCCCCGTCATTCGTTTAACGAATTTAGGCATTCGACAAGTACCAGGTAATTTAATTGAAGCCGCTCAATCCTTTGGTGCAAACGAACGGCAAATGCTCTTTAAGGTTCAGCTTCCGCTAGCGATGCCAACGATTATGGCAGGGGTGAATCAAACCCTGATGCTGAGTTTATCGATGGTAGTGATTGCTTCTATGATCTCGGTAGGGGGCTTGGGATTAATGGTACTGCGCGGAATCGGCAGGCTAGACATTGGTCTTGCAACGGTGGGCGGTATCGGTATCGTGATTCTGGCAATTATACTGGACCGAATGACTCAGTCCTTAGGGCGATCGACTAGAGAAAGGGGCGTTGGTGTTTGGTATATGAAAGGACCCATAGGATTAGTTGTGAGCTTAAAGTCGAAATTACAAAAGAGAAATATATGAAAAACCTACTTAGCGCGTTTATTGCTTTGTCATTAGTCATGACGCTTAACCTAAGCTATGCCAATGAAAAACCGGGTAAAGGTGTCAAGGTGCAAGCCTTGCACAGCCCAATATCTGAAGAAGCATTCCAAACCATGGTGCTGAACGAGGCTTTACATCAGCTTGGTTACGATGTTCAAGATATTAAAGAAGTTGACTATGGTGCTGCTTATACCTCAATTGCCAATGGCGATTCGACGTATATGGCCGTCAATTGGTTCCCCTTACATAATTCGATGTATGACAATGCCGGTGGCGATAAGGTATTTTACCGCGAAGGCTTTTATATAGAAGGGGCTATTCAAGGTTATTTGATCGACAAAAAAACCGCAAACAAATACAAAATTAACAATATCGCACAATTTAAAAATGCCAAGGTTGCGGCACTGTTTGATACCGATAACGATGGCAAAGCAGATTTAACGGGTTGCCAGGCAGGTTGGGGTTGCGAAGGGGTGATTGAATATCAATTAGATGCTTTTAAATTGGGTGATCGTATTAGCCACAAACAAGGCCAATATGCCGCGATTATTGCAGATACGATAGCGCGTTATAATGAAGGTGACTCAATTTTCTATTACACATGGACGCCTTATTGGGTCTCTGGCAAGTTAGTGCCAGGAAAAGATGTGGTTTGGTTAGAAGTGCCTTTTTCGGCTAATCCGAACGGTTCTGACACCTCATTATCCAATGGTAGAAATTATGGATTCGATATTAATAGCCAGCGTATTGTGGTGAATAAAGTCTTTGCCGCGAAGAACCCTTCGGCAGCTAAATTATTTGCAGTAGCAAAATTAGCGATCAGTGATGTGAGTGCTGAAAATATGTTAATCGCTAATGGTGAAGATTCTCAGAAACAGATTCGTCAACATGCTTTGAATTGGATAAAATCTAATCAGGCAGTGTTTGATGTTTGGCTCGAAGCAGCACGAAAAGCTGGCAAATAAGGCCTTAAAAGGCTCTTATTTGAATAGCGCTTAGTTAAGTCTTAAACCACGAGCTTTTCTGCGAAAGCACTTAACCAAGCGCCTTAAATGCAATTAAACTAATTTCATTAACGATGCTTTACTGAAATCCTGTAGTTCATCCAAACGTTCTTCCTTCACTTTAATCACCCACTCAGGGTCTTGAAGAAGTGCACGACCGACTGCCACTAAATCAAACTCGCCCGCTTTTACACGATCAGAAAGCTGTTGAATAGAACCCGACGCTACCCCCGCTTTATCAGACATACCCAAGCTTGAACCTGCTTCATCAATAAAACTGCTATCAAGACCAACACTACCCACTGTGATCACAGGTTTGCCTGATAATTCTTTTGTCCAGCCTGCCAAATTCATGTCTGAACCTTCAAACTCTTTTTCCCAAAAACGCCGTGTACTGCAATGGAAAATATCGACACCTGCTTCAACAAGAGGTGTTAAAAAGGCGTTTAGCTCTTCTGGCGTTTGTGCTAGGCGGGCATTGTAATCTTGTTGTTTCCATTGTGAGAAACGGAAAATAATCGGGAAGTCGGCACCCACACGCGCGCGAATTGCTTTAACGATTTCGACTGCAAAACGAGTTCGTGCGACCAAATCACCACCGTATTCATCAGTACGCTGGTTTGAACCTTCCCAGAAAAATTGATCAACTAAATAGCCGTGTGCACCATGAACTTCAATCGCATCAAAGCCTATTTCTTTGGCATCGGCAGCGGCTTGGGCAAAGGCCTCAACCACCTCATCAATATCCTGCTTGCTCATGGCCACGCCACTTTCTTTACCGGGTTTGAATAGGCCGGAAGGGCTGTAACCAGGGATGCTCTTATCGGGTTCCGTGCCTTCTTTGCGGACGGCACCGACATGCCATAACTGAGGCGCAATTTTCCCACCTTTCGCATGCACCGCCTCAACGACTTTTTTCCAGCCTGCTAATGCCGCTTCGCCGTACATAAAGGGAACATTAGGGTAACCGTTAGCAGCTTTATGTCCGACAGGTGTGCCTTCGGTGATGATGAGTCCGACTTCGTTCTCTGCACGGCGAGCGTAGTACTCTACAACTTTGTCATTGGGCACATTGCCCGGCGAAAAGGTGCGTGTCATTGGCGCCATAACAATTCTATTTTTTAGGAATAATGGGCCAAGTTGTACATTTTCGAATAATGGGTTTTGCATACGGCTCTCCGTTGTTTATTAATCTATGTTCTTTTCTGGGTAGATAGTGCAATTTAATACATCATTTCACTATCTGAATACTTACCGGTATACCGTTTAAAACGGCATTACCGCTTAGTTCATCAATTTGCATTTCATCACTTAAGTCATTTACGCTGACGCCCGCATGGGCTTCAGCTATTTTCCAAGCCGTGCCCTGTTTATTATGGCCAAAACCGTGCGGAATACTGACTACGCCTTGCATGATTTTTTCTGTTATTTCAGCCGGTAATTCAACTTGACCAACGCGTGATTCGATCTTCACTGTTTGGGCGTTATCTATTTTTAGTGCTGAAGCATCATAAGGGTGGATCAGCACCGTGCAGCGGTTTTTACCTTTGACTAAACGCTGACTGTTATGCATCCATGAATTATTACTGCGTACATGGCGACGACCAATTAAGCTGAAAGGCCTAGCTGAATTTTTGGGTTCATCTTTGAAAAAATGCTGATTAACGCGCGGCAAGTCTGCCATAAAGAACGCGCGATTCAGTTGAATTTGCTTATCCTTTGTCTTTAAAGCGTTAGGTAGCGCAGGTTTTAATTCACCTAAATCAATACCGTGAGGGTTGGCTTTTAGTTTGCTTAGGCTCATGCCTTTTAAAAGATTCAAGCCGCCACCGTACGGGCCGCTTCTTAACATGAAATCGAGCTGGGCTTCGGGGCCGAGGAGCATTTTTGCTTTATGTAAAATCTGGCTTTTCAAATCGGTTTTGCCACGAAGACGATGGCTCAGTTCTAATAATATTTCCCAGTCTTGCTTGGTATTTGCTCCCGCTTTAAATAAAGGCGGATTGTATTTAGCGGTATTGCGCACCGCAAGCAGGTGGAAAATTAAATCATAATGTGAACGCTCTAGAATACTCACAGGGGGCAGAATAATATCCGCATGGCGGTTACTTTCATTGATATAGAAATCAATCGACACCATGAAATCCAGATTCTGAAACGCCTTATCTAATTGCTGGCCGTTGGGGGTCGATAACACCGGGTTACCCGCCATCATCACCATGGCTTTAATTTGGCCTTCACCTTCGGTCAAAATATCTTCAGCCAAGGCGGAAACGGGTAACTCGCCTGAGAATCCAGGTAGTTGACGAACCCGTGAGTGCGTCCGTCCAAAATGCCCTTTACCAGTATGGCTGATTAAATCGGCTGCGGGTTGGGTAAACATCATGCCACCACGCGCATCCAATCGGCCATTTAATATATTAAATACCATGATCAAATATTGACTCAGCGTACCAAATGCTTGCACAGAAGCGCCCATTCTTGCGTAACAAACAGCTGCTTTCGCTGTTGCAAAATCACGCACTAATTGTCTTATGTCAGGAGCTTCGATGCCCGTATACTGAGCCACGCGTTCGGGTGTGTACGGAGCGGCATCAATCGCGAGTTGATTCCATTCAGGTGTAAACTCTTTTAAACGCCCAGGTTTGGCGAGCTTCTCTGTAAATAAGGTGTTGAGCATGGCTAAGAGTAATAAAACATCTGAACCGGGTTTGATGAAATGATGCTTCGATGCAATTTCTGCGGTTTCCGTTAAGCGCGGGTCAATGACAATGACTTCTCCGCCTTTTTTAGTAATAGCTTTTAGGCGCGCTTTCACGTCGGGCACACTCATAATACTGCCATTTGAGGCAACCGGATTGGCCCCGATAATTAAAAAATGGTCGCAGTTGTCAATATCAGGAACCGGCATTTTTAGCTGATGACCAAATAATTTGTGGGCAATAATGTGGTGTGGCAGTTGGTCAACCGAGGTGGCAGAGAATTTATTCTTGGTGCGTAGAGTATGCTGTAGTTCACGTCCATACAGCATAGAACCCAGATTATGTACGTTTGGGTTACCAAAATAAGTGCCTAGCGCATCGCGCCCGTATTTCTGTTGCACGGCATGAATATAGGCAACCGTTTTTTCGAAGGCATCTTCCCATGAAATTTCTTTCCACTCGCCATTTACTTTTTCTACTGGCTGACGCAAACGATCCGGGTCTTCATGCAGGTCTTGTAAAGCCGTTGCTTTAGGGCAAATATGGCCTCGGCTGAAGGTGTCTTGCTTATCACCTTTTATACTAAGAATTTGTTTGCCAGAGGTGACAATTTCAATGCCGCACATTGCTTCACATAAATTACAGGTACGGTAATGTGTTTTTTGATTTGCACTGCTTGCCTTTGGTTTAGGCGTTTTTATGGTCATATGACAAGATCTCTAATGTATTATTTTCAAATTGATGATAGACAGTTGTTCTGTAATCAAAGTTTCGGATAGTTGGGTTAATACCCGCACGGCTTGTTCTTTTGTATAGCGCTTCATATCACAGCCAAGCACTAATTGATGGCTTAAGGCGCTTAGGCTATCGACATATAACTGGATATGATCCAAAGGGATTTCAAGATTATTTTCAGCGGCTAAGTCTGATAAAAATTCACACCAAGCCACATTGATATCATCAATTAACTTACCTAACTCGTTCTGTAGAGGGCTGCCTTGGTCGTGATAGTCAGCCAATACCACTTTAAATATATTAATATCGCGCAGTAAAATGTCGAAGTTATAACTCAGGTAATTTTTATTCAGCGTTCTTAGTGCTTCTCGGTTTAGTTGAATATTTTGTGCATCGACTGATTGCTTTTTCCAGTCGTTAATCGCTTTGACAAAATAGTCTTGCAGTGGCGCTAAATAACGTTCAGCCATTAGTTTTCGCACGTCGATAATTAATTCAGACAGGGCGCTGTAATGATTATAAAAACTGGGTTGGGCAATGCCGGCTTTGCGGGCGATTTGATTCATCGTTAAACCTGCCAGGCCTTTTTCTAAAATCAATTTATGTGCTGATTGAATCAAGCGCTGCCGTGTTTGTTCTTTGCTGATTTGTCGGGGGGTGCTTGTAGGCTTGTTTTGTGCTTTCATTATTAATTCAATTTCAGCTATTGGCTTATAGTGGGTTGGACTATAAGCCAATAGTTTATTGCCCGGCAAGAAGTTTTTGTTTTTTAGCTTACCGAATATGCTCCCTGAACATGCCTGCCAAGCTTGTCAAAGGGCGTTATTTAAGCCCACTTAGCCCTGATTAAACGCTGCGAAAGCGTTTGAAGGGCTTTGCCCTTATGGCTGATTTTCCAGGCAATAAAGTTTCCGTTAGATGCTTGGGTGATAGGTAAAGGGAGCAATGTTCCGTTGTCAAGATATTGCTGAATACGGTGTTTAGGGAGGTGTCCGATGCCTAAACCTGCAAGTTGTGCCTGTATTTTCTGATCCATTGTTTGCACATATAAAATACGTTTGCCCACGCTTAAGCCAACATTTCGGGCAATATTCACGGTTGAAGTATCATGACTTACCACACGTCTTAAATTAGGCAGTAGGCTTTCTAATGCTTTTGGGTCATTTAGAAGGTGTGACTTAGGGTGAGTTTTGGCAATAAGGGGGATCATTTCTGAGGGTTCAATGCCTACCGCCCTAAAGCCCTTTTGTTGAGGAACTGGGCCCGGTGCACCGACAAGTAGATCGACTCGTTCATGTTCAAGAGCTTCCCAGCCACCATTCAATATCGATTCCGAAATATCAATTTCCATACTTTCATGTTCACAAAGAAAGTGGTTAAGCACTTCGAAAAATACCGCGTGGTTCACTGTCGATTCCAAGGCAATACGTAATTTTGGTTCCCAGCCGGTGGCGACCTCTTTGGCTTTTTCAGCTAGCAGTTTAGTGGCATTGAGGATGGCACGCCCATCTTGAAGAATGAGTTCGCCTGCAGGCGTGAGTACAGATCGCCTGCCTTCTCGTTGAAATACGGTAATTGAAAGCTGTTCTTCTAATTTTTGAATGGCATAGGACAGGGCAGAGGTGGCTTTATTCAGCTCTTCTGCTGCTTTTGCAAAGCTTCCTCGTCGATCAATGGTGTCGAGTATTTCTAATATCTCTATATTGATAGGGTTAATCGGCATTTTAGTGGCTCTCTGATTGTTCTGATTTTTAGAACATTCTAGTCAGGAAATAGCGCTTATTCAATTTTCTCTAGTCGATATACTGTCTCCATCAACTGGCAAATAGCCCGATGACTTATCACTCAGAACTTATGACACTAAATTGAATTGGAGAATAGACATGAATACATTAATCAAAAAGGTAATTTCCTCAAATGCTGGTTTCGATACCTTAGCCATCAGGCTTGCTGCTGGTGTTATTTTTACCGCTCACGGTGCGCAAAAATTATTTGGCTGGTTTGGTGGTTATGGCTTGGAAGGTACAGCAGGCTGGATGGCATCAATTGGATTAGAGCCAGGTTATTTATTAGCGTTAATGGCAGGTAGTGCAGAATTCTTTGGCGGTTTGTTTTTGATACTGGGTTTGTTAGTGCGTCCATCCGCTATTGTATTGGCTTTCACTATGGTGGTTGCCATTGTCACGGTTCATTTGGAAAATGGTTTATTTATGAGCAATAACGGTTATGAATTTGGGTTGGCTTTGCTTGCCATTAGTGTTGGTTTAGTAGTGCGTGGTGCGGGTAGTCTTAGTTTAGACAGAGAAATTCAGCTTAAGTTAGTCTAATCACAAGCTTGTTACGCAGCACGTAATCATTAACGCATTTAATAATAAGGAAAATATGATGACTATTTTACATATCGATACCAGCGCAAGTCTGGAAACCTCTAACTCTCGAGCTATTTCTGATTACATTGTTGAAAAGGTAATTGAGTCGGGAGTAAGTTCAGGCACCATTATTCGAAGGGATTTGGCAAAACAATTGTTACCACAAATTAGTGCAGAAGATTTGATTGACCTGCATTCATCATCAGAATCGGACCGTGAGTCGCTTAAGCAACACTTCGAACTGTCTGAAAATTTAATTACCGAGTTGAAGTCTTCAGATACCTTGGTGATGGGTGTGCCGATGTATAACTTTGGTGTACCGGTGGTTTTAAAACAGTGGATTGATTATATCGCCAGAGCAGGGCAAACCTTCAAATATACAGACAAAGGCCCGGTTGGTTTATCGGGTGTTAAACAAGCATTTGTCGTGATTGCCTCGGGTGGTACGCCAGTGGCTAGTCCGATGGATCATCTCAGCCCTTATTTGAAAGCGATACTGGGGTTTATTGGTGTTGAGACTGTCCATATTATCGATGCAGCTGGTTCTAAAGGGGCGACTGAAAAAGTCATTACTGAAGCGAAAGCACAAGTAGACGAAATTTTTTCAGCATAAGCTTACTCACTAATTAATAGATGATAATCCTAATAGGAGAGAATCAGATGGGTTTACTACAAAATGGCAAATGGCTTGACCAGTGGTACGACACCAAAAAGTCTGACGGTGAATTTCGTCGCCAGGACAGCCGCTTTCGTGATTGGGTTCGTAATGAAGCGGACGCCACGTTTCCGCCTGAGTCGGGTCGTTATCATCTTTATGTTTCGCTGGCTTGCCCCTGGGCGCACAGAACACTCATTTTTCGTACCCTGAAAGGGCTTGAAAAGCATATCGGGGTGAGCATAGTTGAACCGATCATGTTAGAGAATGGCTGGCAATTAAAAGATGATCACGAGGGGGTGGACTTCTTATATCAACTCTATTTGAAAGCTGATGAGAACTACGAAGGCCGAGTGACCGTGCCGGTATTGTGGGATAAGAAAACACAAAGCATTGTGAGTAATGAGTCTGCAGAAATTATTCGTATGTTTAATTCTGAGTTTAATGATTTAACCGATAACCAGGATGACTACTATCCTGAAGTGCATAGAGCTGACATTGATGAGCTGAATAATCGAATTTATCATACGGTGAATAATGGTGTTTACCGTGCGGGTTTTGCGACAACGCAAGACGCTTATGAGCAAGCTTTTCATGAATTATTTGATTCTCTGGCTTGGTTGGAAGGTAGGTTGACGAAACAGCGTTATTTGCTAGGAAACCAAATTACAGAAGCTGATTGGCGCCTGTTTACCACCTTGATTCGATTCGATGCTGTGTATGTTGGACACTTTAAATGTAATCAAAAGCGTATTGCTGATTACCCCGCTTTAAGTGCCTATTTACGCGAGTTATATCAAGTGGCCGGTATTGCAGAAACAGTCAGTTTTAAACATATCAAAACACATTATTACGCCAGCCATAAAACCATTAATCCCAGCGGTATCATCCCTTTAGGGCCTGAGCAAGACTTTACCTTAGCGCATGGTCGAGCGTTATTTTAAGAAAACAGGCAAATTTAAGAAGGTCGAAATGTCATGAGAATACTTAAGCAGATTATACAAGGGCGAGCCACAAATGACGGTGATGGTGTACGTATTCGTCGCATTGCGGGCTCTCAACTCAATCACTTAATTGATCCATTTTTGATGTTGGATGAAATCAACTCAGATGAAGCTTTGGATTATATTGGCGGCTTCCCAGAACACCCGCATCGTGGCATGGAAACCATTACCTATATGAAAGCAGGGCGTATGCGCCATCGAGACCATATGGGTAATGAAGGCGTGATCGGCCCAGGTGATGTGCAATGGATGACAGCGGGTAAAGGCGTGCTGCATTCAGAAATGCCAGAACAAGAAAGTGGTTTATTGCATGGTTTTCAATTGTGGCTGAATTTACCGGCTGCGGAAAAATTAAAACCCGCCGCCTATCGAGATATTCGCGCTCAGGATATTCCAGTTCACGTACTAATAAGTGGTCGTAAAGTGGCTGTGATTGCAGGAGAGGTGACTATAAATGATGAAACAACACTGAAAGGCGTGTTACCCAAATTAAGTACCGAGCCAGTAATGATAGACCTTAGTCTAAGTGAAAATGAAATGCTTGATTTAGCTTTCAATGCAGAGTATCCGGCTTTGGTGTATGTCATAGACGGCGAACTGATTGGTGCCGATGGTATTAATAGCGGTTGCATGGGAATATTTTCAGCAGGAGATAACCTTTCTTTGACCGCAGGTGGAAAAGGCGCATCACTGCTTATTCTAAGTGGTAAACCTTTAAAAGAACCGATTGCCCAATACGGCCCTTTTGTGATGAATACACGCGCTGAAATCGACCAAGCTATTAATGATTTTAGAATGGGGAAGCTTATTTAGAATCATTCAGTGTGGTCAGCTTTCATAATCCTTTACATGCGATCTTTAGCTAAATGTCGTGACTCTCCGGGTTTTATGTTTGAATCCAGCTCGAAATTTCCAATCTTTATTCTATGCAATTCCAGTACAGGGTTTCTAAACCTGCCAAACATGCGTTTAATTTGATGATACTTTCCTTCGGTTAAACTCACTCTAGCAAAGGTGTCTGAAAGCCTTTCGAGTTTAGCCGGTTTTGTGGTGATATCTTCAAAGGGAAAATACATTCCCGTTGAAAAGGCTTCTATGCACTCATTTGAAATAGAATTTTCGACGGTCACTTCGTAGACTTTCTCAACTTTCTGTTCAGGTGACATTAAGCGTTTAGACCAAGTACTGTCATTTGTCAGCAAGAGTAAGCCAGAAGAATTTAAATCCAAACGCCCAACGATATGTAATGTTTCTAATTCATCTTGCGTAATCGAAAGCTCACTTGACTCACGAAGAACATCGATGACCGTTCGATGTTGGTGGTCTTTGGTAGCGCTGATCACACCTTTAGGTTTGTACAGCATTAAATAGATAGGCTTTTTGTCTTGAAGTATTTTTCCATCAACACAGACTAAGGAAAACTGATCGATTAATAGATCAACGCTGCCAGCAAGTACATTATTTACGCTCACTCTTTTCTGAGCGAGCAGTAAACGAACATCATCCTTCGGGATGCCTGTTTTAAGCGAAATGAAACGGTCGAGCCTGTGCTTATTTGCAGCCATTTAGTTTCCTGAATGAAGGTCAGGGCAGACACACAGGCCTGCTCCTAAAGTTTTGTGTAATATCATCTCCCCGTTCCTGTGTCTAAATATACCCAAGCCGTTTAGCCTCAAGTAGTGCTTGGGTTCTATTCTTAACCTGCAATTTGCTGTAAATGTTATGCAAGTGCCATTTTAATGTTCCCAGTGAAACCAGTAACTTTTCTGCAATAATCTTATTGGGCAAACCTTCAGATAATAAATTTACAATCTCAATTTCTTTGGCTGTGAGCGCTTCAATAAACGCTGGGTTTTCAGTACTTCCTTTAGGTCGGATTTTTTGCATTAAGCGAGCATAAAAACGCTGTTCTTCTGAATTAAGTATCTCGTAATGTTTATCTGACTTAAACGCAGCTAATAGCTTATGAAGCGCGGGCTCATCGATGAGCATCCTAAAATAGTTTTGTGTTTGGGCAAGTGCTAAGAGTTCTTGCAGTACTCTATTTATCTGGTCTTTCTTGCCCGAATATTCTAGGTTTAGGATATGTAACTTTAACCATTCAGCTTTCCTTCGAAGTTGTCCTTTTTCCTCAGTTCTTTTGATGAATAAATCGATGATTTTTTTAGATTCATTAAATTCTTTTCGCTGCCATAAACAATAAATAATGCTGCGTGCTGCGATGTTATGCAGCGAGGTTTCTAGTTTAAAATCACTTGCTGAGCCTAAAATAAGATCGTATTCACTCGCATATCGCTCTGCTTCGGCACTACGTTTTTGTCTGATTAATAACACAATCAAGTCGTCTATCAGTTTATATTTTAATCTGGGTAAGTCCTGTGTGTCTGCCCACTTTACGCCATCTTTTAAGAAACCAACCGCTTCTTCAACCGCATTGTCATGAACAAATAAACGCGCTTGTGTTTCGAATGCCGCTATTAATAAATCACTTGGGCTTTGTTCTTTCAAATAAGGTAGCGTGTCTTTTAAATAGGGTCTAACTGACTCTATTTCATCATGCTCATAATGAATAGCGGCTAATAAGGCGGCTAGCCCAAAACCATTATGAGACGTCTCACCTAACTTTTGCTTCGCGAGTTGATAAGCTTCGAGTGCTTCACGCAGAGCCTCATGGTGGAAACCCTGTTTTGCATAGGTGACGGCAAGCAAGGATTTAACCAAGGTGATGCCATAGAAAGAACCAAATGCCTCTAAATGCTGTATAGATTGATGGAAGGCATCGCGGGAAGATTTAAAGTTTGAAAGGCATTTCGCACAATAGCCTTTGATTAATAAGGCGAGCCCCAGCTCATAATGATGATCGTCAGAATTACCATAGAATTTTGGGTCTTGCCATTGGTTTAACCAGCTTTCAATAAGCGGTGAGGCTTTTGTGGCATTGTCTTTCAAACCTTCCATACAACACTGAATTAAAGCCGCGGTTCGGGTGATTTCTTGTTGAATATTTTGTGAATAATTAGCTTTATTTTGAATGAGCCACTGCAATTGCTCTGCCACACTCAGGAAATGACGGTTTGCCAAACGCGCCCAAATTGAGCCAATTCGTAAACGCGGATAGTTTTTTATAATGTCTTCTGGTAGTGCGTCAAACCAGTTGTGATAGGTAATATGTTTACCCATTTTAACCACCACGGTGGTAAAGGCTTGTTCCATCCATTGCGCTGCTTGCTCAAAATTTTTGGATTGAATCGCTAAAGGAATCGCATCGTCTATCGCGTTCTCATCATGAAAGCATATTGCTGCACTGAGCTGCCATCGATTACGTTGTTTCTCGCTATATTCAATTTGGCAGCGATGTTTTAGAAATAAACCAAATAGTTGATGAAAACGATACCAGCTTCCACTGGCTTCAATCGGGGTAATAAAAGTATGTTGTTCGACGTAAGGCCAGAATGCTTGCCATTGCTCTGGTGTTTCACTTAATGACTGACAAATACTTAAATTGAATCGGTCGAGCAAACTTAGTTTTAACAGAAACTGTTGTATTTCTTGCGTTTGCTGTTCAAACACACGTTCAATGAAGTAACGATCAAATGCTTGTTGTTTTAGGTTGGCATCTTCAATAAATCGTTTAAGTTCTGTCTCGCTTTGTAAACCGCTGGCCATATAAAAGGCAGCGGCAGGCCAGCCCTCGCTGACCTCAGCGAGTTGCTTTGAAAGTTCATCTTCAGGGATGGTTTTTTTATGAAGTTTAAATGTGGCCTGAATATCTTCCTTAGAAAAACGTAAAGCTTCTTGGGTAATGCTGGCCAGCTGATCCTCTATAAGCAAATGGCTATAAGAAAAGTGCGGGCTTGCGCTGGTGGTCATAAAAATACGAATACCAGCATGACTCATTTGAAGTAATAAATTGATTATCTCTATCGACTCTTCAGAGTGAATAAAGTCAGCATCATTCAAAAATAAGGCTAAACGAGGCTGCTTGTTCATTTGATCGATGATCGAGCGTGTCCAAAGTTCTATAGAAGGGGAAGTGAAACCACTTGTATGGCTGAAATCAGACGCCTCTTTTTCAGATCTTTCTAGCTGAATGAGCGCGGTATTCCATTTATGCAAGAAGTTAATCGGGTCGTTATCAGACTGTCTAAGGTTCATCCACACATGGGGCAGCTTTAGATGATCATAAATTTGTTTGAGAAAACTCGTTTTACCATAGCCCGGCGGTGCTTGAATAAGTGTCAGCTTCTTTGTTTGAGCATCAATCTGCCTTAATAGCGGCAAACGTATTAAATGATTCTTAAACGAAGGGGGGGAGATGTCTGGATTAAACGAAGAGGACATATTTTTGTTGGCAACTCACACAAGGGATTAAGGCAAGTTAGCTTGCCTTTTTTATCAATAGATGAATTTAGCTTAGCGGATTTATCTTGCTTAGCATAGTGCGAAAGATGATTGCTTTTGAGAGGCTTTGGGTAATCTTTTACTTTACAGTAATCGTTATTTTCTCTGAAAGAACCGGTTTACTGTGGGGGATGTGTGCGAAGTTTCCAAGCAAAAGCTGCAAGGTATGGATTCCCGGTGTTAGTTTTATTTCAGTTTCAGTTTGGCCGCCCCCAAAATGTTTAATGCTGTCTGTGGAAGGCAGTGGTTTCGTTAAGTCGGGCAGGGTCTTTTGATCAATTAAGAGGTGATGATGCCCAGTATTCTTTTTATCGATTCCTGCAGGAGCGACCCCCATATTGCTTAAACCAAACACTACTTTGACATTCTCTGATACAGTCTGGCCATCGGAAGGCTGGATAAAGTAAATCTGTGCATTTGACGGAGCTTCAGAGATCATGTCAGCGGACAAAACCTTAAAAGCTAAGAGCAACATGCCTAAAGAAAGTACAAACGTAATTTTTTTCATAAGTTATCCTTAAATTTTTTTATTGGTGGAGTGTGTAAGTTAAACGCTTGTTGGTATTTTGAAAACTAAAAGTTTGAACAAAAAGGTGACAATTCAAAAATACCCCAATCGATCAGATTCGAATGGTAGCAAAAGATACAGTTGTCATAAATGTCGCAACAATTGAACTGCAAAATTGTAGGTAAGGTAGGGGGGGGATTTATCATCCTTGACGCTATCGCTAACTATCCCTGTGCTTCGACGAGATAAAAGTCAGATTTTGAGGCAGAGCATTCAGGGCAGGTCCAGTCTTCTGGGACATCTTCCCAGAGTGTGCCAGCAGGAATGCCTTCATCTGGCATACCTAAGGCTTCGTCATAAATAGTGTCACAGGTAATGCAGCAGTATTTTTTGTAGTGTGTATTGGTCATGTCATCGCTCGATTTTTAGTACCGTTCATTGAGCCTGTCGAAATGTCTCCGATAAAACTCAACGTTTAATTTTAATTATGAACTCAAAACAACTTCTTCAAAATCGGGTTTTTCGCGAACGAAACATTCAGGGCAGGGGAAGTCTTCTGGTACATCTTGCCACTTCGTGCCTGCGGCATAACCTTCATGCTCACAGCCTACTGTTTCATCATAAATATAGCCACAATCCGGGCATTGATACTGCGCCATTGTGTTAATCCTCGTGTTTTTAGTTGTCTGTTTATAGGTTTATGAGCAAGCCTTTTTCAGCTTGCTCATTGGCGAATTTCTACGCCGCTTTCGCATCTTCAGTCTTTCCAGCTTCGCGATGGAATTTTCTGAATATTTCATCACGTTTAGCCGGGTCGATATTTACCTTGCTCATATCTCCATCGGCCCAATCCACCACGCGTGAATCCATCACATGGCGCCAAGCAGGTGGAAATAATGCCAAGCCCATCATTGCCGGATAACCCTGAGGTAATTGCGGTGCATCGGCATAGTCACGGAGCAACTGATAAGCACGTGTGGGGTGTGCATGATGGTCAGAGTGGCGTTGCAGATGCAGCGTGAGTAAGTTCGATGCTTTGAAATTATTGTTCCAGCTATGATGTGGCTGGCAGCGTTCAAAACGACCGTTCTCAAGTGTTTTTCGAAGCAAACCATAATGTTCTATATAGTTCGCCATAGTTAGCTGAAACCAACCATAGGCCGCACATATCAATAAGAAAGGTAAAGCGGCCAAACCGAAGAAGTAAGTCATGGCAGCATAGCCAACAATAGTAATTAGTGATGTTTGGATTAATTCATTATGGATGGAAAATACAGGACGATTTTGTCGCTTTAGGCGTTCTGCTTCAAGCGTCCAGCCACGCACTGCTGCACCGGGTAGTTCACGTAAGGCAAATTTATAGATGTTTTCACCCATTTTAGACGAAGCAGGATCTTCGGGTGTCGCCACATCTTTATGGTGTCCTTTATTGTGTTCTATGTTGAAGTGCGCATAACCCGAGCAGGCTGATCCGATTTGTGCAAAGAGAACCTGGGTTTTATCGTTCATCTTATGGCCCAGTTCGTGGCTCATGGTTAAACCAACAGCGTGAAGCGCGCCGACACTTAGAAATGCGCCAATAATGTGAAACCAAGACCAGTTACCTGACACCACCACATAGGTCATGGCTATCAAGCCTAGCCAATTCAAAATAGTGGCAGAATATAAAACATTTTTATAGTAAGACGATTCTTTTTGCAGCTCCATTTCTTGCTCTGCTGTCGGGTTAAACGAGTCTTCTCTCACAAAGGCGTCAACGACTGGAATAACAACCCAAAATACAGAGGCAAGCAACCATAACCAAACACCTTGGCCAGTTGCATAGGCTAAACCAGAAGATAGTAGAATGGAGACAGGAACAACCAACGTAACTAAATACCAATACTTCTTAACCGCTGCCCAGTGTTTATCTTTCTCACTCAATGTTTTATTTTCATCCATTTTGTGTCCGGTAATATTAACCGTATGTGATTGGCTCATGTGTCGTCTCCTAAATTGTTATAATTGAATAACTGCTTTTAAGCCTTCCTGGCTAGTTTGTTTGTTCTTATTGTTAGGCAGTATTACAAAATAGGAAAAATTAGGTACCTAACCAAAGTTAGGGGGGAGTAAAAAGATAAAACTGAGTTGGTTTTTTGAAAAGCTTCTAAATATGTGCTGTAGTATCAAACTTGGTATTTTAGGGATATAAACCTGCTTGTTAATGCTTGTCATCGATGCCGTTCAACTGCTACTTTTGCGGTCTTTACTTTTAGTTTCCTTGTCGAATGATAAATAAGTGAATGTAGAAGTTTTAGTTGTAATACCTGCTAGAGGTAAGTCGGAAGGAATTCCTCGAAAAAACCTCAGATCAATCAACGGTCATCCCTTGATTGGCTATGCCATTGAGTGCGCTAAACAGTCTATATAAACCGGATATTTATGTGTCGTCCGAAGATGCGGTAGAATTAAACGTAGTCGACGTTCATCAAAGTGTCGAGTTTGCTAAAACACAAGGTTTTGAAATTGAGCTTTCAGCATCTAGAGAATCAAAAACAGCGACAGAGTTTGCTATCGATGGGCTTCTATTGTCTCGACTACAGGAATACTTTAAAGGGAAGTCTCTTTATTACTGAGATAAAACTGGATTAATTATGTTAACGCTTCAACAAACGCTAGAAGATCAGAAAGACATCATAAAATTATGTCAGCCATGCTTAGAAAACCGTTATGAGTTATATAGCCCAAATGACAATTACGGTTTTGCACATGTAATGAAATCCTATGCTGATTATCCGGTGGCAGACTCTATTTATGCGACCTTCCCGCATGGTATGTATATGCGTGATAAAGTCGTCAGTATCTCCGAATTAGAGGCTGACTTCCCTAATGTGCTTAACTATCCGCCTTTTACAACACCACTTTGGAAGAAAGCCGCCAAGACAAAAAAAATCATACCTTTTGCTGCGCCAATCCATTATGCACTTAAGGTGTTTCAATCTGAGGTCACAAAGTCAGAAAGAAGAGGCACACTTTTTCTTCCTATGCATTCAACGAAAATGGTGGAAATAAACTTTGATAGGGATGCTGTACTAGCTGAGTTGCAAGAGCTTCCAGACGAATTCAAGCCAATTACGATTTGCCTGCATTGGCAAGATATTGAAAAGGGTTTACATATATTCTTTAGAGATAAAGGGTTTGACGTGGTTTGTGCAGGTCACTTCACAGACTGTGATTATATTTTCCGTTGGTTACACTTAATTAGTCAGTATAAGTTAGTTGCTCATTGTGGTTTTGGAAGTGCGTTATTTTATTCCGTTTTGGCTGGCGTCCCGTTTTATCTTACTAAAGAGCAAGCGGAGATAATTCCGCATGCAAGCTTTAAGGCGTTTCACAAAGATTCATCAGAATATACGAAGTCAGGGCTTGGAAGATTAGAAAGCCTTAGACGAATCTTTAGTGTGCCAGTAAGCAAAATAAGCAGAGAGCAGAAAGACTTAGTGAATCTATGGACACATGCGCATCTTGTGAAAAAACCAGATGAATTAAAGAAGTTATTCCAAAGCTTGAAAGCAAGCTATCTCGAAGATAAGGTAAAGCGTTCGCTTTAAGGCGTTTTGAAGGCCTCCAATATTATATTCAGTAGCAAGCTTCTAGCTTTCCCTATTTGGCCTTATGCGTGTATTTATTAATTCCACAACCTAAAATGCTGTTCATTCACTAAATGATGCTTATTATATGGTCCGAAAAATCACGTTTCTTGCACGTTTCGACAATCTCAACAAACGTCATAATTGTGAATGTTTGGCTCAACTACGTACCATTCATTCCTGATTTGTATTTAAGGCGAACTTTAATAAGTCTTGAATAACTTGTCTTTAAAACAATAGCTAAAAGGTATGCAGATGAAAACAATAATAAAACATGTCGTGATTAGTGGTGCAGGCAGTGGTTTGGGCTTTGGTTTGGCTTCGCGTTATTTAAAACGTGGCATAAGCGTGACGGTGTTGGACTTAGCGATCAATGAAGAACGAAAACAACTATTAAATGAACTGGCTGTTGCGCATCATACAAGGTGGTGTTTTTTTACAACAGATGTAACGAATGCTCAAATTTTAAAGGAAAATATAGATCACGCGATAGTGAAGTTTGGTTCGATTGATTTAGCAATAAATTCCGCAGGCGTGGTGATTAATAAAGCTCTGGAAGATACCAGCCCGGAAGACTTCAAGCGTGTCATTGATATTAACCTGAATGGTAGTTTTAATTTTGCCTCTGCGGTATTGCCCACTATGAAAACGGGCGCGCGCTTAACATTGATCGCTTCCATTGCTGGTCTGATTAGTAACTATGCTTACAGCGCTTATGGCGCCTCTAAGTTTGGTGTTGTGGGTTTAGCGACCACCTTACGTTATGAATATGAACACAAAGGTATTCATATTTCTTGCGTCTGCCCGCCAGAAGTACAAACGCCGATGGTGACTAAAGAGCATGCCCATGGAAATAAGGTATCCTTAGAACTGAAAAAGTTTGCTGGGTCTATGCAGGCTGATGATGCTTGTGACCAAATTGTCTCTGCTTTGGATGCAGGTAAATGGATGGTGATTCCGAGTTTTAATGCCAAATTTTTAGCCACTTCGGCGAGAATTTTCCCACGATCATTTTTTGCTATTATGAAGCAGCTTATTAAACGTACTGTGAAGAAGTTTGCTTAAGTGCTGAAGGTTCAATTTATACCTTCTTCTAGTGTATAGCTTTCGGCCCCTGAGATCCTATGGGTCAGGTCAGGCTCTCAGTTACATTTAGTGCATTTAGTGCATTTCGACGAGCTCAACGAGCGATATATTCGCTTCCTGAGCTCGTCGAAGGGGCTTTAAAATTAAACTATGAGTTTCGTTAAATATTTCGACAAAGTTCAATGAGCGTACAAATAAACTTTCTTGTCATGCGATTAACTGGTTTTCAAATAAGTAGTATTTCTAAAAAACACACCCCCCTTTTCGAGTGGTGTGTTAACTCTTCATACATAGTAGTAGCGTTAAAATAAGCTAAGCTAGATCAAAACGATCGGCATGCATCACTTTACTCCAAGCGTTTGCAAAGTCACGAACAAAGGCTTCTTGTGAGTCGCTGGACGCATAGACTTCTGCATTCGCTCGTAGTTGTGAATTTGAGCCAAAGATTAAATCTACACGGGTGCCCGTCCATTTTACATCACCTGTTTTTCGGTCACGACCTTCAAAAGTATCTGCTGCTTCAGACGTTGGTTTCCATTCGGTGCTCATATCGAGCAAATTCACAAAGAAGTCGTTTGTTAATACTTCTGGCTGCTTAGTGAACACACCGTGTTGTGCGTGTTTGAAATTAGCATTGAGAACACGCATACCACCAACTAAAACAGTCATCTCAGGGGCTGATAAGGTTAATAATTGCGCCTTATCAAGCAGTAGTTCTTCAGCTGATACACGGTACGTTGCTTTTTGATAGTTTCGAAAACCATCTGCAGCAGGTTCAAGAACCGCAAAACTTTCTATATCTGTTTGTTCCTGAGTCGCATCGGTTCGGCCAGCTTTGAATTCAACAGAGATAGTTTGGCCTGCGTTTTTCGCGGCTTCTTCTACGGCAGCTGTGCCACCCAAAACAATCAAGTCGGCAATAGAAACGTATTTGTTTCCTGGCTGGGCTTTATTGAACTCTGTTTGAATAGCTTCAAATGCCGACAGCACTTTGCTTAACTTCTCTGGTTCATTGGCTGCCCAGTCTTTTTGTGGAGATAAACGAATTCGTGCGCCATTTGCACCACCACGTTTATCTGATCCACGGAAGGTTGATGCTGAATTCCAGGCGGTTGACACGAGTTCTGAAATACTTAAACCAGATGCAAGAATGTTAGCTTTCAATGCCTCGATGTCTTGATCATTGATTAGCTCATGACTCACTTCAGGCACAGGGTCTTGCCAAATTAATTCTTCCGCAGGTACATCCTTTCCTAAATAACGAGAACGTGGCCCCATATCTCTATGTGTTAATTTGTACCATGCGCGTGCAAATGCATTGGCAAACTCGTCTGGATTAGCATTGAAGTACTCGGATAGTTTGCGGTAATCCGGATCTTCACGCAGTGCTATATCCGCAGTAGACATCATAATACCTGCTCGAATGGTTGCATCTTCAGCATCAGGTGCATGATCTATACCCGATAAGCCTTTTGCCACCCACTGAAGCGCGCCAGCCGGACTTTTACTTAATTCCCATTCATAGCCCAGCAGCATATCAAAGTAACCCATATCCCATTGTGTCGGTTTAGGTGTCCAAGCGCCTTCTAAGCCACTAGTAATAGTGTCTCGTCCTTTACCGCTACCATAGGTGTTTTTCCAACCAAAGCCTTGTTCTTCAATATTGGCTGCTTCGGGTTCAGGGCCAACATGGGAAGGGTCTCCTGCGCCGTGCGCTTTACCAAAGGTATGGCCGCCTGCAACTAATGCCACAGTTTCGAGATCATCCATCGCCATACGGGCAAATGTTTCTCTAATATCTTTTGCTGAGGCAAGTGGGTCTGGCTCGCCATTTGGGCCTTCCGGGTTAACGTAAATCAAGCCCATTTGAACCGCTGCTAGCGGATTTTCAAGTTCACGGTCACCAGAGTAACGCTGATCATCAAGCCACTCTTTTTCTGCGCCCCAGTAAATATCTTCTTCCGGCTCGAAAATATCGGCTCGTCCACCGGCAAAACCAAAGGTTTTTAAGCCCATGGAATCCAAGGCAACATTACCTGCAAGGATCATTAAATCGGCCCATGAAATTTGCTTGCCATATTTTTGCTTGATCGGCCACAGCAAGCGTCGAGCTTTATCCAGGTTGCCGTTATCTGGCCAGCTATTCAACGGCGCAAATCGCTGAGAGCCAGAGCCAGCACCACCACGGCCATCTGCTGTTCGGTAGGTGCCAGCACTGTGCCACGCCATGCGGATAAAGAAGGGGCCGTAATGACCATAATCGGCAGGCCACCAGTCTTGAGAGTCTGTCATGAGTGCTGTTAAATCTTGTTTTAATGCATCTAGATCAAGCTGTTTGAATGCGTCTGCATAGTTGAAGTCAGCACCCAACGGTGTGGTGTTTGATGACTGCTGGTGAAGAATTTTCAAATTTAATTGGTTTGGCCACCAATATTTATTTGTGGTGCCTTTTCCCTCATTTTTGGTTAATGAACCATGCATGAAAGGGCATTTTCCTGCGTTTTCGTTATTATTCCCGCTCATAAGAACCTCCAGTTTATTGTTACAGAAGCACAATTTCTTCCTAATCGTTTTCAAGACTGAAAAAATGATTAACACAACGAAGTTTTAATGTCTGTTAATCAGAATACGCTCCTTATTTGTATTAAGCATAGTTTTTTAAGGTTGTTAATGAAAACAATAAAAATAGATCATAGTGTTCTATTTTTTGGATGCTGCATTATTTCAATGCAGCATCAATAAATATCTTCCGGTATACTTTCCGGGTTATTTTAATTGCGCCATTTTAAATGGATGTCTGACGACAGAATAGAGGTTTCCCTTGACAAAATTTAGACCCTGTATTGACCTTCACCAAGGCAAAGTGAAACAAATTGTCGGTGGAAGTTTAAATGAGCAAGGTGCAGAGACAAACTTTGTGAGTGACTATGATGCAGCTTATTACGCTGAGCTTTATCGCAAACATGCCTTAAAGGGTGGACATGTCATAGCCTTAGGGTCAGGAAATAAAGAAGAAGCATTGAAAGCATTATCTGCTTGGCCAAATGGTTTACAGTTTGGTGGTGGGGTTAGTGAAAAGAATGCGTCTGAATTTCTGCAAGCAGGTGCATCGCATTTAATTGTGACATCCTATATTTTTGAACAGGGTGAGCTTTCTGCTAATCGAATAGAAAAGATTAAACGTGAAACAGGGAAAGATCGTTTAGTCTTAGACCTGAGTTGTCGCAGAACTGAATCTGGCTGGAATATCGCCACAGATCGTTGGCAGACGATTACCCATACCCAAATTGATAAAGCAACACTGGCTGAGCTTGCGGGGCATTGCGATGAGTTTTTAATTCATGCAGCGGATGTTGAAGGCTTACAAGCAGGTATTGATCAAGAGTTAGTCGTGTTGCTCGGTGAAATATCCACCATTCCCGTGACCTATGCCGGTGGTGCAAGATCACTTCACGACCTTGAGTTAGTCAGTACCTTATCAAATGGCAAGGTCGATCTAACGATTGGTAGTGCACTCGATATTTTTGGTGGTAAGGGCATTACACTAGATGAATGCATTCGTTGGAATAAACAATAAGCAGCGTCGCTAGCTTATGCTTGTGATCACCTTATTCAAGCATCACATTATCCAAATAAAACGTTATCTCTTTTGGTGGATTGGAGATAAAAAACTTCATATTTCTTATCTTTGACATATCCATTTCACGAGAACGCGGCGATGTTTTTATATCGTTTAGCGAGACTTCAAAAGTATTAAAACCTGGTAGAACAACAAACTTATAATTTTCCACCACAAGAAAAGCTTAGACATCCGAAATACAGTAGCTAAAGATAAGAATGCTACTAGTAACAATAGGGCTGACGTGTGGTTAGTACGGTTTGGTTTGCTAAAAAAAATAATAGAAAATACAACACCAAGTACATCATACAAAAAATCGACGACACTTCGATCACGGCCAACATAAGGCTGAATGATTTCAATAAGAAGCCCTATATAAACTGAATACACTGAAATTGATAAGGTTTTTCTAAAGGTGCTTGAATGACCCAGTAATAATATCAGAAGAAATAAATTCGCGAAAAAAATACGAAAGCATGACCACTATTAATTATATGAGGGAATAAGATGCCATGATTCGGTAATAAGATAACAACGAGAATGCAGCAGGCTAAAAGAAAACCTGTAGAAAAGGCGTGTTGAAAGTAGAACTGCATTTATTAATCTCGATGAGCGAATCAATTAATAGGAATCCAGTATAGCCTTATCTTTACGTATTAAGTCACGAAGGTACTCACTTGGTGTAGAGTAAAGCCCGTTATTGCCAGCTCTACTGTCGACATACATTCTCAGTTCGTCAGTTAACGAAAGATTCAAGCTGCTCGCCATAATAAACTCCTCGAAGACACTATATGATCGGATTAATCTGATTATGGCATATATTGTCGATTATCGATCACTTCAGAATAAGAGTTGGCTATTTCAAGGAGCCTTAACAAAGAGGAAATTTATCAAGTATCAATCAGTCTTTTTATGGACTATAATTAGACCACAAATACTTCAGTCATATGCGCGGGGGCGTTATGCGAATTGAAACTATCAGCTTTTTAAAACAGAACGCTGCTAATTTAGAGCTGGAAGAACCAATAGTGATCACCCAAAGTGGTAAGCCAGTTTATAGAATTGAGACCGAGCACCAGGCTCAGCGAAAAGATGAAGCTATTGCGTTATTGAAATTGATGAATATCGCTGAAAGAGATATTCGCTCAGGCAAGACAATGAGTCCTGAAGAAGCAAAAGAAGCTTTAAAACGACGTCGGCAAGAAGGGTTAACAAGCTTTGGCAAAAGTTGAGATCACCCATCTTGGGTTTGAAACCCTTTATTATCTTGAGCAATATATGGTTGAGTTTATCTCTGACCCTGAGTCATTAACTGAACAGCTTCTCGATATTGCATCAGATAAACTATCTAAACACCCAGAAATCAGCCCGGTTTGTCCAGAACTAGAGCATATTGGCGTATTTGATTATCTTCAGCTGACGATCGATAGTGATTATAAAATTCTCTACAGGTATGACAAAGCTACCGATACAGTCTTTGTCACCGCGTTTATGCGAGCCAAACAAAGCGTAGAAAAACTACTAGTTCGATTCGCATTACTAACTTAAAAATATTGCTCTAGTGACCTGTTTTCTGTTGAGAATACTTAGCCCCGTTATTCGTTGGTTAGCGATACTTATTTGAAGACCCGCTTTATGCTGGCCTCAGAGCAAAAGCGTCTATTTTAGAACAACGATATAACAATAATACTTCGCCTAAAGATCCACCTCTTGTTGCATTTGAATTCGCTTAAGGTATTTGTGATTAGGTGGTTTATTTTTCCTCGATTTTAGTCATAAGTGCGCCTCTAAACTTAGATCTTGTGTCGCAAGTTGTGGTAACCGATGTACATTTCGCTGTTCTGACTGAGTATGAAATATCGCAATATGTATTAAGCGAAGAGCCGATGGGGAAGGCGGGTGCATACGGTATTCAAGGAAAGGCAGCGCTTCGGGGTGCCCATTTGGGGTGATTGAAGTGACTTACAAATTCTTATCTATAAATGGCTACTTAGTTTTGCAAAAATCGTTCAGTCTAAATAGCCATATATTTATACTAATGACAAATCATCCAAGGGCGCTGAGAAGGGAATATTTTGCTGCCATCAGCCAAAAACAGCATTTTTGAACGTCTCTCATTGGGCTTCTCACAGCCGCAGCCGCTGCCATGTTTTTCATCACGGCTATCGGTTGTTGAAAAGACCGGTTCATTGGCACTTTTTTCATTTCTTTCATGCGCTTTCTTTTGCGTCTGATCCATAGGAGGAATATTTTTCGATAACAGAATAACTCTTCCACAAGCCTTGCCGCAAGTCGGGCAATTCTTAGCATGTCCGCTTTCATTTATCGCGACTAATTCATGAAAAATACCGTGCTCATCACATTTGTAGTCATATAAAGGCATGTTCTCATCCTCTTAAAAAGGTCTTAAATTATTGAGATTCTGTTGAACTAAATTAGTATGGCTCAATGAGGTTAACTCACTGAACCATGCTTCGTGCTTGCTTATTGAGTTAAAAATCTATTTATCGGGCGCTAATGGAATATCAATTTTTGATGAATCAACTTTCTTGGTTGGCCCATCAGCATTCGGCTGCATGTCGAAGTCGAAGATATCCGTCGGTAACCAGAGCGTTGCACAAGCGTTGGGTATATCGACCACACCACTGATGTGACCTTGGACTGGCGCGCAACCCAATATGGCGTAAGCTTGCGCTTCTGAATAGCCAAATTTGGTCATGTAGTTAATGGCATTCAAACACGCTTGTCGATAAGCGACATGCACATCTAAGTAATGCTGCTTTCCATACTCATCGACAGAAATACCTTCAAATATGAGGTAATCATCGTATTTAGGTGCAATTGGGCTGGGCTTAAATATTGGGTTTTTAATACCGTATTGAGACATACCGTCTTTGATCAAATTCACTCGAAGGTGAATCCAGCCAGCCATTTCGATTGCGCCACAGAAGGTAATTTCGCCATCGCCTTGGCTGAAGTGTAAATCGCCAACGCTTAGGCCACCGTCTTTCACATAAACCGGGAAGTAAATTTTAGAACCACGCGATAAATCTTTAATATCACAGTTACCACCATGCTCTCTTGGAGGGACGGTACGTGCGCCTTCAGCACCGGCTTTTTTAGCTGCTTCACCTTTCATTGTGCCCATGTGAGCGGTAGATCCGTCTGGTAGCGTGGCTAAAGCAGGGACTCTTTCTGGTTCTGTGTCATACAAACCTTTTTCACGCGTATTCCATTCTTCTAACATTTCTTTAGACGGTAAGCAGCCTATTAAGCCTGGGTGGATTAAACCGGCAAACTCGACATTTGGAATATGGCGAGACTTAGTGAACATGCCGTTGAAGTCCCAAATTGATTTTTGAGCTTCAGGGAAATGTTCGGTCAAGAAACCGCCGCCATTTTGCTTGGAAAAGAAGCCATTGAAACCCCATTGGCTTTCATCAAAGGTGCCAATATCAAGAATATCGACGACTAATAAATCGCCTGGCATCGCACCTTCGACACCGATTGGGCCGGATAGAAAGTGGACTTGAGACAAGTCGACATCTCTGACGTCTTCTGCAGAATCATTGTTTTTAATTTGTCCTCCGGTCCAGTCATAGCATTCTACGATGAAGTCATCCCCCGGTTTCACCATTTCCACCATTGGGATATCTGGGTGCCAACGGTTATGGATCTTTTCATTGGTGTAGGGTGACTCTTTTAAATTTACTTTAATGATAGTATCAGTCATGTCAGGCTCCTCATTTCACCTAATGGTTTTCTTCAGTTTTGGGTTGTGCTTTTTACTTCTTGGTTTTATGGTTCTCAGCGTTAAACCGAGAGATATTTCTTGATTTGCTCGGTATTGACGTCTGCGCGTAAGTCTTCATGAATAAATTGACCTTTATCGATGACGATAATTCGGTCTGCTACTGCCATCGTAAAACTCAAGACCTGTTCAGAGACGATGATGGTGATGTCACGAAGCTTTTTGATTTCGTTTAAGACATTAGCAATATCTTTGATAATGGAAGGTTGGATACCCTCAGTCGGCTCATCGAGTAATAACACTTTAGGATTAGTGACAAGTGCTCGGGCAATGGCTAACTGCTGTTGTTGGCCTCCTGATAGATTGCCGCCTTTACGGTGTCGCATTTCACGCAATACTGGGAATAGGGCATAAATGTCGTCTGGAATGGTTTTTAGCTTCGATACTTCCATGCCTGTTTCAATATTTTCTTGAACAGTTAGGTTTGGAAATATCAGGCGACCTTGAGGCACATAAGCAATACCGTTTTCAACGCGTTGATAAGGTTCCTTATTGGTGACATTGAAACCATCGACAGAAATTTCGCCACCTGTGCTTGGAAGTATTCCAATTAGCGATTTAAATAGGGTTGTTTTACCCATACCGTTTCGGCCCATAATGGCCAAGGTCTCATTTTTTTGAACCGTAAAGTTAAGGTCATGGATGACTTCACTTTGTCCATATGCCACTTTTAAGTTAGAAACGCTTAACATATCGTCACCTGCTAAAAATTTGTTTTGTTCAACTGAACATTCAATATGAGTCATTCAAAATGACCTTCTCTTGATTAATGACCTTCTCTTGATTAATGACCTAAGTAGACTTCAATCACACTCGGGTCATTTTGAACGGTCTCCATATCGCCCGTTGCGAGTATTTTTCCTTGATGTAACACTGTGACTTTGTGAGCAATTCGGGCAACAAATTCCATATCATGTTCAATAACAAGCACGGAACGACCTTGGCTAATTTTGTTGAGGAGCACAGCAGTTTGTTCACGTTCTTTCACGCTCATCCCGGCAACAGGTTCATCGAGCATAAGTAGTTGAGGGTCTTGAATTAGCAACATACCTATTTCAAGCCACTGCTTTTGGCCATGGCTGAGCAAGCCTGATTCGGTATCTAACTCTTCTTCAAGCATGATTTCTTTAGCAATCTCTTTGATTTTTGAGAGCACGGTTTCATCACGTTTAAAGGTGAGGGAACCAAATACGCCTCGTCCTTTTGGGTAAGACACTTCTAGGTTTTCGAGCACACTCAAGTTTTCGTAGATTGATGGCGTTTGAAATTTTCGGCCAACACCCGCTCTTACAATCGCGTGCTCAGATAAGTTAGTGAGTTCTTTATTTAAGAACTTGATGCTGCCAGAGGTGGCTTTTGTTTTGCCACAAATCAAATCCAGTACCGTTGTTTTACCCGCACCATTAGGTCCAATGACAACATGTAGTTCATTTTTATCAAGGTAGAAATTCAAGTTATCCACCGCTTTAAAACCATCAAAGGAAACGGTTAAGTCTTCAATTGATAGTGTGTAGTCGGTATTCGTCGTCATATTCATATCCGTCTCCAAAAATCATCATGTTTATTAACCTGTTTGATCAGCACCCACTATCAACTTGGGTTGTTAGCATTTGAAGCGCTGAGATCTTTCGGGTTAGATGCTTTAGATTCCTTGTTAAATAGTTTGGTGATAAAGCGGAATTTATTGGTGATATGGTGTCCATGATCTTCCCAAAGTCCGGCTAAGCCATTCGGGAAAAACATGACGACACCAATGAACATGGCCCCCATGAGAAACAACCACAGCTCTGGGAAAGATTCAGAAAAGGCTGTTTTACCAAAGTTAATTAATAAGGTGCCGTACACTGCGCCAATCAGAGATAAACGCCCACCGACTGCAGCAAAGATAACCATTTCGATGGATGGGACGATGCCCACGAACGACGGCGACATGAATCCCACCTGTAAGGTGAACATCGCACCACCAATCGCTGAAATCATGGCGGCAAAGCAGAAAATGAAAATTTTAAAGTTAGCCACGTCATAGCCAGAAAAACGAACCCGATCTTCTTTATCTCGAATCGCTAAAAGAATACGACCAAACTTACTGGTTAATATGTAGCGTGCAGCGATAATCACACCGATTAATAGAGCACAGTTAACGTAGTAGAAAATATACTTTGCGCTGTCTGAGGTGATGTCCCAGCCATTCATGGTTCGCAGATCAGTAATACCATTAATGCCGCCAGTGAAGCCCTGCTGACCGACAATCAACACCGTTAGAATAACGGCGATAACCTGAGTAATAATCGCAAAGTAAACCCCGCCCACGCGACGTTTAAACATCGCAGAACCAATGATATAAGCAAATAAAGCAGGCAGAATTAAGATGGCCGCGATGGTAAAACCAAGGCTGGTGAAGGGTTCCCAAAACCAGGGGAGTTCAGTTATCTGGTTCCAATCCATAAAGTCAGGGATGCCTGGTGTAGACTGGATCGCTGTATTTTCAGGAGAAGAAGCTTCTAATTTAAGGAACATGGCCATGCCATATCCACCCAGACCAAAGAAAATACCTTGGCCTAGACTAAGTGTGCCACCGTAACCCCAAAGAAGCACTAAGCTGACAGCCGCGAAGGCATACGTTAAATATTTACCGACTAAGTTGAGTCGAAATGCATCGAGAAATAAGGGGAAGACGACTAGAATCAGCGCTGCTAGAATTAACAGCCCGACCATGCCGCTTTTCCCACCCATTAGTTTTTCATATACGAAGCTCATAATTCTCTCCAAAAACTTTAAAAACTGCTGTCAGAATGAACTTTCGACTGACGTGTCTTTCATGTTATTCATTAACACAGTGTGTGACTGTTCTATGTTGGTCCATATCCAAGGTTCGCATTAGCGACGAACCTTGCTAGCAAATAAGCCTTCTGGTTTGAACATTAAGATCAATACAAGAGCGAACAGGGTATATACCTTCGCCATTGAGCCACTGATAAAAAATTCTAAAATAGACTGTGCTTGAGCGATCGAGAAAGCAGATGCAATCGTGCCAAATAAGCTTGCCGCACCACCGAATACCACCACCATGAAGGTATCTACGATATAAAGTGTGCCGGTTGTTGGGCCTGTTGAAGCGATTGTGGTAAATGCCGCACCTGCGATGCCTGCGATGCCACAACCCAAAGCAAATGTGTAACGATCAACTTTTTTAGTATTAATGCCAACAGCGCCACTCATCACTCTATTTTGTGTGGTTGCTCTAACGCGAAGGCCCCATTTAGACTTAAACATTAGGTAGAACACACCGATGGTAACAACGGTCGTTAGGCCAAGAACAAACATGCCGTTGATAGGTATATCGATCATATCAGTGGGTTGGTATGAACCCATTAACCAGTCGGGTAGGCTTGGGCTGACTTCACGTGCGCCAAATAGCGAACGGAAAGATTGTTGCATGATGAGGCTTAAACCCCAGGTGGCTAATAAGGTATCTAATGGTCTTGCATAAAGGTGTCTAATCAGTAGGAACTCGGCACAATATCCGAGGATACCGGCGACGAGAAATGCTGCGAATATGGCAAATACAAAATAATAGGGCATTAATGCCGGGAAGTAGGTTTCTGTCACATAGGATAAGAAGTAGGTGACATACGCACCGACTGCCATGAATTCACCATGGGCCATGTTAATGACGCCCATCTGTCCAAATATAATCGCGAGGCCTAGTGCCATCAGTAGGAGTACGCTGAATAGGCTGATGCCAGCGAATCCTTGCATGGCGAATATCGAGACTAATTCGCTAGAAGTATATCCATCCATATTAAATCTCCAAAATGGGGGACAAAGATCTAAAATCTGTTGCCATGAAAGATGATGAGCTAAGTTGATCTTTTAGGTTGCTAGCGGACTGGGTCCGCTAGAAAATTCACATTACGTTAAGCTTTTGTTTACTGGTAACCCGCTGGGAATGGATCTGGCTCAAGTAATTCAGAGGTATATACCACTGTTGCTTGACCATCTTTATTCCAACGACCTACACGTGCCTTACTCCATAAGTGATGGTTTTTGTGAAGTTTCACATAACCTTCAGGGGCTGTTGTTAATTCGATATCGCCTTTCTCAGATTCAGCAACGACCTTATCAACATCAAAAGAGCCTGCGCGTTCAACCGCTGCTTTCCATAACCAAGGACCTAAGTAAGCTGCTTGTGTTACATCCCCTATGACGCTGTCATCACCCCACATTTCTTTAAAGGCTTTAACAAATACTTTGTTGTTTGGGTTATCTTGGCTTTGGAAGTACTTCATGATTGAATAGAAACCTTCAAGGTTTTCACCGCCTATACCTAACACTTCATCCTCTGTCACGGAGATCGTTAGAAGTGTTTGCTTCTTAGACGTGATACCGGCAGCTTTTAACTGCTTGAACCAAGCAACGTTACTTCCACCCACTACGGCAGCGTAGATAACATCTGGCTTTTTAAGGCGGATCTTGTTGATTACAGAACCAAACTGAGTGTTGCCTAAAGGCTTGTATTCTTCACCTACCACCTTACCGCCGAGCACGTTTTCGATGTGCTTACGTGCAATTTTCATGGAGGTTCTTGGCCAGATGTAGTCTGAACCGATGAGGTAAAATGTTTTCGCTTTCTTTTCTTTCGCTACCCAGTTAAGGCCATCCAATATCTGCTGTGTCGCTTCTTGACCTGTATAAATAACGTTTTTAGATTGCTCTAATCCTTCATAGAAAGTCGGGTAATAAAGCAAGCCGTTTTCTTTCTCGAATACGGGTAATACGGCCTTACGCGATGCCGACGTCCATGCGCCAAATACGGCAGCTACTTTGTCCCTCACTAAAAGCTTCTTACTCTTTTCGGCAAAGGTAGGCCAATCACTGGCACCATCTTCCTGAATGATCTTGATTTGGCGGCCTAATATGCCACCTGAATCGTTGATCTGTTTAATGGCGAGTTTCTCTGCTTCCTGTGCGCCGGTTTCACTAATTGCCATGGTGCCGGTTAGCGAGTGAAGAATACCCACAGTAACTTCAGTATCAGTGACAGCTAATCCTGTAGTGTTGACCTCTGATGCAGCAGAAAGTGAGCTGTAGGAGAGCATCATCATGACAGGTAGCGCCGCGATGGTTTTCAGAAGAGATCTTCTTTTAGTGGGCATCTCGAGCCCCATGTTTTTCGTTTGCAATGATGTTGAATTATCGTGCGTCATGTCGCTTCCTCTTTACTGTTATAAAAACATTGAGTCATTCACTTGTTTATATTCACTCAGTACTAGTTGAGATAAATACTCTCCAACATAGCGTGAGGTTTTCAGACGGTTTGAGACGGAAGCCTTGGCTTTCTGTCACGAGATCAGTATCAGGATTTGAGTGGAACTCAACAATGGAGTAATCGGCTCATAGGGGTAAGTCATTTGACTTATATGGTTGAAAAATATTCCAAGCTACAGTCATGTATGCGTCAAAATGAGCTAGAAAAAGCTCTTGGTTTTAAAGAAATGGCGAGCTTATTGCTTCAATCAAATTAGTTGAGCATGTGTTCGCTGAGCTTAAGCGCTAAAGTCTATAGCTCGAATAGTTGGTTTTCTTATTCAGGTTTTTTTATAGGAATCTAGTATAGGAATGTTTTCCCACTGCCAATAGAGAACAGTTAATGAAAGCGAAACAGCAGGTCTTCCGTGTTAGACGGAATTACAATCGGTGGGTCGCGAATCAAACACTTGAAGATTATGCCTTACGATTTACAGCTAAAAAAGCGCGTACGTTTTCTGCTGCCAGAGTGTCTAATACCGCCTTAGGGGCAATTTCCTTCTTAGCACTAGAAGCCATTGGTGCGGCAATCACCCTAAGTTATGGTTTCACCAATGCCGTGGCAGCCATCATGGTTGTGGCGCTTATTATTTTTCTGACTAGTGTTCCTATCAGCTACTATGCCGCGCGCTATGGCATTGATATAGATTTGCTGACGCGCGGCGCTGGCTTTGGTTATATTGGCTCAACAATAACATCTCTAATTTACGCATCATTTACTTTTATCTTTTTCGCTTTAGAGGCCGTTATTATGGCCATGGCATTAGAACTTACTTTGGGTATACCTTTATCAATTGGTTACGTCATCTGTGCCTTAGTGGTTATTCCGCTGGTGACCTATGGCATTACTTTAATTAGTCGCTTCCAACTCTGGACTCAGCCTTTTTGGGTTATTCTTCAGGTTTTGCCTTTTATATTCATTGCTTATCAAGATATTAGCTCTGTATCCAGTTGGAGTGATTATGAAGTTGAGCCCAGCCCAGATGGCCCTAAATTCAATTTGCTGCTTTTTGGTGCTGCGGCATCAGTTATGTTCTCGCTTGTGGCACAAATTGGAGAGCAAGTTGACTTTTTACGATTTTTACCCGAATACGACCAGACGAAACTCGATAAAAAAGAACGGCGACGTTGGTGGATTTCATTATTAGCTGGAGGCCCAGGTTGGATAATTGTTGGTGCGCTTAAAATTTTAGCAGGTTCATTTTTGGCTGTCTTAGCCTTGGGCCATGGTATTGAAACAGAAAATGCCTCTGATCCTGCTCATATGTATCTGGTTGCCTTCGGTTATATTACGAATTCTCCAGATTTAGCCTTAGCGCTTGCAGGTATTTTTGTCATTCTATCCCAGTTAAAAATTAACGTGACAAATGCGTATGCCGGTTCAATTGCATGGTCTAACTTTTTTTCTCGCTTAACGCATAGTCACCCCGGTCGAGTCGTTTGGTTGGTCTTTAACGTTGTGATCGCACTGATGTTAATGGAGTTAGGCATTTATCAAGTGCTTGAAGATATATTAGGCGGCTATGCCATTATCGCATTAGCATGGGTAGGCACTTTGGTAGCCGATTTAGTCATCAATAAGCCGCTTGGTTTAAGGCCTGCTCATATTGAGTTCAAGCGCGCTCATCTTTTTGACATTAACCCTGTGGGTGTGGGCTCAATGCTTGTTGCATCGATCATTGGTTTGAATGCCCATCTTGGAACGTTTGGTGAAACCGCTGCCGCACTGTCATCCTTCATTACTTTAGGCACAACCTTCATCCTTGCACCTGTTATCGCTTGGTATACCAAGGGTAAATACTATATTGCACGTACAAGTCTTATATACCCACATGAAACGCCAGCGCTTAAATGTTGTATCTGTGAACATACCTTCGAAACTGAGGATATGGCGCATTGTCCTGCGTATTTGGGGCATATTTGTTCATTGTGTTGTTCATTAGATGCGCGCTGCAATGATGTATGCAAAACACATTCGAAATTCTCGGAGCAATTATTATCTTTACTAAGTCGAATTCTACCTAGCCCTGTTGTTTCTATGTTGAATACCAAAGTAAGCAACTTTCTTGGCTTATTCTTTTTAATTTTGTTGGTGATAGCAGGGCTGTTATCGCTCATTTATTTTCAAATTATTTATGACACGAATGTTGATGGTGGCCTTGTAGCGACAGCGCTTTGGAAGGTTTCTTTTATCTTAATTATTATTGGCGGTGTGATGGCGTGGCTTTTTGTACTCGTTAGTGATAGTCGCCGAGTGGCAGAAGAAGAAACCAATAAGCAAACACATCGTTTAGAGGACGAGATATTAGCGCATGAAAAAACAGATCAAGCGCTTCAGTTTGCTAAAGAACATGCTGAAGCTGCGAACCAGGCAAAGAGTCGATATCTCACCGGTATTAGCCACGAGCTTCGAACACCACTGAATGCCGTTCTTGGTTATGCCCAATTATTAGATAAAGATCCAAATATTCCTGTGAATCGGCGCAATGCCGTCAGTACCATTAGGCGAAGTGGAGAATATTTAGGTGATTTAATCGAAGGCCTTTTAGATATTTCGAAGATTGAGGCGGGGAGGTTAGACCTTCATTCTAACCAAGTAAGAATTCAGACCTTATTGAATCAAATTGTGAATATGTTTGAGCTACAGGCAAAGGCTAAAGGCATCCAATTTTCATATCAGTGTCTAGATCGTTTACCTGAATATGTTAAAGCAGATGAGCAACGCCTTAGGCAAATTTTGATTAATTTATTGTCGAATGCCCTGAAGTTTACCGAGGAAGGCGAAGTAAAGCTTTCTGTTCGCTATCGAAGCCAAGTCGCTGAGTTTCAAGTGTCTGATACCGGAAGAGGCATCGATATTGAGGATCAGGAAAGAATTTTTGCACCATTTGAACGTATTAGACGGCCAGGAATGAATCATGTGTCGGG